>SDBU01008085.1_pt1 | contig 12020 bp, 12 predicted proteins | sample 2277071 | NCBI WGS metagenome assembly SDBU01 (sample SAMN10397929, study PRJNA504765) | marine sediment metagenome | isolation source: marine sediment core GS08_GC12, 126 cmbsf | place: Arctic Ocean: Gakkel Ridge, Loki's castle | collected 2008
GAACCTATATCTATTTGGGGAAAAGGTAGAGAACTGGGTTGACAATCCCATTATCAGACCGTCGATCAACTCTGTAGCCATGACCTACAAGCTTGCCCACCAGCCTGAGAGTGAGACTCTGGCAAGCACAGACTCCATGCTCACAGGGAAGAAGGTGAACAGATTCAACGCACTCTTCAAGAGTACTGATGACTTAGTCAAGAAGGTCAAGTTACAGAGAGAACTGGGACAGAGGACAGGCTCTTGTTTCCAGAGGTGTGTAGGCATGGATGGGATTAATGCTGTTTTTAGCACTACCTATGAAATTGACCAGAAATACGGAACCAACTATCATCAGAGGTTTAGGGAGTGGCTGAAATATGTGCAGGAGAATGACCTCTGTATTCAGGGTGCCATGACCGATACTAAGGGTAACTGGGGGTTGGCTCCAAGTAAGCAGGCTGACCCAGATATGTTTGTGCATGTAGTGAAGCGAGGGAGTGATGGCATTATAATAAGGGGGGCAAAGGCAAGCCAAACCGGAACAGTTAACTCGCATGAAATGCTTATTATGCCAACCCTGAGAATGCGGGAAGGTGAAGAGGACTATTCAATAAGCTGTGCTGTACCAACCGATGCTGAGGGAGTAATCCTCATTTATGGAAGGCAGTCCTGCGATACCCGCAGGGTTGAAAACGGTGATATCGATGTTGGTAATTCTAACTTCGGCGGACAGGAGACATTAACTATCCTGGATGATGTCTTCGTCCCTTGGGACAAGGTTTTTATGTGCGGGGAGACTGAATTCGCCATTATGCTGGTTGAGAGATTTGCTGCCTATCATAGACAGAGCTACGGTGGCTGTAAACCAGGGGTCGGTGATGTTCTCATTGGAGCGAGTGCCTCGATGGCTGATTATAATGGGGTGCCCAAAGCCCCTCACATCAGAGAAAAAATTGGGGAGATGATTCACCTTGCTGAAACAATACACGCCTGCGGTTTAGCTTGCTCCTATGAGGGTTGGAAAACCATGGCTGGCAACTACCAGGCCAATATACTTTTAGCCAACATATGTAAGCACAATGTGACAAGATTCCCTTATGAACTTTGCCGACTTGCCGAAGACATAGCCGGCGGTATTCTGGTAACGACCCCCTCGGAAAAAGACTTTAGACACCCGGTGATAGGGAAATACATTGACAAATACCTGAAAGGGGTACCCGAAGTAGCCACAGAGGCTCGAATCCGCATGTTAACGCTCATTCACGCTATGACCTTCGGTCAAATAGCCCCCAGTTATCGCACAGAGTCAATGCATGGGGCAGGGTCACCTCAGGCACAGAAAATCATGATTGAACGCGAGACAGATATGGACCTCAAAAAGAGGCTTGCCCGCAGTTTAGCCGGGATTGATGAAAGAGAGGATGTGGGATGCGATTAGATTTCTTAATGAAGCCTGATATGAGTTACTTACCTTTCAAGATATGGTTCATAGTGACCGTTACGCTCGGTCTCGGCGCGGTAATGGTTCGTCTAGCCTGGGAGGTTACTTTCACCACTGCGGTGGGCAGCATGGTCATTATAACCCTGCTCATGCTGGTAACTCTTAGCATCTACGCGCTTCTCCTATACTTCACTATCAAGCCCGGTCTGAAGAAGCTAAGAAGGACGCCTGTCAGAATATGGGCTACAGTAATAATTACTGCTAGCCTCATTGGTAGCATCATCCATTTTGTCCGCTTTATTCCCTCGCCTGAGGCTGCCCCACCCCTTAGTGTAATAATAGCTACCATGCTCCTTCTGTTCGGTATTAGTGCCTATCTTCTGGCACTCAGGGTTATTTGGTCTAACTGGAAGACAGAGGGAAGGTGATTTTAGGCAAGTAACTTGTATTGGCTATGGGGCAGTGTTACTATGAGAGCTATGAAGCAGAGACTGAAGCAAGCCCTTTCCCAGAGAGAGAAGCAGTATATTGTTGATGCTAGCCGGGTATCGTCGGCAGTTCTACTGCCCATCTATTATAAAGAGGGGGAGTGTTATGTCCTGCTTACTAAACGGACCGAGACGGTTAAAGACCATAAGGGGCAGATATCCTTTCCCGGTGGGGTTTACCAGGAGGGGGATGGGTCTCTAGTTAGTACCGCCCTGCGAGAGTGTGCTGAGGAAATAGGACTAGCGGCTGATAAGGTTGAGGTATTGGGGGAGCTGGATGATATAGCTACCATAACTTCAAGCTATATAATCTCTCCCTTCGTGGCTCTTATCCCGTGGCCATACCAGTTCAAGGTGAACGAGGAGGAGGCTGAGGAGATAGTTGAGGTGCCTATTTCGGCGCTTCTGGATAAGGGTTGCTTGCGTCAGGAGACCGAGATTATAGATGGTCAAGCAGTTACCTCATATTTTTATCACTATCAGGGGAGGGTAATCTGGGGAGCCACTGCCCGGATATTAAATCAGTTTCTGGATATTTTTGCCCAAATCATGGGGGAACAGGTAACGAAGTAAATGCCAGGCTGTGGCTTGAGAGAGCGACTTGGCCTCAAGCGTAACATTACTTGTTACCTTCAATGACACCCTTAGCCTTAACCTTTATCTGTTTAGGCTTAACCTGCTCAGAGCTCAAAGATGCTGAGAGGTCTGAAAGGGCTGACAAAACTGTCCTCCAAGAGCTTATCCGTCGCCTGCCTAAGGCTCATTAGTTCGGGGAATGGTTGCCAACGCATTATACTCATTACAATTACCTCCTTAGATTTTTATTTAGTCTGTAGGCTGCCGCTCTCCCAGCCATAAAAATATTTTAGCAACATTAATAAAGTTTATCAGGAGTCTTTACATATTAAATAATCTTTATTAACTAATGTTGACAAACTTTCCCAAATGGTTTATAATGGTTGGTCACATAAAATCAAGGTGCAATGATTCAGGGAAGAGATGGCAGGTAAGGATTACTATAGCTTATTAGGGGTTAGTCGGGGTGCCAGTGAGCGGGAGATAAAACAGGCTTACCGAAGACTGGCGCGCCAGCATCACCCTGATGTTAATCCTGGTGATAAATCGGCAGAGGCGAGGTTCAAGGAGATAAATGAGGCTTATGAGGTTCTGTCTAACAAGGAGAAGCGGCAGAAGTATGACCAATTCGGTGACCAGTGGCAATATGCTGACCAGTTTGCCCAGGCAGGACGGCAGCAGACATCATTCTGGGGTTTTGGCCAGAGTGGTGACGCCACCAGAGTCCATTTTGGTGGTAGCGATTTCGATTCTCTGTTTGAAGAATTTCTCCACGGTTCTAGTGCTCGGACCTATAGCCGTCGGCCTCATTCCAAGCGGGGTCAGGATATAGAATACCCGGTGGAGGTAACCCTGGAGGAAGCCTATCATGGGACTAGCCGAATACTTAGTCTACAGGTTGAAGAACTTTGTTCTGGTTGTGGCGGCAGTGGTCAAATACAAAACTTACCCTGCTCAGTATGTCGGGGCTCAGGTAGAGTTGCTCACCTGAAGCGGCTTGAGGTCAAGATTCCGCCTGGGGTTAAGGCTGGGTCTCGAGTGCGCATTGCTGGTAAGGGAGGGCAAGGTTATGGTGGCGGAGCTTCTGGTGACCTTTATCTAGTAACATCGGTTAAACCACACCGTTTGTTTGAGCGCAAAGGCGATGATTTGTATGTGGAGGTAGCAGTGCCGCTAACAGTAGCAATACTGGGTGGCGAGGTTCAGGTACCTACTCCCAAGGGTAAGCTGGCACTAAAGATTCCGCCGGAGACTCAAAACGGGCGTGCCTTTCGCCTAGCCAAGCAGGGTATGCCTCATCTGGGTAATTCATCCCGTGGTGACCTGCTGGCTAAGGTGAAGGTAGTATTGCCAACTAACCTATCTCCCCGGGAGAAGGAGCTGTATAGGCAACTTAGTGAGCTTCGGTCAGGCTGATAAGATATGAGGTTATTATGAATCCAAGTGATAATGAACCTTGTTATGTGATAAGTGTAGCGGCTAGGATAGTTGGTGTTCAAACTCATACCTTGCGCTATTATGAAAAACTAGGCATAATAGAGCCGTCTCGGTCTCAGGGTAACATTCGTCTATATTCAGAAAGGGATATAGCCCAGCTTCGCCGGGTGAAGACCTTGATGGATGACCTTGGCGTTAACCTGGCCGGGGTGGAGGTTGTTCTGCGTATGGCGCAACATATGAGTGAGTTGCAGCGCCATGTGGAGGAACTGGAAGCAGAGTTGGAGAGATTGAGGCAGGCAGGGCTTTAGTCCTGGGTCTGGTTAAAATAAAATACTGGCTCAACAGTAGAGGTTAAGCGAGAGGGTATTTGCCTGACGTAGAGCTATTTGTCAAGGAAAAGTTAAACCCTGTTTACCGAGCCTGGTATGCAGTTTGGGTTTACTGGTGGCCGTTATGGAGGACTATATATAACGGGCAAAATATTCTCCGAAAGTGGGAGGAGTTTAACTTGGTAAAAGAGGGGCAGTCCTTTCTGGATTATGGGTGTGGCACTGGCTCTTTTACCATCCCTGCGGCTAGGATGGTAGGTATGAAGGGGAAGGTGTATGCATTAGACTGTTTCCCTCGCCAACTGCAGATAGTGGATAAGAATGCAAAAAAGGAAGGACTGACCAATATTGAAACGATACTTTCAGATAACGAGATAGGTTTGCCAGATGAGAGCGTAGATGTAATTTGGATGTGTGATGTCTTCCATGAGCTTGAACAAAAACGGGCGGTATTGGAGGAGTTACATAGGGTGTTAAAGATAGAAGGGACTCTGGCTATATATGATGGCATGAAAGACAGGGTTTTAAGCTATGTTACGGGTTTATTCTCTCTGGCCAAGAGAGATGGTAAACTTTTCAAGTTTGCTAAGATGAGATGACAGGTGGTGCTCATTGGCAGTTAAGCAAGTTGAACCAGAGACACGGAAGAATCAGTGGGGTAAGTATCTTCTCCTCAGCATAGGTATTTTGCTTTCAGTGTTGGTCGGTGTTGCCGTAGTTTATTTCTGGGAGGAGATACGGCATGCTGAGGGCTATGGCTATACCGGCGGTTTTTTGGTTAGTATCATGGGGGGGGTAACCGTTATCCCCGTTCCCAGCCTAGTGGTGATATTCACCTTGGGAGGTATATTGAATCCGGTGTATGTAGGCTTGTTGTCAGGTTTGGGCGAAGCTATAGGTGGGATAACGGTATACCTGACGGGAGCGGGGGGAGGAGCTATGTGGTCTAAGCTTTTCTCTAGGCGGCGGATCAGCTACGACCAATCAGGCTCAAACAGCGATAACCCAGCCTCAGTTGAGCCTAAGATTTGGTCCAGAGGAGAGGCCTTTTACAACCGTTTGGTAGGTTGGGTAGGGCGGCGGGGAAGCTCCTGGGTATTATTCGTTGTCTCAGCGATGCCCATTAGCCCCTTTTATTTTGCCGGTCTGGCAGCCGGTACACTGCACATGGGCTTAAAGCGATTCTTCTTGATTTGCTTGGCTGGTAAAATTATAAGAGGGTTCACTATAGCCTTTGCTGGATACGGGGGATTGTATTTCCTATTAGAATGGATGGGGAGGTAGGGCTCTAAAAATGAGTGAAGATTACCTAGCCTTATGGGAAGAAGCCTATCATTTGGCTCAGCAACTTTTTGGGGATGAATCACAGAAGTGTATTGACTTCACGAATAGGCTTTTAGATATTTGCACCAGGGTTCGAGGTAAGGATTTCCTCTTTATCCATAATCCTGGCGGTTGGGGAGACAAAGATTTAAAGCACCTCTTGGATTGGGAGAGAAGCGTTGTGTAAGGAATCAATGCCACTATAGAACGGCAGGGGTATACCTGGCTACTGATTCAATACTTCCGCAGTGGCAACAGTTGGTGGACACACATGCGGGCTGTGATAAAGGAGGCGCGGTTCTTTTTTACAAACAAAACCTTCCAGGCGGAGGTAATGGCAACCGAGCTGAAATTTATAGCTCGGCACACCCACAACCTTAGGGTGATACTAATAGGGGCAAGCCAAGGGGCTGCCTTCAGCAACGCGGTGATGCGGCAGCTAGGTAAGCTTCACCAGATTTATAGCATTGAATTAGGTATATTTTTCCCCCATATGTCCCGGCGGGTAGTTACTGAGAGGACACTGGCGATAGATAGTAACGGGCTGGCACCCGACCCTATGGCACATAGGAATCTGAAGGCGGGATTTAAGGCATATGTAATCGCTTCCTTTAGATGGACGGGGTATCGACTAGAGGGGAAACGGGTGAGATTTACCAACTGTGTTAATGTCCCGGGACACGAATACAATTGGGAATATCCTGCGGTTCAGCAGCCGATTGTAGATTTCCTTGAAACTAACTTCGGAGCTAAGGTAACTTAGAGAAGGTCTATTATGAGGCAAGAGAGATTTACTGAGCAGGCACAGGAGGCATTGGCTGCCTCCCAAGAGTTAGTTCGCCAATATCACCATAGCCAGTGGGATGTGGAGCATATCCTGCTGGCACTACTCCAGCAAGCGAAGGGATTAGTTGGTGATATATTGAAGGAGCTTGGTGTTGATGTGGAAGCAGTAAGGCAACAGGTAGTAGTTGCTCTGGAGAAATCTCCTCATATTGCTTATGAGACACCACAAATATATGCTACACCACGAATTACTCGCCTTTTAGAAATGGCAACGGCTGAAGCTGATAGGCTTAAAGATGAGTTTATTGGCATCGAACACCTGCTGATTGCTATGACTGGAGAAGAGAAAGGCGAGGCAGCTAGTATTCTTCATCACTTTGGCATCGATCAGGAGAAGGTATATCATGCCCTTCAGGCTCTTCGTGGGGGACACCGGGTCACTGATGCCAGGGCAGAGAGCAAGTATCGCTCCCTGGAGAAGTATGGTCGCGACCTGACTGAGTTTGCTCGCCAAGGTAAGCTTGACCCGGTTATCGGTCGGGATGAGGAGATTAAGCGGGTGATGCAAATACTTACTCGGCGTACCAAGAATAACCCGGTGATTGTTGGCGATGCCGGCGTAGGTAAAACCGCTATTGCTGAGGGATTGGCCCAGAAAATTGTAGCTGATGATGTCCCCGATTCACTTAAAGGGCGTAAGGTAGTAGCTCTGGATATGGGGGCGCTGGTAGCAGGAAGCAAGTTCCGTGGTGAATTCGAAGAACGGCTCAAGGCAGTGATGGACGAGATTCGACAGGCACAGGGTGAGGTTATACTGTTCATTGATGAGATTCATACTGTAGTTGGAGCTGGGGCAGCCGAGGGTTCTATTGATGCCAGTAATATGCTTAAGCCAGCGCTGGCTCATGGTGAACTGCAGTGCGTGGGGGCAACCACCCTGGATGAATACCGCAAGTTTATTGAGAAGGATAAGGCTCTGGAACGGCGTCTTCAGCCGGTATTCATCGCTGAACCTAGCGTTGGAACAACGATTGAGATGCTACGTGGGCTTCGGTCCCGTTATGAGGCACACCATAACGTTACGATAACTGATGGTGCTTTAGAGGCGGCAGCCAAGCTGAGTCAGCGGTATATTTCGGACAGGTACTTGCCCGATAAGGCTATTGACCTTATTGATGAAGCCGCCAGTAAGATTAGAATTGAGACCCAGAGTGCGCCACCGGAGGTTAAATCCTTAAAACAGCGTCTCGACCAACTAACCAATGAAGAAGAGGCAGCCTCACAGCGTCAGGATTATGAGCACGCTGCCCAGCTTAAAAGCGAGAGGTTACGTTTGGAGGAAGAATATAATCAGGCTAAGAGCAGTTGGCTTCAGCGTGAGAAGATTAGTGGTGCGGTAGATGAAGAGGACATTGCCCAGCTAATCTCCAAGTGGACGGGTATTCCTGTATCCCAGATGCTGGAGGGTGAAGCCGAGAAGTTGCTTCACATGGAGGAGCGAATCCACGAGCGGCTGGTAAACCAGGAGGAGGCAGTTGCCGCCATTTGTGAAGCTATCAGGAGAGGTAGAACCGGTTTGAAAGACCCAAGGCGACCCATTGGCAGCTTTATCTTCCTGGGGCCAACTGGTGTTGGCAAGACCGAGCTGGCTCGTACCCTGGCGCAGTTCCTATTTAACGATGAGAACGCTATGGTGCGCCTTGATATGTCTGAGTACCAAGAAAAGCACACGGTATCACGCCTCTACGGTGCCCCACCGGGTTATGTTGGCTATGATGAGGGAGGGCAACTCACTGAGGCAGTAAGACGGCGCCCTTACCGGGTAATTTTGCTGGATGAGATTGAAAAGGCACATCCTGACGTGTTTAGTGCCCTACTCCAAATCCTCGATGACGGTCGGTTAACTGATGGTCATGGGCGGACGGTAGATTTTAAGAACTCTGTAGTTATTATGACCAGCAACGTTGGTGTTGAACTCATTAGGCGTGATATGACCATTGGTTTTGCTGCCCAGAGGGATGAAGCTAAAACCCGTAAGCAGGCTTACGAAGACATGAAGGAAAAAGTGCTGGATGAGATGAAGAAGACCTTCCCTCCCGAGTTCATTAACCGAATAGATGAGATTATAGTCTTTCATGAATTGACTGAGGAGCAGCTTAGAAACATCGTTGATTTGCTGATAGAGGATTTGCAGAAGCGCCTGGCTGACCGTAAGCTGGGGGTAGAGCTAACAGAGGGAGCTAAAGCATGGCTGGCTAAGGAGGGTTACGACCCACTCTATGGAGCACGACCGCTGAGACGAGCCATAGAGCGCTATGTGGAAAATCCCCTGTCAACCAAGCTGCTTAGAGGAGAATTTAGCTCTGGTGATACGATTGTAGTTGACCTTGGAGATGAGGGCTTAACCTTTACGCCAAAGGTTGCTAAAGCAGTTACCTGAGTAGTAAAATATGTCAGTGGGGCTGTAGTTCAATCGGGAGAACGTTTGACTGGCAGTCAAAAGGTAGCGGGTTCGAATCCCGCCAGCTCCACCAATATTTGAAGCTAAAAAAGCCCTATACCGATAACCGAGTATAGGGCTTTTCTTATTTTTGCTAACCGTTTGCTAACAAAATGATTCCGTGACGTTCTCTTTAGCGGGGATGATGATATCATCAAAGCGGGTGGCGGCAGCCTGCTGGAGTCCGGGTGCTACATGGCTATAGGTGTCTAGGGTAATTGATATACTGGCATGACCTAACCTCTCCTGGACTACCTTGGGGTGTACTCCTTGCTTTAGCATAAGGCAGGCATGGGTATGTCTGGCATCATGAAGGCGTATTCCCTTTAACCCACACTGGCGGGAAAGGTTGCGCCATGCCTGCGTTATGCTATCGGGCAATAAAGGTTTACCATTGTACCGGCAGAATACCAGGTCATCCTCGGATATTGTCATACCTAGAGCCTGACTCACCTTCTCCTGGGCTTCCCTGTGTTCTTTCAGGACTACGGCGGTTGACGGTGATAGAGCTATGAGCCTCCTACCCTTATCTGTCTTTGGTTGCTGGAATATAATATCTCCATTGGGCAACTGGTGAAGTGTACGGTTAACCGAGGCTTGGCATAGTAGCAAATCCACATCAGACCATCGTAAGGCTAAAAGTTCCGACCTTCGCATACCAGTAAACAAAGCCGTATAGAATAGTGCGTAACAGGGTGTAGACTTGGCATATTCTAAAAAGATATGAATATCGGTTTCACTCATTACCTGCATTTCATGACGTTTAACCTTCGGCACGTCTACTGCATCAGCTGGATTATGAGCTATCATACTTAGCCTAACGGCACTCTTAAGCGCCTTATGCAACGTGATGTGTATATACCGCACACTACGGTTACCAAGTCCACCATTACCATCCCGGCGCCCGGTAGATAGTTTGTCTGCATATAGATGCTGTAAATGCTCTGGCTTCAATTGGGTGAGGGGTATTTGACCTAGAGCTGGTTTTATATGACGCCTCACAAAAAACTCGTAGCTTTGAACAGTATGCGGTGCAAGGTTAGCTTTGCAGTAGTCATTTAGCCATTGGTCAAGATATTCACCAAGTAGCAGCTTACTACGCTTGATAAAAGTGCCTGTGTCAATCTGGTGTAAGAGTTCAGTAAGTCGCTTTTCAGCTTCCCTTTTATTGCCACGAACTGTCATGGTCTGCTGTTTACGCCGCCCCGTCTCCGGGTCACGCCCCAGGTCTACCCAGATTGTCCATGAGCCTTTTGACCTTTGCTTTAAATGTCCTTTCATGGCTTATCCCTCCTTTCCTGTTATTTGTTTTTCCTCTCCTTCTTTTTCTTGGTTACTATTCGTTCAGCCTTGTTTGCTGGCACAGTAATCTCAGACCTCTCACCATTCTCAGTTTGTACCTCTTGGCTCTCAAGTTCGATTTTACGACCACAGAAGTCCTCATAGGCTGCTCTTAACTCCTGGTCGCTCCCTAGTTAAAAGGATTTCAGCTTCGCTCAGCTTACCGATAATCTGTTCTGGTGTATATCCCTTTTTGACTATTCATCCCCCCTTTCTAAGTTCCAGCCTAACATTATAGCTGGACTCCTTTTCGGGGGGCACGTCAATAATCTATTACTCTGGCTGGCTTCAGAAACCTGGAATGTCCGCAACAGAAGTAAACGACGCTGATAAAAATGGGTTTATGACTGCTGTACATGGACTTGACCGTAGTAAGGGGCTTGACTTACTGCTACATACTCCAGGCGGAGGAACTGCTGCCACCGTTTACACCCGAAGATTCATAGCTAGAGATGGTATCTCCAAAGAGAACCGTTTTATCGGGTAACAACTTGGTCGCTTGCTGGAGTTCTTTTTTCCGCCCTTCTTTTCTCCAGATAGCCCAAGGCTGCTCCTAAGAAAGCGCCACCTATGATACCCCAAATTATAAAAAGGTATGTGGGTACCCCTAGTATCTGTTGGTCTATGATTTGTCTATACGTAACATATCCAATACTAAACCCTATCGCACCAGCTAGTGTCAGGAATCCAGCCCATGCCAAGTTCTTCAAGGCTATACCTAAGGAAAGACCACCGAGAGCACCTATAATGGCACCCATAACGGCCTGAAAACCTATTCCATACCATTCAAAGCTAAACGCAAAGATAATCGTTAATGCACGTCCGCCGCCAAACCCGATGGCTCCAGCCAGTGCAAGGAGCCAAGCTTTTTTCCAGCCTCCTAAAGCCCAACCCAGTGATGCTCCACCGACGGCACCTGGGAGGAATAATCCAACAAGCCAAGGTTCGATATCTATGACAGCTATGATAGTAAGGCCAATACCAAAGCTAATGGCTCCAAAGATAGCGAACTTGCCGATTGTATTAATGTTTCCCATCTTAGTTCCTACCTGTTAAAGACTGTCTATTCAATCAATTTCCTCACCAATTTGTAAGGCTAAAGTACTGTAGCCACAAAAAAGGCACCAACCGGCGCTATTTAACAGCGGTTTCAGTACCCCTTTTTTATCCTCCCAAATCCTAAACTAAGGCTTTGTAAAGCGAAGACTAGACTACTATATCTCATACATGTATTGTCAATACCCGTAGACGAACCTCACAGGGCATTAGCATGATTAGGGGTAATTAGTGTCTATGGTACAGGAGTTGTAATGGATCCGGTTGAAGTTACTGTCTGACCTAGCGTGTTAGTGACGGTAACCTCAATATTAAAAGTCTGCCCACAGTTAACAGTTCTTTGTTCCGTCCGATGGTAGTGTGTTTCTGATATACTGCCGGAGTCATGCCAGACCTGTCCATTTACCCTCAATACAACGTGTATTACAGGATAATCACCATTAGTAAGGTCCTTACCATCAAATGAGATAGACAGTTGACTGCTACATTCTGGACCATAAGAAGTACTTTGAGCACTGGCAGCCATAGCAGCATATAGGGTGGTCTGAGGTGGTGGTGGTTCATCTGGTGGAAGGGGTGGAAGTTCCTGTTGCGGGATTGGTGTATGGAAAGCCGGCCCAACAAAGAAACCCGTAGGTTGGCCATATATGTCTACTAGTGGGATCCACTCGGGGTTCTGGTAGGTATCACCTTCCTGCGGTGGCTTGTGGCTGATGACAGTCTCCATCCGTTTTGGCTCATCAGTCCGGAAGAGAAAT
>SDBU01008086.1_pt1 | contig 12020 bp, 8 predicted proteins | sample 2277071 | NCBI WGS metagenome assembly SDBU01 (sample SAMN10397929, study PRJNA504765) | marine sediment metagenome | isolation source: marine sediment core GS08_GC12, 126 cmbsf | place: Arctic Ocean: Gakkel Ridge, Loki's castle | collected 2008
CCTATCAACTCAGGGTTACCAGAGTAAAGTTCCTTGTAGATAGCATCTGCTGCAGCGTACTTGAAATGAGGGCCCTCTTTTTTATTTTTAAAGGCGTTCGATATGCGTCGTCCCGGCATTTTTTTCGTTATGTACTTATCTACGGGTCCATTTCTTCCGGGATTTACCCTCGCATTCTCTTCCAAAACTATTTTCGGATCAAAATCTTTGGTAGACCACCACTCCAATGCATTTTTAGTGATAGAAAATCTATCCGCAAGGTCGTAATCCGAAATCCTCTGCACCAAATCCTCCACAACCTTCACGCTCATGGCGTTCCTGTCGTAGTATCCACAAATAAGACACGCTTATATATGTTGAGTTAAACGAGATATATATATGTATATGTAAACTCCAAGAACGAAACCTATTTTATTTTGTATTTATATGAACATTATACTGATGAATGCTATTATTGTCAAGATGATAAAGGTCAGAAAATAGATTTTCGGGAACTGTGGATTGATCTACGGAGTGATGTTGATGAATTTTGGGATAATAGTATTAATAGAGGTGAATACGGTATAGATGGAATAACTGTAGCAATATATCACTGAATAATATTTATCTATATTCAATGAATATAGATAATATTTTAAAGTATAATTTTATCTAACACAGTCTTTATATTTTTATATCCATTTATTTTATAAGCTATAATATATAAATAATCATCAACAGTATAAATTAATCCCCATGTATTAGTGTCAGATTTAGACATAAAATATTTTGGTCCTGGCACAGCCTGATATAATTTAATATCAGCTGTTTGGAATATACCATATTCATCTATTAATTGTTGTCTGACATCCGTGGTGTCCAATAATATGGGCGGTTTATTTATGACCCAGACCCATAATTCTAAAATAGTGGAATTTTGAGCACATAATATGTATTTTTCTGATACTGCTATGGGCCTATGGGGTAAATTAAAATTATGTACTGTTTTTCCTGCATTATTGACCATACCAATCTGATAACCATTGGCAAATATAATAATATTACTCCACATATTTTCTTCTGCTGTAAATAATAAATATAATTCTTGTTTATAATCTAGGATATAAGGAGGATGAACTTTAACTTCTGAGTTTACTTCATGAGGCAAAGTTATGGACATCACGACCCCCGATGTACTTTCTATTACTGTATATGAATTGCCGGCTATAAATGTAGTAGGTATGACATATTTCATCAAAGGAGAATAAGAAAAATAATTATCATTGGTGTATATTATATCAGTATTTATATTTAACAGCCTATATTGTTTGCGCAAACGTCGTATGTATCTTTGTCCTCCTCTGGCTACCGCTTCAGTTCGATGATCATCTATTAAAATTACTCGATCTTTATTTATAGCTACATATGGTGCATGATGCACCGTGGTGCTTTGATTTTTAATAAAATATTGTCTATCATAAACTTTCACATTATTTACATCATGTGTAAGGCTTGTTTCATAAATAAAAAATATGACGTTTGATAAATCAGGGGAGAAATCTACGGCTGTTCTAGTAGCATTTCTTTCTATATTATGATGAATATTTTCTATCGGTCGAAAAAAATTATTCATTATGATATACCATTTTGACAAATAGGGGGCAAAACTGGCTACATAGTTTCCCATCTCAATTGGAATTAATTCAAATACATCGTATAAGGCCTTTAACATGGATTTTTTAGCACTTTCTGTGTTTTTCTGCTTCAACCATTGATTGCGAACATCACCAAATAACCAATATATAATATTTTCAGCAATTATTGGTAATTGTTTTTGAGCATCCAGATAATTGGCAGCATTTAGCAATTTCATATAATCTGTTGCCGAGAACGTAAGATTTTTCTGTAGTTGAGGTTGTAAAACATATACCAAGTATTGGGGTTCATTATAACTCCCTTTTAAATCTATAATATCTTGATCTGCCAAATCTTGTATGTTATTCCATAAAGTTGGATATTCTGTTAATTCTTGTTCAGTTAAAGTTACTTCTAAATTTGGACCAAAAAGTATATTATATGCCATATTATTTTTATATATAAAAATAATATAAAATGGAATATAATATAATTATTCGTTTATTACCTCGTACTATTGATACTTTTTATGGTATACCATCTGTATATCCTATGTGGGATTATGAAAAACGTACAAAAAATATTGAAAAATTACTCCCCCAACAAAAAGAATTTTTGGCTCAAGTCGAAGCACCACTGCAATTATATATTGATATTTTTAATAAAAACCTATATGAAATTAGTTCTCACTTATCTTTATTTAATATGACTAATAGGAGCAATATAAACACTGAAACAAGTATGATAGCCAGGGTAGAACAATATAATACCATGTCTATACCACGAATTTTTATGGATATTAACCAATCTGTCATATATTATGGTTCTTGGGATTATATAGATTTAATAGAATTATTAGATACTGAATTCGCAAAGCATGGATATGTATTTCAGTATGTAGGATACGTTAAAAAGGGTGATCCTCATTTTGATAATAATATAGTATTATCCCCTCAATCATTTGAGACAAGATCAATTAGTTCTATACCATTGGATGTTTACAAAAATTTATTAGAATGGATAAAACAAAAGACAACTCATGATAATAATACAATCAGAAAAATCATACCAGGATCGAAACTTTTATCGCATTATGGTTGGGATAGAGCTCGTTTGCAAATGGCTATCAAAGATTCAGGATTGGCAGTTGAATTAGGGGATGGAACGATGATACCCAAATCTGCAACGGGCGTAACTGGTAAAGAAGGTCAAAGAAAATTGCCCGGGTTTTTTGATGAGCCCACTTTACCAAGATTATATTACGAAGCCGTATATCGTCATATATTTCATACTTTGGATTATATTGATTGGAAAAAAGCTTGTCAATTAAATTTGGTTACAGATGAAACCTTAAGATATATTGCTAAGGAGGAATATGGGATGGATGGAATTGAAAATATGGAATATGGAGAATTATGTAGGGAATTGGATAGATTGTCTATAATACACAGGAAAAATAGGTGAATAATATTATTATATAATTTCAGTACAGATAATATGGCCCTAACATCTCAAGCTCAATTAATTCCAAATATTATATTTTTTTATATAAATGGAATAATATCCTGGATAAAAATTATAACTTATCATATGATAAATTATAATTAAAAATATATTATAACCCACTCTTTATTTTTTTAAATGTATCCATTAAATGAGGACATTCATCCTTTATAAGCGTTTCTATTTGTACATAAGTACTCCAATGCTGACCATTCCAAATAGTGCATATCCAGTTACAAAACGCAGGTTTATGCTCTGCACTCAATCCTTTATACCACCACATACAGGCTATTAATAATTTATAATATATCCTGTTATTATTACTCTGCAATGTTATGTAGTCTATTATTTGTTGTAGCCAATTACATACTGTATTATAGCATCTATTTTGAAATCCCATGTTTAATTGAGGAAAACATTCTGCCATTCCTGGACAGTCCAACATAACCCCAATTTTACAAAATGGATTATATACTTTTTGTCTGAGTTGAGGAGGCATAATAAAATCCAGCAGAGTGATACATCTCCAATTCATCCAATTAATTAATCTGCGATATTGTCTATCCAAAAGTGATTGGCTCGTGGAATAAGTCAATTCTAACATGTCTTTTAATAATAACTGACCGTTTACCCACTGAATTATATCTCCCAATAGTTCGTCATTTCCATATCTGATAGTTTCATGAATAATAAAAACTTTTCTTTTATGAAAATTATAACTGTGATTTGATAGATATTTATGTAAAATATCGCGCAATCTTATTTTATATTCCTCCGTTAAGGGTAGAGAATAAAGTTTAGACATACATCCTCCATGTAGTGCTATTATATGTGCTATATCACGTTCATCCAAATCAGCCAACTTATGCAACTGCCTGACTTTAATTAATAAGTCTATCTGTCCTCTATTAATTAGAATATGAGATAATGTATATCTTTTCCCATTAAATATATTATAATAATAAATAGGAGGTGCGTCAATAGACAAACCATATAGTATTAAAAATATTAATAAATCTTTGTATAAATCCTTCCGATATTTGCGATATTCTTTTTTCTTCACAGTAAATAATCTATATTCACCACTGGTACTGCTTACTGTGAGTGATTCAGGCAAATTTTTCGTATCATATAACATTTTGCCACATTCTTCTTTATTAGAAAAACAAATGGATAAACCCTTTAACATGCCCAAAGTATAAATTACATCGGGCGTTAAACCACTACTTTGTCTGACCCGTGAACTCAATTCACTACACAAAAAATATGAATTTGACCGCATTCCGTACTTAAATAATTTACGACTAGAATTATCATAACCAGTAGCATAAGTTAATGGTAACTGAGACATAACATGACCAATTGTATTAGTATAGTTAGAAAAATTAAAATATAAGTTTAATTCGTTTATAGATTGGCGATGGCCTATAATCTCAGCAAATAAAGCCAATTTATCACCACATAAATTAGTAGAATCAATGCTTCGTAATAATGTCTTTCTATTTCTAGCTATTAATTCTGCTTGTAACTCAACTGTGACGTATTCCTTTTTAAGCGGGGGGCTCTTTCTAAAACTGGGAACATTATTCTCTATTATAGCTCCTATATAACATTTGCTATGCTTAAGAACCGTTACAGGTAATGAATTTATAATACTATTGAATATAATACATGTCCTGCGCAAAGAAAATAATTGGGTTAAAGTAATAGTTTCTTTTAAAAATTTAAATATGTGAGATAGTATCTCAGGGGGCAGAGATGTCAGGGGTGATATTGGGCTGCTCATCTTATATATTTATTTTTTGCTGTATGTATATATTTTAATCATTTTTTAATTTTATAAATATATTTATATTTATATATAATATATAATATTTACAAAAATATTATATGAAGAATTATGTCAGGAATAGATGAATTGTCTGGTGAACATATTGCAAATGAATTATTATTTATATCATTATTATAAAATAATAATGATATAATCTTCATACCTCACTATTTATATGATTTCCTATAAGTTGCCTTATATTTTCATAATTTTTAGTTTGTATAGCTTTTTTGCAAGTCTCGTTATAATTATTTGCACCTCTATCTAACATTAATTGGATTATATCCATATGACCTCCTCCTGCTGCAGCAGCCATTGTCTCGTTATATTCATTCGCTCCTAAACGTAGCATTGACCTGACTATATTTATACGACCTCCATGCGCTGCCTGTAACATAGCACTATTTATATCATTAATTCCTTTGGATAACATTAATTCAACTATATTTATATGGCCAAAGTATGCAGCCTCCGTCATAATCTGTTCATAGTCTTCCATTTCAAATGTAGGGCCATAACCATTAATGTTTTGTTTCCTCAGTATAAATTCAACTATATCCATATGACCTCCACGCGCTGCAGCAAATGCAGCATCACGATAAATTTCTGTACACAAAGGTATATTTTCTAATAATCTTATTCGGGATTTATTTAGTAGTAATTCAACTATTTCTCTGTGACCTCTATATGCTGCAAATTCCATAGCGTCACCAAATTCATTTGCTCCCTTGGATAACATAAAATTTACCATTTTTATACAACCACCCTCGGCAGCCTGAGTTAAGGCATAATCGTAACCAGTTGCCCCAAATTTTATCATTAATAATACTATTTCCATATAGCCTCCATGTGCTGCATTAGCCATGGCTCTAGCATAATTATTGGCATGTTTACTTATTAATAACTGCACTGCCTCCATATTACCTCCTTTGGCAGCGCTGCATAATGCATTATTTTTAGTGGACAGCTTAAACTTTGATATGAAATAATTCCTACATAAAGGCGGAATATTTAAAAATTTAAATGATAATTGTTGTAAAGATATGTATCTTTCTGAGCCTGGGTTGTATTCTCCTTTTTCTGTCGCTAGTAGTAAATATTTCTCCTTATAGGTTTTATTCGGCCTCAATGGAGCCAGGTTAGTCATGGAAAGTCTAGCAATAATTTGATGTTTCCAAAAGTCATCATCAGCTAAATCACGGAATCTTCGACAGGTACAAAACAATAATAAACAGGTGCTATAATCTAAATATCGTGTGATATAAATGAGAAGATCATCATTTAGTGTGACCAGATGACAAATATTATCCATAATATATTTTTATTATTATTTGGTAATAATTAAAAAATTATTTTTTTTATATTAATATTTGGCCCCCATACATATTATTAACCCCCACATCAGTAAAAACTGGCACCAAATTAATATGCAATTTGGTCAAATTTACTAAATGTTCTATTTCTTCTCCTGATCCAACTGTATCTATATACTCATATAGTTCATCCTTTGTATCAATTCTTTTCTTATTTAATCTGACAGACCAGCCCCTCAGATAACAATGCACCACATAATAAAAATCAGTGGTTAAATCCAACATCATCTGTACTGCTAATGGGTCTCGGTAATGGCTTTCTTGACTGGTCAGGAAAGCATGCAGACCACCTTGAGACGAATATAAGCGAAAACATAACTGGGAGTTATCCGCACAATAATCCTTAATTTTTTGAATTGTTGATTCCTGACGCTCTGCTATACTTGTTTTATCATTATCGTCCTTATACCAATCAACATCTATCATCATTAAGGTCCTGTAACAGACATAATAAGTATTAGTTACTTGATCGACCGCAACGTAATAATCAGGATCATCATGAATTAATTGTTGAGGTTTTATAATACGAGGTAATAGTACAGGCGCTATCATTAACACTGTTTGAACGGCATGCCCTGCTTCCAAAATAACTTTTTTTCTATAACTGGGATCGGTTTTGAGCAGATGCAGATGGGTATTTTCTGGGGATACGTTAGTTTGTGATGTAGAGATAATATTATTTTCTGTAACTATATCGGGTTCTTGTATAGGTGCAGAATTATTTATGGAGTCATCCTCCGGTATATCATCTGGTAATGTAGAATCTTTTGTAGATTTATCTTCTGTAGTTATAGAATGATGTACAATCAATGCTAAGAATGTTTGATAGAAACCATCTTCTCTAATCAGATTTTCTTCCATCTGACCTTTTAAATAAATCTAATATATGTTTATGATAATATATAAAAATATTTATAATATATAAAAGAATATGGCGGCTTATACAGGACCTCCATTAGAGATGCGTACTTTGGAGCGTGAGTTAGAATTAATGGATAATGATGTTTTAGTCAGAAGTTTAACACCTGCTCAAAGAGAATTTTATGATATTATACATCCACCTACTGGATTTTTAATACAAATATTCAATGATAATATCAGAACTATTAGTCAAGTTTATTTGTCTGGTCCTGTGCCACCAGCATTGGATGACATAGTTTACCGGGGGGAGAACGTACATACTAGAAAGCAACGAAAAGATTTATGGGGAATTGAAACGATTATATCACATTTATTAGAAGATAACTGGGTGCCTCAAACTAATCAGCAATTGGCTGCTCAACTTAGGAATTCTATTGATAATCAATTGGCTCAAGCCGGGTATGTTTTTCATTATTTTGAATATGTTAAGGCTGATGTAACCCAAATTCAAGCTATGCGAGGCGAATTGGTATTAAATCCTCAAAATTTTGAGAATGGATCAATTTCTATCTTACCAGTTAATTTCTATCAACCTACTCTCAATAATCTGAGATATGACGATCCCATGCAAAAACCTACTGGCAATCGCTCATTAATTGGTAAACAATTACCTAATATTAAAGTATATTGGGCACAGTAGATCTAAGTAACATTGCCAGATAATAAATTCGGACTGAGTTTGGATAATACAGATTGGTAACTTTCTGAAGTTAACAAGTCAAATTTACTAAATTGTCTCTTATCATCAAAATAAAAGGTTGATTCAGTTATAGCCAAATAATGCTGAAGTAATAATACTGCTTCCCCAAATTGCAAAGATAAATTAGTAATAGTCTTTGGATTTAATAACCCATTAGCTATCATATCCAACTGACTATGAATATACATTTGATAGTTATCTCTTAGACTTTGGAGATGAAAAAATATATTATTACCATGAGATGTTACTGCTGTCACTTGATAGGGACTGTGTTTAATATAGGTTTGCAAATTAGATTGCTGGGTCGGGGATCGAAGATCCCAACCCTTTGTGCAGCCGCAGGCTGCACAAAGGGAGGGAATAATTTGACTTTGATTGTCCCATTTTATTGATAATAAAGTCATACCAGATATACGACGGTGCAAATATTCAATAATAGTTTTTATTTTATGTATTGGTGCGATGTTATTTGGAGGTTGTATATTATTAATTAAAACATCAGGCCGTCTATTGTCATCATACCACAAGTTAGAATTACACATCCAATTTCCTTTTACATTACCAGGTTTTGAATTAGTTAACTTTCCGCACTCAACATAGGTTTCATGAAATACATATAAGGTAGTTTTTCCTATATTTCCATTGCTTGATATATATCCACGGTTAATTAATTGTTGTTCAGGAAGTATTAAGAATTCCTCATGAAAACCGCCTAATTCTATTATATAATAATCATTATCGCCTTCTTTGTAAGGTATATTATTTTTTCTTCCTAAATGAATCTGATATGAGTATTTAGGATGTTCTGGTTCAGATGAATATTTTAATTGTATTTTCTTATCATTTACTATTATATCGGTTACGTGGCTTGCATCACCAACTACTTTATAATCAAGATTGTGGCTTTTACAAAATAAAATAAATCTTTGAGTTGATTCATATGATTTAACATTGTCTTCTGTCATAGTCGATCTAATATCATATATAATTTGTGCTGATGCAAGCATATTTTTTAACTTTATGACAAAATCATTCCATGGTTGTAATATTTTACTAAAAGCACCTTTAGTTCCACCTATTGTTGCCCTGGCAGTAACTCTTCTGTATAAATCAGACATGACACAAACGATACCATATTGTTGTGGACGCACACATACGATAAGAGTTCCATCAGTATATTTATCTAAACGTTGAATGCAAAAACTATTTTGTCCATTAACTCCCATGGTTTTAACTTGCAAGCCTCTTAAAAAAGAATCAGATTTAATCCTAAAAAATATATCATATTTAGAATTGTTGAAGTCTCTTTCAGCCCATTGGACTGTATCGAATGACAATAAAAGGTTTAGAACATACATCTCTGAAACGTTTCCGATTTCTGTTGTGGATGAATTCATATTTACTTTGAATTATACTGAATTATCAATTTAAAATCATTTTTTTTCCATCTTTAACTTCTCATTTAGTAGATTTTACCGATTTATAAAAAATGTTAAAAGCTTTAAAACTTACATTATCTACAAAATAGAAACTCCAGCCAATTACAAATATTTATGATAAATTTATTTTTAGATAAACTGATTGGGGTTGATTATCACAGTGCATATCGTATTGACACGGAATATATTTATGATGTATCAGCTAAAGTAATTAGAACCAGTGCCAATTTAAATCACGTAAAGGCGCGAATAATTATTATGAGGCCATGGAAGAAGCGGATAATTATGGACATCCAGAAATAGTAAAATTTATAATGAATTATTTACAAAATAAGATGTAAAAATTATTTATGTAGTACATGGAAATAATTCGATTATTGGAAACATATGATTGAAGATTATCATATTCTGATATGTATGTTATTTACGATCTATTGATATATAGATCATTAAATTTTAAAAAATGAAATTTAAATTAATATTATTAATGTTTACAAACATAATGAATTATAATAATAATTGGGCTATGGCAGAAGCGGCCAAAGGAGGTCATATGGATAAAGTACAATTGATGCTAAATAAAGGAGAAATTGCGAAGCAATCTCCCCCGGTGGTTTCGTCAAAGACGAAACCATTTGGAGAAAATAATTATAATTGGATAATGGCACATGCGGCAGAAGGAGGTCATATGGATATAGTAAAATTAATGATAAGTAAAGGTGCAAAAGAGTATAATAGGGCTATGGTACATGCGGCAGAAGGTGGTTATATGGAAATAGTGCGATTAATGTTATATAAAGGGGTCAGGGAGCTAAGCTCCCAACCCTTTGATGCGCCCCTGGCGCATCAAAGGGCAATAGGTTATGATCAGGCTATGGCTTGTGCGGCAAAAGGTGGCCATATAAATATTGTGAGATTGATGTTATGTAAAGGTGCAAGGGATTATAATTGGGCTATGGGTTGTGCGGCATTAGGTGGTCATATGAAAATAGTGCGATTGATGATAAGTAAAGGAGCCGATGATTATAATAGGGCTATGGAATCCGCAGCAGGAGCCGGTCGTATGGAAATAGTCGTATTTATGATAAATAAAGGTGCGGATGAGTTTAATTGGGCTATGGCATTTGCGGCAGGAGGTGGCCACATGGACATGGTCAAATTGATGTTAGATAAAGGTGCTAATTCAAACATTTTGTTTGAGGCGAAACCTCTGAAAATCGAAGAGCCAAGGGCGCATTTTAGTATAAATGATTATAATCGGGCTATGGCAGAAGCGGCGAGAGGAGGTCATATTGATATTGTTCAATTTATGTTAAATAAAGGTGCGAACAATTATAACGAGGCTATGATCTTTGCGGCAGAAAGCGGTCATATAGAGATAGTTAATTTGATGTTGAAATTAGGAGCAGATGATTATAAGGGGGCTAGGGCAGAAGCGAAACTGCATGACTATATAGAAATAATCGATTTATTGCAAACTTACATATAAAAAATATTTATTGTATATTTAATCTATCATGTGATAGATTAAATATAAATCAGGCTAAAAGAGTGATAAAAAATGAATTTATAATTTTTATTGGTTTGTAATCCAAACAACAATATGGATGATAATTTTTTATGTTCCTTATCCGACGAACTTTCGTTATATATCTTACAATATTTAGATTATCCAAGTTGTTTATTACTCTTTTCTACTTGTCGAAAATTTCGTGCTTTTGGTAACGATAAAATTTGGAAGTATCAGGCTAAATCACGTTTTGATGTTACTGCACAATTATCAGAAAATGAAACATACAAAGATAAGTATATAGAATTAGCGGCTAAAAGAAAAGAATATGGTCCCTTATCAGAAAAATATGTAACATATAGTACCATAGCTCAAAATTTTAGTAATGTAAATCTATTTTGCAGAAATTATTTTATAAATAAATTTGATAGTGACGCGATTAATATAACTATGTATTATTTTGCGAAGAAAGGAAATATATGTGGTGTCAAAGTGATGCTAGAAAAAGGTGCAGATAGTTATAATTGGGCTATGGTATATGCGGCAAAAAGAGGCTATATGGATATAGTGCAATTAATGTTAGATAAAGGAGAAATTGCCTCGCAATCTCCCCTTGTGGTTTCGTCTTTGACGAAACCATTTGGAGCAGATAGTTATAATAGGGCTATGGAATATGCGGCAGAAGGAGGCCATATTGCTATAGTATTATTGATGTTAGATAAAGGAGCAAATAGTTATAATTGGGCTATGGAATATGCGGCAGGGGGAGGTCATATGGCTATAGTCAAATTAATGTTGGAAAAAGGTGCAAATAAGTATAATAGGGCTATGGAATTGGCGGCAAGAGAAGGTCATATGGCTATAGTCAAATTAATATTAGAAAAAGGTGCAACTGGTTATAATGGGGCCATGGAATATGCGGCATTTGGCGGTCATATGGACATAGTTCAATTGATGTTGAAATTAGGTGCAAATGATTATGATGAGGTTATGGGATGTGCGGCACAAGGAGGCCAAATTGCTATAGTCCAATTGATGTTAGAAAAAGGTGCAAATAATTATAATTGGGCTATGGAACAGGCGGCAGATGGAGGCCATATGGAAATAGTACAATTGATGTTAGATAAAG
>SDBU01008087.1_pt1 | contig 12020 bp, 22 predicted proteins | sample 2277071 | NCBI WGS metagenome assembly SDBU01 (sample SAMN10397929, study PRJNA504765) | marine sediment metagenome | isolation source: marine sediment core GS08_GC12, 126 cmbsf | place: Arctic Ocean: Gakkel Ridge, Loki's castle | collected 2008
GGTCAGCTTGCATAATTTTGGTATGGGCAATATTTATGAAAGGGAAAAACTTTTTAACTTGGCACTCTCGCTCATCCCTTAAAAGACAGATTTCTCTGGCAAGCCCCCAAGCCCTATTGTGCAGTTTCTTTATCAGCTTCTTCTGGCTTAACTTCTTTCTCATTCTCCATCCTCGCCAGTTCTTTTATAATCCCCTGAATCTCGATGCGCCTTACTCTTATGTTATTCAGTATTTGATTATATTGTATCTCTCTCTGCTCTAATATCTCGTCCTCGGCTTTGAGTTCGGATATGCGATTGGAATAATCAGCGCAAGCCGATACGGTAATGAACATAACCGCCAAGACTATCACAATGACTTTTTTCATTTCTCTACCCTCCTAATTTTAATATTTTTAGCTTCTGGCCACTCCCGCTTTATTATCCTGCGTGCCTCACTAAAAGAGTTTACTGTAAAGTCTGCCGTGCAAGTTGAAATATTTAAATGCGGCATTTTAAACTTAGCGTGGACTTTCATAATATCTGCTTTGGCCAACCATCTTTGCCCTTTTTATCTTTTGGAATATTTAACCTGCATTTTTCGCAAATCGCTCTCTTCTCTCCATAAATCTTATTTGAAAAATGGCCACACTCTAACCATCCGCAAGCGCGTGGGCCAAAGAAACTATTATCCCAAGTAACCAAGCCAACAATTTTCCTTAATGGCCCCTTTCTTTTTGGGCCTTCTGTATAAAGAGCACAACCTGTTCTCATTTTTCTATTAGTTATCCAACCCATTGTCACACCACCTTACATCCCAACGCTTTTTTGATTTTCTCAATACATAAACCTATATTGCGCCTTATCGCCAATCCTTCAATATGTAATACTCTCCAACCTTTCCGAGCTAAGTATTTATCACGCTTTTGATCCCTTTCAATTTGCCATGCTTCCGTAAAGTGATATTCCCGGCCATCGCATTCCACTACCAACCGAGCATCTGGAAAAGCAAAATCCACTCGCTTTGTTCCTATCTCATATTGCGGTTTGCAATCTTTGAATAAATCCGCCTTTATTAAAGCATCCTTCATATAGTCTTCAATCGTGATCTCTGGTTCTTTCCCATCCATAATTCTTGTTAATATAGAACTAATGTGCAATTTTTTATTTTCTTCCGTTCGTTTTGTGATAGCTCTGTCTTTTTTCATCCTTTCATTTATAAAATCTTGGACTTGCAATATGTTTTGAGACGGAATTTTACCATTAATCATCGAGATGTTTTTAATCTCACAGAATTTTTTAAGTTCCTTCTCTAAGTATTTAGGTAAAATCATTTGGGTTTCGCGGTTTTCTTGTTTTTAATGATAGCATTCAAATACCCGATATTTGGGGCATCGTAATTTATGGCTTGCTCCAAAGCGTAACCAAACAAGTTGTCATCCTGACATCTTTGCCAAGAATTATATAACTCAGTGAGTAAGGTTACTTTCCGGCCTTCAGTAACTACTCCTGTTTTGTTTTTATTAGATACTCTTTCTATATAAACTTTTATGTTCGTCTGTATGGATGAAGGAAATTGTAATAGCAAATCTTCGATTTGCGAAGATATAGGTTTATGTTTAGGATTAGGGATAGGATTAGGGTTAGGTTTTACGACTTTGTTGAAAGGTGTCGGAATTTGTCGAAACTTGTCGGAGTTGTTGTAACTCTTTGCCATAATGTGGGTTATTAACTCCATACGATTTGTAGGTAAATTTAGAGGCATTTTAGCTTCTTCAGGCGTTCTTCCTCCTTTTTTAGAATTACATGATTTACAAGCAGTTACTAAATTATTAAGATTTTTAACTTCTCCATTCTTAAATATAGGTTGAATATGATCAATGGTTAAATCTTTCTTCTTTCCACAGTATTGACAAGTAAAATTGTCTGCCTCAAATATAATATCTCTAAATTTTAGGTAGCCACTTGGAGAATCACCAAAATAGTAATCAGGATTATGTTCTTTAAGATAAACCCTTAATTGTTGCTCAGGAGGTTCAGGTGTTTTTCTGCGATGTTTTGTGTATTTTCCCTCATTATCCACTCCAGAGGCATTACAGAACTGGTGTCCATCCCAACTTACAAAGAAACCCCAGTCCCTTTCTTTATCATCAGTCCATATAAAAAGCTTCCCGGCATCACAAAAAACTTGGCGAATTTTAAGAACAGCTTTGATGTTTTCTCTGCGCTTGGGATAGGCTGCTCCTTTTACCACATCAGGATCAGCATTAAAACAACCCCAATCATCAGCAAGAAGAAGCCATCGCGGCCATTGGTCTTGGTAGTATATAGGAAGTTTAGCAAGAGATTTGCTTGACCAAATACTATCCTTAATTACTCTATTAGACATTTTTCATCTCCTAAATAAAAAGGACTCCTCTTTACCACAGATAACAGGAACGGGATTAAGCGTTCTTGAGTGGCCAGTGCTGGAGTCCATATTAACATAAAAATCCCCTCCCGTTATCTACCTATAGTATACCACATCTTTCTGCATATGTGAAGACATTTAAAAGAAAGTTCCTTGTTTTTGAGTTTCGTTTAAGGTAAGTTCTAATGCTTTGGAATGAGAACAGCGTCTATGTTTTTTCCATCCTTGGCATTGGCAACGCCATCCGCCGTCCGGAGTCCGGAATAAAGTATAAACTGTTTTGTTATAATTAATAATAGGTCTGCATATCCAAGAGTCCGTATTAACCTTCTTAAGACAGCCATATTGGAGTATCCTGAGTATCTTGTTTTTTTGAGGATGTATGAGTTCTTGCTTTATACGATTATAGTATTGGATCGTTTCCATTATCTGTTCCCGCTTTGTTCTTTCTCTCTACGCTGTCTATTATTTACTCGGCACGGTTTACATCTCTTGGGATCCATATACTTTCTTCTTTTTATATATCTCTGTTCTTCTTCGTCGTATATAAAAATTCGCTTACAATCTACGCATTCGAGTTTTCTATCTGACACCTTAACCTCCTTTCGGCATTTTACCCTCTTGAGCTGACTATTTTTTCACTAAAAAATTTAACTCCAGCGACAGAGATTTTTCCCTTCGTAGCCATAGCAAATTTTCTTAACATAGAGTAGTTAGGCTCAAGATATTCAAGAGGTAGTTTAGACTTATCAATAACTTCTGCTGACCATCTCGTTATATAAGATATACCTTTCGGCTTCTCTATTCTTGGTGCTACTAAAGGTGCTTCAATATGAGTTGCTTCTTTTTGCTCGCGCAACTCCTCGGCCTTCTCTGCTTTACCATTCTCCTCGGCCTTCTTGGCGCGTTCTTCAAGAGCCTTCTTTTTGCGATCTTCTTCTGCCTTGGCTTGTCTATCTAACTTCTCTTGATGTTCTCTGCGAATCTTCTCTTGTTTTTCGTCAAAAGTAACCATACCTGATTTTATATTCCCTTCTGCTATACCGAGTTTTTCCAGCGGTGCTCGAAATAGATCCATTACAGCCTTCTTCGCGACATCGAGTGGTCTTGTAATCTCTTTACGCTTACTCTCTATCTCTTTTTCTCTACCCTTGATTTTTTGTAAAAGCGTGCCAGCAATATCATAGTCGGGTTGAGTCGTTATAGCTACTTCTTGTGCTTGATTAAATAGCGTAATCGCGTCTTCATTTGCTCTTATTGCTTCCGTCGTCTGTATCGGCTCTACTGTAATGACTTTACTTTCCATGTTGCCATTCCTCCTTACTTTGTCGCTATTCTTGTTATAGCGCAACATCTGTCGCACAACATCCACCATGCGCATTTTTCTTTTATGCAATCAAACCCCATATCGCCTTCTTTTGCTTTTGACATTATCTTTATGAACAACTCTCCTGTAGTTATTGCTCCTGCTGTCAGCAACGGACAAATCTTACTTTCCATGCTTCCTCCTCCAGTTATGTAGTGTTAGTGCCGCTAAGAATACGGCAAAATCTGTCTTCTGGTAATATTCATAATTTGGAAACTTATAAGTGCCGTCTGGACAAAGCTGGACTATAATCCTATCTTTTATCTTCTCTTTAACTGGCTTACCCTCATTCCACGCTTCTTTATATGCCTCAAGCTGGACGGCAGAGGCCGGGTGAAAGTCCACACCGGCCTTAAGGTCAAGAACTGTGTGCCGTCTTTTTAATAGAATTCTACGATCTAATGTCCCAGCGTAGCGAAAGCGTGGAGAAAAGACTCTCTCCTCTATCGAGAGTATCGTGAGTCCAGTATCTTTCTTGAACTTACACCACGCTTCCAGATAAGGCATAAGAGAAATATCAAGATTCTCTATGTCAAGATTTTCCTTATCTTGTAATTCCGTCGCCTTATGGACAGCCGTTCCAAATTTAAGTGCTCTCTCCAGTATATCGGGCTGAACCATACTGAAATCTATCATCTTAGCATTACTAAGAATCTTCGTTACACCCGGCACTGTTAAGCCATCTTCGTAATAGGTATGCGTAGAAGCGTCAAAATTAATCATTTCTTCTCAATCAGTTCCAGCATCTCGGTAAGTATCGTCTGACCCTCCGCTATATGGGGAATCTCATTTGAGTGCTCGTAACCATTTCTCCCGAGAATCTCGTAATACTTCGCATCGCCGATCTTCTTCTTTACTGAAGCAAAACCGTTTAGTAATCCCTTATAAGCATTAGGTTTAGTAGACTTCTCTTTTTCATCGAGTTGGACTTCTGGCACTTTTTCTTTTACTTTCTCTTCTGGCATAGCTACATCTGGCTTACCCGCCGTCGTATCTATAAACCCTTTATTAATATCTCTCGCGACATCAAAGTCCTTATCAATCGCCTCTTGGAACTCAGAAGAAACTGGAAGCCACTTTGAGTGTCGTCTAAATACGGTTTTCTTAGCCATCTCTGCCCAGTCAGTAATCCATGGCCCACTTTTACCAGCCTTCGATCTCTTATGGATAGCATCTACCTCGTCAAAATTCATTACTTCGTAGCTGGATGCGCCGTCTTTAAGAAGCACGAAAGAGTATGCAGCTATCGGTTTACCTCTATCTGTAAGACTTGGCTTATGGATAAGAGATCCGTTTGTTCCATATGAATATTTAAACAGATCGTTTTCATAGACTACATCAGCGTGAATATCAGCTATCTTGCCACTTCTTCGCGCAAGATCAACGAGACCTTTATAATCTATAATCAGCGTGCACTTATCGCCGTATGGTATAAGATGAACTTTACGGCCATCTGGCTCAAGACCGAGTTGAGAACAGTCCATAAGGCACGAAAGTAAACTCGCCTTAGTGCACTGCATTAACTTCGGTGTTCTATTTAGCGCCGTTATCGCGATTCTAATGAATCTATCTGGCGTTAAATGCTTTGGTAATGCAAGAGCAAACTGTCTCTTCCCTATATCTGAAGATATTAAGTCTCTTATATCTTCTGATTCTTTCTTTACTACTTGCTTCTCTGCCATATCTTCCTCCTCTTTTATACTACCTTAAGTTCCGGTTCTGGCACTCCGTATGCTTCTCTCCAGCACTTACCGTGTATCTGAAGTCCACAAATTACTGGCTTCCCGCATATCTTACATTTAGGATATTTATTTTTTTTCATTTCAAGAGTTCCTTATGACTTTTGTTTTTATTCCTTTACGCATTCTTGCATGTATCCAGTCTATTAAATTCTCAAAAATACCAACACGAAAACAGCCATCTTTAAAAGATACGGGGTAACTTAGTTCCTTATCTCCGACTATATCCCCTTCATATATCTCTTTACCGTTCTTGTCCTTTAAGCCTGTGTATTCGCCAAGTGTTTCTATTTTTATTGGGTAAACATTACCATCGGTGAATGATTTTATTACATGAGTTTTTGATGAACCATCATTGCAATCCCATTGTTGATAATAATGACCATACACCCAAACATCTTCCCAAACTTTTCTCGCCCTAAATTTAATCTCTCTCATTATCCCCTCCTCAGTTCATCGTTGCTTTTCTGTAATGAATAAATTTGTCCAGATAGAAATAGATTCTCTAAGATAGCTTTAATAATCGGTGGGTTATTATTAAACTTCATTATTTCCTGATACGCTTTCTTTAGTGTTTTCTCTTTCTCCATTGCTATCTCCCTTCTTTAAGTAACTCTCTGCATCGTCAAGGTCTTTGCAAAGGCGCTCTATGTCTCTTACTTGCCATAGTGGAATTTTCATGGTGCTTACCTCCTCTTGTGCATTGGCATAGAATATACTTGACCCGGTTTAAGAAAATCATTAGATTGAATCTTCTTTTGCATTCTGGTTACTGCATTTTTAGATACAGTCATTGTTAATTTTCCTTGCTCGTCTGGTATATAAAATGCTATACTCTTTGATTTAAGCGGATTTTTCATGGTGTCTCCTTATTTTTATAACAATCTTTTACTATCTCTATTCGTCCATCGTCGTGTATTTTTAACGGAACACCTAAAGCAACTGCTAACTCTATTTTGAACTTGGCGTCTTGTTTTATTAATTGATATGCTATTACTGCTTCCACTTCCTTAAGATATTTTCTAACCTTAGAAGATTTAAGCAGTTTTTTGTCTTTAGGAAGTATATGGAATTTTATTGAGTTCATCCTTTTAGTATAACATTGTGGACATAATTCTCTAACTGTCGTTTCTGGAGTATATGCTTTTACTCTAAATTCTTTCTTACAATCAAGACAATTAAAAGTTTTATCTTTCATTATTCTCTCCCTTTTAATATCCGTTTGTATTGATTCGGCGTTTGTAATTCTGTAAACCAGAGCTTGTGCATAATCTTATCTCTCTTCCATATAGGTAGAAGATTCGCGACTGCCCTGCGATCTTTAGCAAACTGCTGTAATTCTTCAAAGGTATTAAAGCATTTCATAAGTGCTATCACTCTTGGCGAGACAGAGTTCTCATAATAAGCGATTACTTCTGGAGTAATGGGTGTATCGGCAAGGCAAGGTTGTATAATAAAGAAGAAGACGAGAATAAAAAAAGACACGGAGGTTAGAAACCCTGTGAAAAGGTTTGGCGTCCTTTCGGATAGCCACTCCGTGCCCAATAAAAAAATCACATTTTTTCTAACATTCTTTTTCATTATCTCTTTTCCATTCCTGCTACCTTTATCGTTTCTGTTTCCTTGAGACAACTATATCATTTTTTCTTGTTCGTGTCAAGTTTTATTTTTACTTTTTTTTAAAAGTCAGACTTAGCCGATTTTTCTCGACGACGATTAATTTTAGTTAACCAACTCCATATGCAAACAAAGAAATACATTACCATTCTTTTTAAATAGGCGACATCGCTGTCTCTAAGTGCTTCAAAAAATATCCTATCTGTTTTCTTTTTTGGCCAAGAAGCATTTACGCAAAGCCAATCATGTATAACATAAGCTTGTCCTCCTTCATCCGTAGGAGAACCAACTAAAACTCTTGCGAGCCATGGCTTAGTGCCGAAGTCTGTTACAAAACTTTCTTCCGCTCGTATAACTTCTCCGTTCCTTCTATGATACTCAAAAGGCGCAAGAAGCAACCATAATTTACCATCAAGCCACCTTACATCTAAAGGTAAAGGGAAATATTTATTTTTCACATTAGTATGAACATGACTGGCAAAAAGTATTTCTTGTATTTCTTCGGCACTTTGTCAATAGCCCATATTTTATCGCTTTGCGGTTCTATGAGAAAAACTTTCTGTTGAGCATCCACAAACAAATTGAACGCATGGACTTTACTAAAGGCAATCCCAAACGCTATCCCGCTCCAATTCGGGACTGAAACTTGCCCCATCAATCTAAAACTAAAGTCATCACAATCATGCCACTCGGGGACATACTTAATCAAGTTTGTTTTATCGTTAGCTAAAAACCTTTCCATCTCTGATTTTTCTATAAGTTGGTATTTCCTGTCCACCAGATAAATTACAGGCTTATGGAATAAAGATGAAAGTTCTTTTTTGAGTAATTTGTGTAATATATTATGTTCAATCTCTCCCGATATTACTGGAATAGGTATCTCTGAAATTTTGTAGTCTATCATTTGAACCTCCTCTTTTACCCCTTCTTGTAATTCATATAATTTATTCAGATGCCATTCTTGCCTCTTTCTCCACTCCTCCAATTCTTTGAAATACAGATGCCAAGCATTATGCAATTCTTTATTATCCTGCATTGGGTCAGACATCTCATTACCCTATCCCCATTATCTTTGCTCTTATAATAAAAAATAAAGTAGTAAATACACCACCTACTATTAGAAGAACGATAGTAATTAAAATAGGCATAACAGCGCCGTGCTTATTAACCATATCTCTAAATACCTTGCCTTCTTCTATATGAACCTCTAACGGCTTATGTCTCAGCTCGCAGAAGGACTTTTGTATCTTAATCTGTTCATCTTGACGCTTACTTATATTTTCAACACACGCTTTAATTTTGGCTACATCGGCTTCTACTGACATTACCTCTCCTTAATATACTAATACATGTCCTGCTGAACCGCCACCACCGCCTGCTGCAGCATTATCATCTTGATCCGCGCCTATATTTACTAAAAAATTACCCGGCGCACCATTCTTTCCTACATCCATACCTGCATCTAAACAATTACTTCCACTTCCTAAAGTAAAATCATTGCTACCAGGATCATTTAATCCCGGATCGCCTTCTACTCTATTTGTCCCCCAAGTTACATTAACGGTATCTTGAGTATTATCCCAACAATTATAATCTACAATAGCATTAGGATATGCACTATCAGATATTACACCTGTCCCGCAAGCATCAAAAATATTATTTACGATAGAAATAACAGGAGATGTATTAAGGTCTATACCAATAGTGCAAGAGTAAAAAGTATTATTTGCAATTCCACCTGAAGCTGTATTTCCGTTAATCCATATGCCTGTTCCACAATTATCAAAAATATTGCCTACTATTCCACCCGATACACCACTATAAATCCCTTCGGTAGAAACATCGTAAATATAATTAAAATAAAAATTAGTATCATTTGCTCCTCGTGTCCCTCTACCGTTTGCAGCACTTATCTCACAATAAACAATAGAACCGTAATCTGTATCTAATGCTGCTCCAGTTCCAGTATAAATAGCTTTGATATTATACATTGATGTGCCATCATCACCTTTTATAAGAGCTGTGCTTAGAGAGCCAGTCCCTCTAAGATTTCTAAAACTTGCCCACATATCATATTGAAAAAGATAAGCACCTTGAGTTAATACTGGTCTATCATCTCCAAACGCCCAGTCGTCAATATTAGGTGGATCGTTTGTTGTTCCAGATTTAACTCCGATTACCTGCACAGGAGCCAACGCAGTGCCATCACGAGCATTAGTAGAGATATGACCGGTAAAAGTATAAGTTCCACCCGCTAAAAAATATCTATCTCCCGCTATGGAAGCACTTGCCCAATCTGTCGCAAACTCAGTAATACTCATAGCATTACCCCAAGTAGTGCCATCCTTATTTCCAGCACCAGCAGGCGTAACTAACATATCATCGGCTCCAAAACATATTGAAGGAATTAATAATAAACTAATCAGTATTAAGAATTTTATACAACGCATCTTTTTCCTCTCTTGTTAATCTTTTTTTAGGTATATCTTTAGGATCAATACTTAAACCTTTCTCTAATCTGTTATCCTTATATAAAAGTTCAATAGGTTTCCCATCATCGTCTACTATCCAATCAGCCCAGTCATTCTGCGGTTTTATCTTCTTATGTGTTCCGTCTACAATCGTATTCTTTGTTTCGTCAATATAAACATTATCAAGATTACATTTTCTAAACTCTACACCTATTATTCCATCTGGGAATATATCCTTTACTACCTCCTCACCTTCATACCATTGCTGCCAGAAGCAACTTCCGACAATAATAGTATTATTAAATTCCTCAACCGGAATATCTTTAAAAGATACGCCGGTAAAGTCTTTATAAGAATACTTTTTATTTATCTCTTCAGCACAAGCCACACTCATCATTAAAAGAAATGCTATTAAAATACTAACTCTCTGGTATATAGAATTCAATTTTCACCATCCAATAGTTATCCGTGTCTACGGGGTCTGCGTCCATATCTATATAAAGAAATGTGCCTGCTGGTATTATGCCATTGGTAAGGTCTGAATTAGACATATCAGCCTCACTTGAATTACCTGTAGTAGTATTAAGAACATCCACCAATGTAGGAGATGCACCCGGAAAAGCTCCCGTCGTAGGGTCATCACAATAGGTAAGGTTAGCGTCAAGTTCTGTTGTCGGGTCTGCTGCACTCGCATCCACTTCCCAACCTGTGATTACTATGCCGTCTGGAAATATTGTTGAATCAAGCTCTATAAGAACGAGGTCAGTATCTCTATCATAAGCTGCGTCTAAGCCGAGGTTACCGAATATCATATGCCTTAAAGGTATTACTACTTCTATCCCATCATAAACAGCTAATTGTTTTTGAGTAGTATCTACCGCTACTTGTCCTAAAGTTCCTACTGATACATCGCCTGCAGTATTAGGTAATTCAAGAGTTGCTCCACCAAAGTCATGCGCACCTGTCCATACACCACCTTCAGTAAGATTAGCTACACCTACACCGCCCTCTGTAATAGTATCGGCTTCCATACTCAATATATCTACTGCACCCGTCTTACTCCAACTCCACACAACCGTGGCTGCTGTCCTTGCATAAAACAGAGATACATTCCCTTTAGAATTATGAGTTCTGGTAATTATAATGTCGTATGTCCCGGTATTGCTATTTATTGCATGGCTGGATAAATCTGCCGCATCCCAAGCGACAATATATGCCCCTGCATTTTTAAATCCATCAGTAGCGTCTGTAGGAGTAAAGGTTGTAAACTGATGTGAACCAGCAGTAGAATACCCGAATGTTGGAACTATGCCGGGATTCCCCGCACCAGTTTCAATAACGAATGCAATCTCCGTAAAAGGAGCAGCTGCGCCAATTAAAATATAATCGTTGTCTGCGACAAATATCGTCGTGTTAGTGCCTGTGCTTTCATCAATCATATCCGGCACATTGCCTTTGACTGTAATTGTTGCTCCATCGTTCTCTACTGTATTAGGCTGTGGCGATACAGTAATAGCACCAGCCACAACTGCTGAAATTGTATAAGTAGTGTTATTTGCTCCTGTAGTTGCCCCTGTCACAACAACAATCTCGCCTACGACAAAGCCACCGAAGCCAAGATTTGAATCGGTGATAGTATCAGGAGATTGTGTGAATCCGATAGATGTATCAGTGACACTGGAGCCTATTGTATCGTTCGTTCCTGTCGTTGGGTCAGCAAAAGTTCCAGATTCTTGAAGAATAGGACCAACGACTGCACCGGCTTTTATAGCATATACGTTGGCGGAACCCTCAGTAGCCAATACTTCCAACCCAAATATATCCCCTCCAGTTACATCAATTTCATTTATGTTTATTAAAATAACAGCATCATCTTCACCTACTTCAAGCACTCCCGCATCGTATTCAATTTCAATAGCTTTGACATCCCCGTAAGTAACCGCGTCTACAGCAATTTCAAGAGCATGGTCATCATTGAAAGCAGCTATGTGAGTTATCTCCATATCCCCAACAATATCAAGGGTATGCGTTGGAGTTGCCGTCCCAATTCCCACCTTTCCACCACTTAAAGTCAAAACAGAAGGACTGCTGGAATCCCCGAGAATCAAATCACTATCTTCAGCACGTAAGCTTATATGCGTATCGCCCACGGCCACATCACCTACATAGCCAGTTCTATCCCAACTCCCCGTTGTTGTCCCCCCAAACTCAACATATGAAGTAGTAGCTGTTGCAGTGTCGCCCGTATCCCTAATTCTCATTATTGAATTTCCCGTGCGGATTTCTAACGACCCCTCAGGGTCAGAAGTTCCTATTCCGACTCTACCTGCCTCATCAATACTTAAAGCAGGGTCTGGACTACCATCTGAAGCCACTAACTCAGTATGCCTATGCAAAGCATTAGCTATAGAATTATCTGTCAAGGTGTTAAATTCAGC
>SDBU01008088.1_pt1 | contig 12020 bp, 10 predicted proteins | sample 2277071 | NCBI WGS metagenome assembly SDBU01 (sample SAMN10397929, study PRJNA504765) | marine sediment metagenome | isolation source: marine sediment core GS08_GC12, 126 cmbsf | place: Arctic Ocean: Gakkel Ridge, Loki's castle | collected 2008
GTATGATACTCATTTGAGCAGAACCAAACATGGGGTATCTTCCGCCAGGAATATAGCTCCCAACATTATTTACAGGTATATGTTTTTGGCCCAGTATTACACCGGGCTGAATCTCGACTTCGAGGGGAGCTATTGTAGAAAACTGCGCCCGGGCAAATCTCCTCACATTATCCTGGCAATAATCAGTATCTTTTATTAATTGCGTATCGCATTTAGAGATAGCTTCTTTTATTTCCTCTTTAGATAATTCAAAACTTTTAGGATTCCAACCATCGAACTTATTGCTGTATTTTCTAACTGCATCCATACCATTTTTTTCCAGGTCCAGAAGCATTTCAGATACAATTTTTGAGGTTTCAGCATCTGTTTCAAAAAGCCTGTGACTGCCTTTTTTTATGACCTTCATCTCTTGATCCTTTACGCTCTTTGTTTTTCCTTTATTTAAACTTAAAGAATGCTCCTATTTTTGTTTTATTCACACCCTATGGCATTATTACTTCTTCCATATATGTTTCTCTCTTTACTATCCACCAGCTATTGGCAGTATTATTTTAATCACCTGATCATTTTTAATCACATCATTACTTTTTAAAAATTCTTTTGGTTTTGATGATAAAGGACTTGATTTATTCCCTGGCGGAAAAACTAGAAATTTAATATAGCTTTTTATATTACCTTTATTATCTAGCAGCTTATCTACCAGGAGAGGATGGTCTTCCCTTATATCTCTTAATACATCCCCAAGCTTGCCTGGCTCTGTTTCAATATATTTTTTTCTCCCTGTATATCTCTGTAATGAGATTGGAATTATTATATTTATAGCCAATAAGATCCCTTTTTAAAAATCTGAAAGCTCTTTCTTGCTTACATCATAAACAGCATCTAAAGATTTTAATTTTTCTGTCCTGAAAAATTCAGGAAGATCATTAGAAGAACTGCTGAGTCCACATTTATCATTATATTTTTTTTCCATTTCAAGGATCTCATCCCCTAATGTAAGAGCATCGCCTTCTTTCATATTTGTACCATACTTTGAGTTGATCATCTCGACTACTGGTTTTAACCCTCTGCTATCCCCCAGGGTTGCCAGGGATGTAAAAAGACAAAGCCCTGCAGAATCAAGAAAAGCAGCATACTGTTGGAATTCCTTTGATAGCGCTACCTTGCCCTTTGATGATAAAGGATCTGAACTTTTGCCTATTTCCCCGATCTCATAAGCGAATGTGAATCCTGCAGTATGGTCAGCTCCCATGGGACTTGTTGCAAATGTCGTCCCCATTCCTTTGATCCCCCTTGGATCATACGCGGGCAATCCCTGTCCTTTCACATGCGGAACTCTTTTTACCCCGAATGCTTTCCCTGCAACAACACAGCCACTTGCAACGATCCTGCCCAGTGGAGTATCTTTCCTGATCTCATTTAGAAGCTTAACGGCACCTTTTTTATCTCCAAAAGGTATGTATCCACTTTCCATGATGACAGCCAGAGTCACCCCAATCTCGATGCAATCTATCCCCAATTCATCGCAGACTCTATTCATGTATGCAATATAATCAAGATCGTCTATTCCACAATTTGCACCTAATGCCCAAATACATTCATATTCAAAGCCTCCGGTTATTTCTTCACCTTCTTTGTTTTTATAGATATTTGAGCACTTGATCACACATCCTGGCATGCAGTTATGTGTTGGCTTCCCCCCTCTTTTCAATATGACCTTGCGCAAAGCTTCTCCACCGATTTTATCTACTCCTTCAAATATCCCTTCAGAAAAATTTCTGGTAGGCAGGGCCCCATGGTCATTGACCGAATCCATGGTCTTATTGGTACCGTAATTTGGAAGTATATCTGATGTGACTTCTGAGTTTTCTAGAATATTCAAAAACTCTTTTACATTTTTCATGTATTTTCCCTTATCCAAAAAACCTACCCTGGATTTAGCAGGATTTGATACTACTACTGCCTTTATTCCTTTTGCCCCTAATACTGCTCCTATGCCTCCCCTGCCAGCCTGTCTTGTAGGGACCCCATCAATATCAGTAACAGAAATACATGCCGTTAAATAGCCTTTTTCCCCTGCCGGCCCTATAATAGTTTCACAGGTGTTCTCTCCAAATTTTTCCCTGAGCAAGCTTGTTGCTTCATAAGTCTCTTTCCCTTTAATGGTTTTTACATCATGTAAGGAAACCTTTAAGTCCTCTTTACCGGTACCTTCTTCAATAAAAATAACATTAGCTTTATTTGTACTTCCACTTATTTTTAGCGCAGCTATGCCATGCTTGGCTAAATAAGTAGCCAGGTTTCCCCCGACATTTGTTTCTTTAATAGCATTGGTCAAAGGGCTTTTTGCACCGATAGCAGTCCTGCCTGAACTGGCACAGGGGGTCCCTGAAAGAAAGCCCGGAGAAATATAAATATTGTTTCCAGGTGAAAGAGGATGAATGTTCGGGTCAGTCTCTTCCAGGATGTACCTGGAGGTTAAATATCTACCACCTTTGGCTTTCATTTCGTCAGGCACAGGATTTGTCTCAATACTTCCGTCACTTAAATTAATATCCAGGATAATCCTATTATCATTTATAATGCCAGACATCTTATACCTCCATGATATGTTTATTTAATTCAGCATAGTATTTTTTTAACTTTTTTCTTTACTAAAGAGTTGCTGTCTTTAGGGCATCATTTAATACATGAAAATAATAATCAGATCAATCCTGTTCCATTCTTTTTACCTGCATCAGTGATATACCAGACATGGTGACTATCTCTATTGGGGCACATCCCCTTGAAAGATCATTAAACGGTATTGGGGAACCCTGTATAATAGATCCATAGTAAAATGACCCTGCAAGCCTGTGTACCGCTTTTATGCATATATTTGTGGAATCAAGATTTGGAAATATCAGTACATTGGCATGCCCTGCTACTTCACTGTCCCCGGCTTTTACCTTTGCCACTTCCGGGACCACTGCAGCATCAAACTGCAACTCACCGTCTATTTTAATTTCAGGATTTATCTTTTTTACCTTTCCTATGACCCTGTTTATCTTTTCTATATCTTCACTTTTTGCACTGCCTTTGGTCGAATAAGAAAGCATGGCGACTTTTGGCTCGCCACTGAAAAGAGCTTTTGCAGTCTCATAGCTAAAAAGGACTATATCGATCATTTGTTTTTCATCCGGAAATGGGATCACGGCAGTATCTGCAAAAAGAAACTGTCCGTTCAACCCATAAGGGCAGTCAGGTATGATCTGTATTGCAGCCCCGCTCAGGTATCTTTTTTCCTTGCCGGTGCCTATTACCTGGATCAGCGGCCTCATCATTGCCTCAGTAGAACTAAGTGAGCCGCTCACCCCGCAATCAGCATCTCCGGTTTTCAGCATCAGCGAGGCATAGTAGTTTGGTTTTTCTACCATTTCTTTTGCCTGAGACACCCCGATATCCTTTTTCCTTTCTTTAAATCTTTCAAGCAGGACCTCTACATAATCATTGTATTTCGAGCTTCTGGCGGGTTCGATTATCTCTATTGAGCCTGTCTTTTCAAGTCCTGCTTCTTTTATATTTTGTGATATTATGCTTTGCTTTCCAAGTAAGACTGTCTTGCTGCTATTGTGCTTCGTAAATATTTTAAGTGCATCAGCCAGCCTTGCGTCCTCACCGTCGACATATACTATCGTTCTTTCATAATCTTTTATGCTGGATACCATGAAATCTTCAAATTCATTTGCCGGAAATTCTGTTTTTCCCATTTTTTATCTCCTCCTGGTTAATAATACTTAACCTGATTTAGTACCGGTAATACTTTCGATAGAAGAAACTATCTCTTCCTTTGTCGCCCCGGAAGTAAAAATATCATCAAAACCCATTTCTTTTAATTTTATTATATCTTCCTGTGAAATGACTCCTCCTATGATAAAAACTTTGTTTTCCTTGATGTTTTCTTTTACTGCCTCGTCTATCAGGTCCTGCCCAAGCTTAATGTGGGCCCCACCCAGGGAGCTTACCCCGACTACATCTGCATCTTCCTGTATCGTTGCCTTTATTATCTGCTCTGTTGTGGAATTACCAATATAGATCACTTCCATTCCTGCATCCCTCAATTGCCGGGCGACAGTCAGGACTCCCCTGCTGTGAACATCCAGTCCCAGTTTTGACAATAATACCTTAATATTTTTTTTCATTATAACCTGCCCTTCGATCTCCCTGTTGCCATGCTAAAATATCCCCGGTGGACTCCAGAGTCCAAAAGCCTTTTTAAAGACTTTAAAGACCTCGCCTTCGCTGCATCCAAGCCTTGCACATTCGACACTGTAGGGGATGATATTGGAATCGCCCCTGCAGGCATCCTCAAGGTCCTTTAAGGCTTTTTCTACTTTAGGGCCATCTCTTTTCTCCTTCAGGCTGGCAAGCTTTTGCACCTGTCTTTCTTCTGCGCCTTCAGGATACTGGAAGACATTGATCGGCGGTACCTCATATTCTGATTTATAACAATTATACCCGACGATCTTTATATCCCCCTTTTCCATCTTTACCTGCTCCTCCTGGAAATAAGCGGCCACCTTTCTGTGCAGCCAGCCCTTTTCAATAGCCGTAATATATCCTCCTAATTTCTCGATTTCTCCAAGCTCGCCTATGATCCTTTTTTCTATTTCATCAGTCAGGGCCTCAACATAATAGGAGCCGCCCAGAGGGTCGACCACTTCAGTTACTGCGGTCTCGCTCTGTATTATATGCTGTGTCCTCAGGGAAAGCAGTGCTGCCTCTTCAGTAGGCACTGCATAAGCCTCATCATAGGATGATACATGCATCGACTGTGCCCCGCCGAGAACTGCGGACAGTGCCTGAAAACCTGCACGTACAATATTGTTTAAGGGCTCCTGCCTGGTCAACGTGATCCCGGAGGTCTGGACATGGCATCTCATCCACATAGACCTGGGGTTTTTGGCACCAAACTTGTATTTCATTATCTTATACCAGAGCCTCCTGGCTGCTCTTATCCTGGCCGCCTCATCAAAAAAATCATTTGAAATGGACCAGAAAAAGGCCAGCCTCTTGACTATCCAGTCTATATCATGGCCCCTTGCCATCAGGGCCTCTATGGTCTCGATCCCATTTGCAAAAGCTACTGCGATCTCTGTTACGCTTGATGTTCCAAATTCCCTCAGATTGTAGCCATTGAATGTGGTATAATTCCAGTTTGGCAGGTTCTCCCGGATAAATTCAGCATTGTCACATTGTATCCTGAATACATCTTTTGGAGGAATATATTCCGGACCGCTCCTTACGACTTCTTCCATCGTTGTATCATTCTGGACCGTTCCGCCAAGTTTTTCCCAGGGAATGCCATTTCTTTCAGCAGCAGCCAGGAACATCGGAAACAGGATAGCAGTATTTGATGGGAAGTGAGTCACTATGGATACTGTCACTTCTTCAAGTGGAATACCGTCAAACAGGATCTGCATGTCATCGGTTGAATCTATGGCAACTCCTGATGTCCCGACCTGTCCCCTTGATATTGGATCATCAGAGTCATACATCTGGGTGGTAGGCAGGTCAAAGATAACACTGAGGCCCGTGGCACCGTTTTTTAACATAAATTTCAGTCTCTCATTTGTGTCCTCTGGACCGCCAAATCCATTTATCTGCCTGATGGTGAATTTCTTGCCCCTGTACATATTTGGATGGACTCCCCTGGTAAAAGCCGGCTGTCCGGAATTCCCAAGATCCTGCCCGTAGTCAAAATCAGGAATATCCAGCGGCGTGTAGATCATTTCCCTTGGTATTGAAGAACCCAGGGTCGTTTGAGGAGTCACGGTCCAGTTTTTCCTGTCATGTTCACGGACACTATCATTTTTCCACTTGCCAAATTCTTTTTTAATTGATCTTAAAGCTTCCTGGTTAAACAGTGGCCTGGCCTTGCCTTTGCTGCTTCCTTTATTCAATATATCTTTTATTTTCATTTTCTTTTCAACCATATTAACAACTCTCCCTGGATCTGGATGTTTAGTCCTTAAAATTAAATAGTTTCTCCATTATTTTTTCTGCCGCAGTATATGGATCACTTGTGCCTGCAATGATCCCGTCTACCATTTTTTTAAATGCCGTATCGTTTTCAATTTTTTCAAAAAATATATTTAATATATTATCAGCCAGTATTCCCCTCAGATCGCTTCCCGGCCTGTCCTTATAATACCGGCTAAACTTACCGGTTGATTTAAGATGATCCCTGTGGGCATCGATCGCCCGGGCCACTTTGTCAATTCCTTTTTTACTTATTGCTTCTGTCAGGCAAACAGGTGGATCCCACTTTTGGCTATCTTTGGCCCGGTCATTATTATCCATTCCAAACAGGCTCTTTAAATCAAGCTCAAGTTCTTCAGCATTATTCTTATCGATCTTATTGATAACAAAAATATCGGCGATTTCTAATATTCCAGCCTTTATGACCTGGATATAATCGCCCAGGCCGCCTACCAGGACGACCACTGTAGTATGGACTATTTTTTTTATGGCGACTTCAGCCTGACCGACTCCTACCGTTTCTACCAGGATCATATCTTTACCCATGGCATCAAGAACCGTTACCATTTTTGAAGTGACCTTTGATATTCCCCCTTCCCATCCTTTTGCAGGCAAGCTCTTTATGAAAATACCATCATCGGAAAAATGTTTCTGCATCCGGATCCTATCTCCAAGGATCGAACCGCCGGTAAAAGGGCTTGAAGGGTCAACAGCAATGACCCCTACGGTTTTTCCCTCCTGCCTGAAACCATCGATCAGGGCGCCGATTATCGTGCTTTTCCCTGAACCAGGAAGACCGGTGATACCGATAATATGAGAATTCCCTGTATGGGGATAAAGTAGTTTTAGCTCACTTATCGCACTGGTATCTTCCCGCTCGATACTCCTCATCAGTTTTGCAGTTGCTTTTATATCTTTTTTTATAACACTCTCTGCCAGAGATACCATAATAATATAGGCTGACCGATACTTAATAATCTTTGATACAAACTTAATATCCAGGCTGATTCGATTTTATCCGGTTATATTCTAACAGACAACTATTATTATCCCAAAGGGAAATTTACCTTTTCGCTCTGGCTTCCCGAAAATCCTGTATTTTTAAATCTTATCATGCCTTCTTGCCCACGGAGTAATATCTTTTACTACTGTCCTGCTGCTTTGCTTGAGTAAAAACAGGACACAGCCGGAAATATCACCTGGAAGCAACCATTTATCAGGATCTACCGGGGGATTAAATCCTCTAAGCATCTCGGTGTCTGTCATTCCTGGATATATAGTGCTTACTTTTACCCCAAATTCCTTGCCGTATTCATAAAATACCTGGGAAAGCCCGATCATTGCCAGCTTTGAGATCCCATAGGCAGCAATTCCCGGAGGGACCTCAAAAGCTGCAGCAGAGGAAATATTTATAATATATCCACTTTTTTGTTCTTTCATTATTCCCATTGCCTTCTGGCTCAAAAGAAATGCTGCATTTAGATTGATGTCCATGGTAGTATCCCACTCCTGCCCTGAGACCTCCAAAAGGTCACCAGAAAAAAGCACCGCAGCATTGTTTACAAGGATATCCAGGGCTCCGAAATTCTTGAGGGTCTTTTCAATTATTAACGGAATATTTTCTCTTTTTACCAGGTCATAATCCAACACCAGGGCATCACTGCCGAGCTTTTGGGCCTCTTCCCTGACTTTCTCCAGCTGTTTTTTTGTCCTTGATACCACGACTATATTACAGCCTTCCCTGGCCAGGCTAATAGAAATATCCCTGCCTATCCCTCTTCCTGCACCAGTGATTATTGCTGTTTTCCCTTTTAAATCCATAAATCCTGACCTCCATAACAGATTTGAGAATTTGTAATCTAATATCTTCCGTACTCTTCAGCAGCTTCTGCCAGAGCCCTGATATTTTCATCCGGGGTCCCATCGCCAAGCTCTCCCCCGGTGCAGATAATATACCGGCCCCTTTCTTTTGCGGCATCGATCTGTCTTTTTACTTCCTTTTTTACATCTTCAGGTGTTCCGTATCTCATGACCTTTATAGGATGTATATTGCCTTTCAGGGTGACCCTTTCACCGATTTCTTTTTTGTACTCAGCAATATCTGTAACCGGATCAAAGCTTACCAGGACATTTACCCCCATCCCGGGAAGAAGATCTATAATGTGGTCCATGGGAGCATCGCAGTGAAAATGCCTGATAGAGTCCTCTTTTGTATAAGAATCATAAATCTTTTTCAAATAAGGAAAAGCAAATTCTTTATAGTCTTCCCTTGATAAAAACCCTGAATAATCATCATAAAGTGCATAGTCATTATTTGTAGGCTTGAAAAGTTCCACCCTTACTTCAATATTCTTAATGAAAAAATCAGTGATCTTTGAAAGAAGGTCATGCACCATCCCGGGTTCTGTCTTTACCCATAAAAAAAGATTGGTCGAACCACATAGGGATGCTGCCGTATCAAAAGGCCCCAGCATTCCCATCGGTGGGCCGATCAAGTCGCCTAATACTTTTTTAAAATATGCATAGCCATTACAGAACAGTGGAAAATTCCCGGCAGTATATGGATCAGGCTCTTTATAATCCTTCAGATAATCTCCCAGCCTTTCCACTGTATTAAGATGTCCCTTTACCCAGGGAGAAGTATTATCGGGAATGATTATGTCTGCTGCCCCAAAATATGAAGGTTCTATGGCCAGTCCAAATACCGGACCCAGCAGACCTTCTATATTAAAAGTATTAATAAATTCTACCTGATATTCCAGGACATAAGCCGGATCCAGAAAGTATCTTTTGCCGTTTAATCCCCGCCATCCATGCATATAGTTAAACTGGTCGCCCAGGCTCAGATCCACAGGGACCTGGTCCGGCTGCCCGCCGTGTACAGCAGTTTCTATCCTCTCCCGATTCTTCATATCTAATTTGATATCCATTTAAGCCGCCCTCTTTTTTTAAAATACTTATTATTGATTGATCTTTGCCACCGGTTTAAAAGGGTACCCGGAAAAAAATATTCATTTCATCATCTATTTAAATATCATTTTTCTCATTAGAGCCAGTGCACTGACAGCATCTTTCCTGCTTATGACTTCTTCTACTGCCTTTTCATCTAGCCTGCCCACTGCATTTATCATGGCTTTAAGCCATTCAATTGATTCATTGGCAGCTTTGATCCCGTCTTCCCTGTATGGAAATATATCCAGTGAATACCATCCCCTGTAATCTACTTTTTTAAGCCAGTATAAAAGCTCAAGATATTCCTGGAGATGGACACTTCCTACCATCATGTCATCATCCCAGCAGCGGTAGTTATCATTTAAGTGCATGTGAAATAGCTTATCATCAAAAATCTTGCAGAGGGCCACTGTTTCAGCTACATTCTCATATGCAAAAAGGGAATGCCCTACATCGACTACAACCCCCACATTGTCTCTTTGTACTTTACTCAGAAGTGCAAGCACTTTCCCGATAGTGCCGATATGGCAATGGGTCCTGGGTTCCTTTACCTTATACTCGACCCCCAGCCTGATATCCTTCCTGTAGTCCGCACATTCTTTCAAACCCTCGATTATATAGTTCCAGGATTTGGCAAAATCAGACTGGAAACTGTAATCATAACCGTCATGTGCAAACCACAGGTCTATAATATCACAACCCAGCTCTGCAGCTATATCCATATATTTTTTTACATCCCTGATCGCATCTTTTCTGATTTCCGGGTCACCTGCAGTAAAACTTCCCCCGCTCCATTTGGCCTGGGTAAAAATATCAACTACTATCATCGTTATCGTAAAACCATATTTTTTAGCCAGTTCCCTGACCTGGTCAATATTTTTTTCATTAATATGCCAGTTCGCCACAAGTTCAATGCCCTCCAGGTCCTTTACTTTTGATGCATCCTCAAACATCTGCTCAAGTGTCCTGTCTTCCTTATACCCTCCTCCTACAAACCTGTCCAGAGTATTTCCAAAAACATGTATCCCGGAAGAAAATCTTATTTTTTCTGCCATTTTGATTGCCTCCTACCTTCATAAAAATAATTATTATTGTTTTTACAAAATCAGACTTATCTCTTCAGCTGCTTTGATCATCCCGGCAACTCTATAAAACGGGGACCTGTATCATAATCGCTTAATTTCCTCAACTCATTTATAAAATAAACTATATTTTCATAAGGTATATCAGGAGCTAAATGGTGGTCGCAATTAGGAAAATATCCGCTGCCCTCAAGTAAGACCTTGACCATTTCCAGTTCCTGGTCGATTTCATTTTTTCCCCTGGCCAGGGCCTTCTTGTCCACGCCGCCGATTATTATCAGATCCTTGCCGTATTCTTTTCTAAGCTTTATTGGATCCATACCAGCTGCCCTTTCAAAAGGAAACAATCCATTGATCCCGCATTCTATCCAGTGTGGAAGAAGTTCCTTGCAATTCCCGTCACAATCAAGGATCAATGCATCTACTCCATTATCGATTAAGGTCTCTGTGATTTTTTTATACCTGGGGACCATGTATTTCTTGACAAAAGAAGGATCCACAAGGGAACCTCCCTTATAGGCCATATCTTCCCAGATCCAGACCCATTCAAGGGTCACGCCACTATCCAGGACCTTTTTAAGCATTTCTTCAGCCATATGGACCTGCCAATCCATCATCTCCTCGATCAGTGAAATATTATCATAAATGGCCAGGCTCAAGTTCTCCAGGCCCATATACTGCCTGAGATTGCCGTAGAGTGAAAACAGGAGCATTCCCAGGGGGAAATCCCTGTCCTTAAAATGTTTTCCCTCAAGTTCTTTCCTGATGGGCCAGTCCATTTTATCATCAGTCATTATTTCCCAGCCTCCCGGCCATCTTCCCGGTGAATGTGGATCAAGCCTCTTTTTATATTCATCCCAGCTCTTTTTATCCTTTACCGGATATTCAAGGAATTGAGGAATGCTCATGTCTCCCTCTTTCCTTCTCCTGACAATGGCCCCATCATAATCAAGCTCTACAAAATGCTCTTCCTCTTCAGACAGGATCCTGGGCTCAAACATCGGGTCCAGGGCTACTATCCAGGGGGGGTTATTGCATTTTCCCATTCCCTGCATAATGGCATTTGGGATTATTGCCTCATTTTCATCATCAGGACCGATCAAATGCATGTTTACTTCTTTTTTATTATCAAGATTTTCGACAGGCATGCCCTCTCTCACCCAGCGGTTAAATGTCTCAGTCCACGAATCAATACTCCACATAAAAGGATCATTTGCAAGTTCGAAACTACAGATCTTTTTGAATCTTTCCCGTGCAGTCATTTTTTTTGCCATAAAGCTCCTTCTTGAAATAGATCTATTTAAATTCTATAAACTAAAAAGGGATCGATCCTCTGCTATATTAATATTCGATTATATAATTTTAACCTATAATCAATATTTAAAAATGGGATCGTCCTGGCAGGGCAGGAAGGACTACAGGTTTTTAACTATATGCTCCAGCCTGCGTTCTTCATATTTTAGGATTGTCTCCCAGCTGTGGTCCCAGAACTGTAGTACATCTATTTCTTTTTCTGCTTTTATATGATTGTAAACGGCAAAATCAGTGGAAGGGGGACAGACCGTATCTTTCATGGCAACAGAAATAATTGTTTTATTTTTTATCCTGTCACAGAGGTTTAAATTATCAAAATAACTCAGGGTCTTATATATCTGGTCGGTCGATCCGGGAAATCTTTTTATTAAAGTAGTAAATTCAAGGTAAGTGAGAGGCTTAGATCCCTCTGCCCATTCAATGGCTCTTTTGTAGTGGCAGAGATATGGGATCTCGGCAATAGTCAGCGCCGGCCTGTGATCAAGGGCAGAAACCGCAAGAGAGAGCCCTCCGCCCTGGCTTGCGCCAGCAACACATATCCTATCCATATCTATTTCTTCCCTCATCTCCAGAAAATCGAGGATCTTTATGCAATCCATATATACTCCCCTGTAATAATAATCTTCTTTATCCAGGACTCCCCTGGTCATA
>SDBU01008089.1_pt1 | contig 12019 bp, 9 predicted proteins | sample 2277071 | NCBI WGS metagenome assembly SDBU01 (sample SAMN10397929, study PRJNA504765) | marine sediment metagenome | isolation source: marine sediment core GS08_GC12, 126 cmbsf | place: Arctic Ocean: Gakkel Ridge, Loki's castle | collected 2008
TTGACTCACAGCTACCCGAGGCTTATGGCAGTCTTCCACCTCCTTCATATGCTCTTGATACTAAGGCATCCACCAATCGCCCTATCCAATTTATCATACATTTAATTGGCTACCCTAAAACGTCAAGAACTACCTACGAATATTTCAAAGATCACAAGTAATTTTTAGTTATTTGTTACTTCGCAAAACACATGAGAAAATTTAATGATTAGCCTACCGCCGCTCTCGATTTTTTATTTCCGTTTGCATACCCGTCGCCGCCTCTTTCGGGCTTGGCGCCAGCCAGACGTAGCTTGCCGAGCCAGAAGGCCCGTATAAGCGAAGACTGGTGGAGATGAGCGGATTCGAACCGCTGGCCTTCCGCGTGCAAGGCGGACGCTCTACCAACTGAGCTACACCCCCGCATTACCAAAACGCATCTTAAGCCTATAGCCCACCGATAAATTATTTAATTTTTATGGTGGGCCTAAGTCGACTTGAACGACTGACCTCCCCGTTATCAGCGGGGTGCTCTACCACCTGAGCTATAGGCCCAATAATCAAGATACCTGGCTGTCTAAAAAAATTGTTCTATATTCACACCTTGTTGCCAACTAATAGCTGACAATTAACATCTCCCTCGAAAGGAGGTGATCCAGCCGCAGGTTCTCCTACGGCTACCTTGTTACGACTTCACCCCAATCACTACCCATACCTTAACTACCCGCCCCCTTTACAGGTTGGCTAAGATAGCTTCGGGTACAAACAGCTTTCGTGGTGTGACGGGCGGTGTGTACAAGGTCCGAGAACGCATTCACCGTATCGTTGCTGATATACGATTACTAGCGATTTCAACTTCATGAGGTCGAGTTGCAGACCTCAATCCGAACTTAGATCGGCTTTCTGGGATTTGCTCCACCTTACGGCATTGCACCCCTTTGTACCGACCATTGTAACACGTGTGTAGCCCTGGACATAAGGACCATGATGACTTGACGTCATCCCCACCTTCCTCCTGGTTTCCCAGGCAGTCCCGCCAGAGTGCTTTGTCCGAAGACAATTAGCAACTGACAGCAGGGGTTGCGCTCGTTAGAGGACTTAACCAAACATCTCACGACACGAGCTGACGACAGCCATGCAGCACCTGTGCTCCTGTCTAAACCGAAGCCTAGAAGATCGCGTTTCTGCGACTGTCAAAAGCATGTCAAGTCCAGGTAAGGTTCCTCGCGTAGTGTCGAATTAAACCACATGTTCCACCGCTTGTGCGGACCCCCGTCAATTCCTTTGAGTTTTAATCTTGCGACCGTACTTCCCAGGTGGATCACTTAACGCGTTAGCTTCGATACTAACCTTGCAAAACAAGGCTAACATCCAGTGATCATCGTTTACAGCGTGGACTACCAGGGTATCTAATCCTGTTTGCTCCCCACGCTTTCGTGTCTCAACGTCAGAAGTGAACCAAGAAGCTGCCTTCGCCATCGGTGTTCCTCTCGAGATCTACGCATTTTACCGCTACTCCGAGAATTCCACTTCTCTCTTTCACCCTCAAGCCTGCCAGTTTCCATCGCGAGCTTCCGGTTAGGCCGGAAGATTTAACAACGAACTTAACAAGCCGTCTACACACCCTTTACACCCAGTAAATCCGAATAACGTTTGCACCCCTCGTATTACCGCGGCTGCTGGCACGAAGTTAGCCGGTGCTTTCTCTAGTGGTACCGTCATTTCCAATCTATGTTAGAGATTGGCTTTTCTTCCCACTTAACAGGAGTTTACGATCCTAAAACCTTCATCCTCCACGCGGCGTCGCTGCGTCAGGCTTTCGCCCATTGCGCAATATTCCTCACTGCTGCCTCCCGTAGGAGTCTGGACCGTGTCTCAGTTCCAATGTGGCCGTACACCCTCTCAGGCCGGCTAGCCATCATCGCCTTGGTAGGCCTTTACCCCACCAACAAGCTAATAGCCCGCAAGCTCATCCTTCAGCGGCAGCATAAAGCCACCTTTCCCCCGCAGGGCGTATGCAGTATTAACCTCGATTTCTCGAGAGTATTCCTCACTAAAGGGTAGATTCTTACGTGTTACACACCCGTCCGCCGCTTTACTTACTCCCGAAGGAGTTTTCTCGCTCAACTTGCATGTGTTAGGCACGCCGCCAACGTTCATTCTGAGCCAGGATCAAACTCTTCATCACAGAATTTACGAACAAGTCTTAATAAACAAGCCAGGTATAATCTTTCTCATGTATTTCAAAGAATTTCTAATTTTTTTTAATTTCAAAACGAATGTTTCATATCAAACGATAGGTAAAATTATACATGTATAACTTTTACTGTCAACGTTTTTTGTAACTTTTTTCAAATCTCATTTTCTCAATCCCTTTTTACAACAGCATTGCGTAATATTAAACAACCACATAAATCGCAAACGCCGCCCTGGAAGCGCTAATCGAGAAATCAATATTTCAAACTTTTCAGGCCTACTTTTTTATCGCTCGCCATTGTAACTCTTGAACCAAAATAGCCGTTAATTGTTCCGCCGCCAACTCAAAATTATCGTTTATTAGGTGATAACGATACAAAGGTTTTTTTTGCTCTAAATCAATTTCAATACAAGCCCGCTGTAGTCGCCGCTCAACCTGCTGAAGCGAATCAGTTTTTCTCTGCGTCAGACGCTCTCGAAGAGCTGATATGCTGGGCGCTTCGATCCAAATCAAAACTGCGTCAGTAACGCGATCAAGCACCTTCTGAGCTCCAACTCGGTCTATCACCAGAACAAAGGACAATCCTTTTTCCAGCTCCTTCACTATTGAACACGGAGTTCCATAATAGGCCAAATACGCATTGCTCCACTCAAGAAAAAAATCTTCCTGAACGTGCCTTTCAAATTCGTGATTTTCAATGAAATGGAACGATCGGCCATTTTGTTCACCCGAACGAGGTTGCCGAGTTGTATAGGTAAGTCCCCGTTCGATTGGCCATTGTAGCTGCATGTTTTCAAGAACGGATTTCACAAGACTCGATTTTCCCGCTCCAGATGGTGCTGAAACGATAAATAACGTTCCTTTCATCGATCCAGGCCTAGCTATTTCATGTTTGATGGTTATTTTGTGACGATTTACCTCCGTAAAGACCTTATCAGTGTACCACAACCCCACATAAGTGCAACCGGCTGCCGTACAGGCTCAATACATATGAGACAAAACCTGTTTACTTATTTTAGACCAAATTTGCTCATCTCTTCTAAAACCAAATTATTGTGGCATTTTTTCTGTAGCAATCCAAGTAGATCATTTGGCAAACAAGCCCCTCTACTATCCATACTACGTAACGGCTTAACTTGGGCCTCAGCAATCGGCGCTTGTTCCCTCTCAACAAGACTGACCACTTGTTCATGAAGCATCTCACACGTGCGATTTTCGGCAGCACTTCCTGTGGGATCTCCGATAAAGTTCTTTAGATTGTTATAATGTTCCTGGATAATCGAATCGCTTGAATCAACATAAATCGATTGGCGTGGATCTGCTCCAAGCTCAATTAGTTTGTCAACAACATCCCCAGAGTCCTTTTGCAATGCATGTTCAAGTACATGGACACCACGAATATAATCATTCGGCCCCAATCTATTATTCTCCAAATAATCAATGGCAAGCTTTTTGTTTCCCCTCAAGCTTTTCACAAATTTGTCATGACTATATGGCACATCTATTTCGCGAATGAGAGGTATGCCCCCAATCAGCAGCAAATACCCGATAAAAAACACGACAAGCATTTCTTTCTGAGTAAATTGTTTATTTGCTATCTTATTTTTAATCGCTTTCGCTCTTTGCTTTATCCAACTCAATGCGTTTTTTGACTTTTGTTGTAATACACTTACTTTTTCACGATACGTTGAAGAAAAATTTGCATGCACACAAACCGAAGACACCATCAAAACAGCCACGATATTGTAAGATATAATTCGCCTTATTGTTCCCATCATACTTCATCCCCCGGTTTTTTCTTTTTCGTAAAAAAAGATGCCATATTACGCTTAATACGAGCAAAAAACGATACGTTATTCGTATCAGATTCGTGCTTATTGCAAAAGGTTCCTTCAAATTTAGCAATATGGTTTGCCTCCTTCTCCGACACTTTGTCCCTCATCTTTTTCGCAAGCTCTTCATTTTTGTACGCATAATCAAGCGCCCGAATACCACCTAGTTGAAAAAGCGGATCAGCACCGTGATCAAGCAAAAGATGCGCACTCTCAAAATCATCTCGAGCAAGCGCAACACAAAGAGGGGATCGGAAAATTCCAAAAACATAATGGTCTGGCTTAGCCCCACAATCTAAAAGTATTTTTAACGCCTCGTGATTTTTATTATATATGGCATACCACACAAAAAGACCGCGAGCTGACTGCATCACCCTCTGAATGTTATGACGCACCGCCTCATTATCATGAGTCTGTATAGCCCGAGCAAAATCTCGTTCTATTTTGACCAAAGCCACAAGGGAACCTATCATCATCGACACAAAAATTGCTCCAACAGAAATAATACATGAACCCTTAATCACAGCAACTTGTGTCCGATCTAATGATTTTCCCGTCACAAACTTCTTCCAGGAAACACCAAAAGTTTTGATCGAATCAGAAGCAGACGCAACTACCCCAAACGGCATTGACCCTGCTAACAATACGGCTAATAAAAAAGGAAACTGACATTTTCTTCTAATCATAACAGAAAACCTCCAATTACACTTACTACCACTTAGTATAAGCATAATACAAAGGTCTCTTGATGGCAAACGCCTGTCCTGGTTCAATACAGATGAGCCATGGCCTCCTCTCTTAGGAGGTCCATAACTCTCTCATGTCTTCTAACTATCCAATATCCAAGGGTGCGATCAAGCCGATTTTTACTATAAAATCGGCCAAGTTTTGCCAATTCGCCCTAGCCCCCCATTTCAATCTGTCAGAAAAACTTTAAATCTTCCAGGCCTGAAATCAAGGCCCTTGGAGCAATTGCCCTGTATTTGTCAAGAAAACCATTGCTTAGCCCACCATTCTTATCTATACTAGTACTAGTCATGAGAATATGAATGGATTAAACGATAGAACAGGAGGAATCATGAATAAAAAACGTATAATTTTGGCATCCCTGATCGTTGCTTTGGTAGCAACAGAACCAATAGCTATAGTAGTAGCAGCCCAGCCAAGCAGAGAAAAAATCGAAGAAGCAAATTCTGCTTTTAAAACATTCAAAAACGATATGAGGTGCATGTTTAGCCGCACAAAAAAATGTTCTCCTGAACAAAAAAGAAGAATAAAAAAACAAGCGCTTGTATTAATCAGCACCCTTATTGTACTTGGGTTGAGTACGGCTGGAAGATTGTACTTGTTGAAAACGAACACAAAGAAGATACCTGATTGGGAACTTGTAGCACAAAGCTTGGAAAAACAAAGAATAAATCTAGTAAACAAACTCGAAAAAGGTAGCAATTTGAAGAGATGGAAATCTAGGGATATTGAAAAATTACTTATTGATCAATATCTAGTATTTGAAAATCCTGATATGCTACAAAAGTTTTTGAATTTGTTTGAAAATATTACTGATTCTGAAATGAAAAAAATGTTGGATACGGCTACTTATGAGAGCCCCGATGTTTTAACTTTTGGCTCTCCACATGGAGGAGGGGGGCTTCTGATGGAGTGGGCAAATAAAGCAAACAACATAACGCTGCAAGCGAGGCTTAAAGCTTTGGGATATGATTTTTCTCAGAAGTACGCTAACGACTTGCGCGCTATAAAAAAATAGCAAAAAAGCATCGGATTAAACTCAAGCATAGGCCTACAAATAAAAGGCGGCAGAATTTGCCGCCTTTTTCGGAATCTGCCTAAATCGTGCTATATTAAAATCATCGAAAATAAAATCTGAAAGGCACTTTATATATGCTAATTGATGAACTAAAAGAACAACTCAAGCCAATCGAATCCAATATTGAGACCATAAAGACATACTGGGAATCTGCAAAATTAGAAAATCTATTTCAGGAGCTTGAAAACCAGGTAAACCAAGAAGACTTTTGGAAGCACCCAAAACAAGCTCAGATATCAAAACAACTCCAGCAGATTCGTACAAAAAAAAAACAATATGATCTGGTCACCAGTAGCTACAAAGAAATTACAGAGTTGATCGATCTCTTTGCGCAAGATGAAAATGAATTGCAAAAAATAGCTGCAGAAATTGGCAAACTCAAAAAAGCGGTAAACACATTTAAAATTGCGCTTCTTTTGAATAAACCAGAAGATAGCTCTGCCTGCTTTGTCAGTATTAATGCCGGCGCAGGAGGAACAGAATCACAAGACTGGGCCAACATACTCTTGCGCATGTATCTCAGATTTTGCGAACGAAACGGTTTTAAGGCGAGCATCATCGATTATCAACCTGCCGATGAGGCTGGCATCAAATCAGCAACACTCTATGTAAAAGCAAATAATGCATACGGACTCTTGAAAAGTGAACATGGCATTCATCGTCTCGTCCGCATATCACCATTCGATGCAAGCAAGCGCCGACATACATCGTTTGCAGCGATAACCGTAACCCCTGAACGACCAGAAATTGAAGTTGAATTAGATCCAAATGATTTGCGCATTGATACCTATCGTGCAAGTGGAGCTGGCGGTCAACACGTAAATAAAACAGATTCTGCTGTACGCATCACTCACTTACCAACCAATCTTGTCGTACAATGCCAAAACGAACGCTCGCAGATGCAGAATAAAGAAACTGCCATGAAAATGCTCTACGCCAAACTTTCTCAAAAATTAAAAGAAGAAGAAGAGGCCAAACGGTCTGCCGGAGTGGAAAAGAAAAAAATCGAATGGGGATCACAAATCCGTTCGTATGTTTTGCATCCATATAAGATGGTCAAAGATCACCGCACCAACCAAGAATCTCCACAACCCGATGTTGTTCTCGATGGAGATATTATGGATTTCCTTGAAGCTTTTCTTGTGCAAAAACATTAAGCATTTCTTTTTTGCAAACTTATTTTCTCTTAAGCTTGCCTAACGGTTTTGCCTTGTATTTGCCAACACCATTAATCTCATTGACTACGTCAAAAACATCACCATTGGGTAGCTGGGTAAAATCAGTACTGATAAATGTCGGTATAGTTAAAGATTTTTTAATCAAAGTTGTGATTCGTTTTCTCAAAACAGAACGCCTATTCACTTTATTTGCCGCTCCAATAGAACCGCCAAACCCAGTAGTGATAAAATGAGGAACATTGAATATCTTATTTCTGGGCTCCTTGTTACGTAGATAAAAATTATTGAATTTAGTTGGCAATAAGGTAGCAGCTTCCAAAGCTTTTTGTGTTTCTTCTCGCGGTGCAACAACACCCCAAATATATTTTCTACCTCTCAATATCCAAGGATGCTTACTACTTGTATTGTTAGCAAAAATAACAAGGCGCTTATTTTTCTTTATCATTTCTCCCAAGGTTGGCCACGGCTTCTTTGAATCTTGAACATGTGCATACGAACTCAAACCAATAGCTCTAATAAACTCACCAACCTCCTCAATAGGAATCTGATTTTCAATCGTAAGCGTAAAGACATTATTCGTATAGGTCTCAAGAAACCACTTGATATCTAATAACACACTCTTAAATGAACGGGCTGCCGGATCTATAACACACGGGGTGAATGGAATGACAGCTGCAGGTAGACCATGATGACTCCCATACGCAACAGGCAATGCTTTTTCAATCATTTTCGTAATAGGCTTCCAGCCTTTTAAGTACATCCTTAGATATCCAGGTAATTGACGTATTTTAATGTGTAATTTGGACAAATTAATATCCCCAACCATTTGTATAGCCGGTTTTGCTTTATTAAAAAAAGAATTGAGAATTGATAACAACTTACCCTGCATAACTTCATAGTAATTTTTGTACAGAGTTGACCTATATATTCCGTGACATACCCACGGATCTTCTCCGCGATTATTGCCAAAATCTTTCTTATAATGAACCGGAATTTTTATTCCACGAACACCGCGCTTCATCAGGTCTCTGAGCGACAGGTTTTGATTATTTACAATCGAAGGCCCTCTTGTTGTTGCATTGTGCGCGTATGCATACGCAACATTGTTATAGCGACGCTTGCAAAGATCCAAAGAACCATTACATCCAACATTGTGAAAAGGCATCATCGGATCCACACCACCAGATAGTAAAGTGCTCATGATAACTACAACGACACCTAAAAAAACTAGACTATTTTTCATACCTTCCTCCCAATTTACTTCTTTACCTCTCCGCAGCTAATCACATTATAATTGTAAGAAAACACAACCATGGAATTCAACGATGTAGACCAAAAAGAATAAAATTGACGTAAAAATCCCCTGAGACAAGCATATTCTCAAAACATAGCAACCAGAGAAATATAAAAATTCCTGCCCTGAGAAACGTTTTTTCCAGCAACGGTGAACTGCCCACCAACCCCAAGCTCGAAGGTATTGTCCCGTTTATACGTTATGCTCGTACTAATGATATGTGCCCTTTGATCAGTAACTCTTTCCAGTGAACACGAATCAATTGTCACACCAGAACAGTCAGTATTTTCTATAGAGGCTGCCCTGCAAAACGAATCCCGTGCCTTGAAATAGTAGTCATAAAACAGACCCCATCGAATATCAAAGTGAAACAAATTATAGGCATAATTTCCCACGCCAAACATAAATTTAGGCCCAACTTTCTGATTCATGAATGGAGTTTTGCCCGCAAAAAATGGAACCGTGGAATCAAACTCCTGAAACGCATCAACGTAAAATGCTTGGAACTGCTCTGGAGCAGAAAGCCCTGACACATTTTGCACCTGTTTGCGCTGATCATTGGTGACAAGCGTAGGCGCTCTTGTTGTCTTAGTAGTAAATGAACTTCCTACTTCAACCGCAACTCGAACAAGTGGATTACAATACGGCGATGTACTTGATAGTAAAAGTTGCGCAAATGGATTCAAAAAATATGCGCCGCCACTCCCAAGCACAGGCTCCCAGACATTGTTTGTGTCTCCCGTGCTTGCAGTAGGAAATACAATATTCAAACCAAACTCAAACACATGATTGTTATGATATTCCATCAAAACAAAAACTGAGACATCTCCTATACCCGATTTGCGCTGCTCGTTATCAAACGCTAATCCCTTGGGTTCTAGAACAGCTCGCGCAATGAAATCTTCAACACTAGAATAATCCCTAAAAAACTGATTTAGTGCTGTTTCGCGTTGTGTGGTATCTGGAACAAATCCCCTTCTGAAAAGTTCCCCGCCTGTATACGTAAATGTTAAATCGTGACGCACACTTTTAATGGGAATCGTATACCCAATTCCCAAAGAAAAATGTTCTTGTTCACCAATTTCGCATCGGAATATACCGCTCGTTATAAAGCTCACCTCTTTTTGGTCGGCATCAAAAACCAATTCTATCGGTGCTAATAATGTTGTATACAAATCATCACGAAAACCACCAAATACTACGCCGGTTCCGCCAATTGAAACGCCACCACGCTCTGGCGCACGAGCATTACAATTATCAATGCGAACCTTATTATCATCGGACAACCGAGAAAAAAGATATATATCTTCGATCGTAATATGGCACTGACCAAAAACAGTAGCCGATAATGGAACAGATGATCCACAAGCATCATATCCTTTATCTTCCGAAGAATAGTACACAGCTCCAGTAAATGCCCAATGTCGCTTGGAAGCATTTTCTATTAATGAATCATAATATGAGCGGTCATAAGAAATTTCGTGTTTCTTTTTATGCAACGCTCTCTTTCCCTTGCTTGAAAAAGATTTTTGGATATCCGATTCCAAATCATGTACAGCGTCCTTTACTTGTCTTTGACGCGCACTAATCGACACACAAAGTATCAGCACACAAATTATTCCTATTATTTTTTTCATAACTACCCAACCTTACGTAGTTAATGGAGGTGCAGCAGGCGTTCTCGTCGATGCATCACAATTAGATATCGTAAACACTCTGCCAAGACGATCATATCCACGCACCAAATCAAATGTACCACACGATTCTGATCGATCGTAAAACACATCATGATCTCCCTGTGCAAGCCCTACAATTGTTCCATCTCGTTCGGGACAGAACGCTACAAGCCGCCCACACTCTTCCTGATCAGGTCGAGAACCCTGCGTTGCTAAAATTGTTGCATCTGGTGGCGCCACTAAGCCTCGTTCAAGTATGTAACCTAATTCCATAAACGTATTGACCATTGGTTGCGTAATATCAAAGTTATTATCTTGCGCACGTATTACCGAATTCACATCAATAACGCCCATACTATCGAAACGCACATATTGAATATCACCATTACCCGCAACATGACCCGTTAAGTTGTCAAATGCCACATTTGAATCTGAGATATTCGGCGCAAGCCGCAACACACCAAATGTCTGACCACACACTCCAGGTATCACTAAGGCCGAATCATTATGGAATTCAAATAACCTAATCACTCCAGGACTTTGAGCACCGTTTAATGTATTCATTTCAATAGTTCCTTGTAACGCCTGCAATGCACTGTTGTTATCAAAAATCACCTCAAATGTTCCCAAATGGAATGTAATGATCGCACTCGAGTTATCCACCGTCATATGAGAAGCAATCTCACCCCGAACCAACAATTCATTATCTACCGCTTCACCAAAAATCAACTGCGATGACGATTCATCGATTAATACTGATGACCCCTGACGCATAATAAAGCAACCCGCTCCGGAAGTTCCTCCACCAACGGTCGCCGTGCCACCGGCCTCTACTACCATTTGCGCACCACCATCTAATATAATTTGTGGCCAGTCATCTCTGTTTGCACCAAACGACGTACCATCTAATTCAAAAACAACACCATCTTTAAGCTCAACCGTACCACAACCAGTGAACATCATTGTCGATTCTTTTGGTAGAACCACTCGTCCACCGTTACCAAAAACTGCTGGATCAAATATAACGCGTGGAGGGTTGTCGTTCGTGCTCGAGCATTTGCATGGTGCACACTTACAAAACTCAAAAACTACCGTTTCGCCAAATCCTGGCAGCATAGAAAGATCAAACTGCAAGTCATTGCAAACAAGAATGACACACGTTTCTGTAACAATGTTGTCAACAAGTGATTCCAATACATCAATGCGCGAATCATTTACTTCACAGCAGCTTTCAACCAAATCAATTCTAGAATCATTTACTTCGCAACATGATTCTAGCAACTCAATACGTGACTCTAGGCTATCTGGCAAACTTGCAATATTGTCTATTCTCGATTCCAGTATGTCTATGCGCGAGTCATTCACTTCACAGCAACTCTCAAGCAGATCCAACCGCGAATCTACTTCATCTGTAACACTTATTTCATCTATGCGTGATTCTAATACATCAATTCTAGAGTCGTTCACTTCGCAACATGATTCGTTCAAGTCGATTCGCGAGTCATTCACTTCGCAACAGGATTCCAAAAGATCCAACCGTGAATCCACTTCATCCGTCACACTTATTTCATCTATGCGTGATTCTAATACATCAATTCTAGAGTCATTCACTTCACAGCAAGATTCGTTCAAATCGATGCGACTATCATTTACTTCGCAGCATGACTCAAGAAGATCAAGCCGTGAATCTACTTCATCTGTAACACTTATTTCATCTATTCTTGATTCTAATACATCAATTCTAGAGTCATTTACCTCGCAACAGGATTCGTTCAAGTCAATGCGACTATCATTCACTTCACAGCATGACTCAAGCAGATCCAGCCGCGAATCCACTTCATCTGTAACACTTATCTCATCTATTCGAGATTCTAATACATCTATTCTGGAGTCATTCACCTCACAACATGATTCGTTCAGATCGATTCTACTATCATTCACTTCGCAGCACGAATCAGCAATATCTGCACGGGATTCTAATATATCTATTCGCGAGTCGTTTACTTCGCAGCATGATTCGTTCAAGTCGATTCTGGAG
>SDBU01008090.1_pt1 | contig 12018 bp, 11 predicted proteins | sample 2277071 | NCBI WGS metagenome assembly SDBU01 (sample SAMN10397929, study PRJNA504765) | marine sediment metagenome | isolation source: marine sediment core GS08_GC12, 126 cmbsf | place: Arctic Ocean: Gakkel Ridge, Loki's castle | collected 2008
GAGGGTGTCCGATAATTCCTGCGAGGATCGTTGTTGTCCGGCCCCGGCGGGGCCAACGTATTTAGCCCAGGGCGCTGCGCAGCAAGCCCTGGGTTGAGAAACCTTTGCGGAACCAGCCCCGGCAGGGGCGACCGTGGGCCGGCCAAACGCACGATCGCCCCTGCCGGGGCTCTGGCGCGGGGGGGACATGTACCCAGGGCTTGCTTCGCATCGCCCTGGGCTAAAAACGCGCGCCCCGCCGGGGCGAGGCCACAGCCCCGAACGTCGCCGGCATTGCGGTTCGCCGTCCCCGACGGTGGTGAAGTACCGGACACCCTCACGCTTGCGTGGGCATGTCCCCCCGGTGCCATGTTCCTACGCGAAGCGGAGGGGCATGCATGGCACCGGGCCGGAAAGGGAGAATAGTACCATGTCCCCGAACTATCCTGGCACGCAGGGGCGGGCGCACACACGGGACAGCCTGATTACCTCTTGCGGTGTGCCACGCAAGGGTGTAGTGTACCTGCATGCCAAGGATCGCCAGAGCGTACGCGCGCAGGCTGTTCACGCGCGTATTGAACCGGGGTAACGGGCGCCAGCGGGCGCTTCACGATGAGGCGGATTCCGAACACAGTAGCCTGGCCCCTTTGTCTGGCTTGCCGATCCCGCGATCGGTGATAGAATCGCCAGAAAGCCCGACGGTGGTCGTCGGCGAGATGCTATCCAGGAAATCCCGCCAGAGAGGCCCACAACGGCTGTAAGGCCGCTCCGACTACGAGGGGAGAGCAATGGTAGAATCTGAAGGCAAGTTGCCTCGCTACAAGCATTGTCCGTGCTGCGGGTGCGAGTTGGATGCGGCGCCTGGCAGACGGGCGAACTTCCGACGTTGGTGGAAAGCATGTGTTGTCTTGATGGGCGTGGGTGCGGCCTCGTATCTCGTCTCTCTTCTCGACTTCCTGTTGTTCTCCGATGGCCTTCCGCAAGGTCTGCTTCTCTTCGCAGTCGCCATCCAGATGTCGGTACTGACGCTCTTTTTCATCAACGGCGCCGAGCATAGGAAAGAAGGCGGCCCTCAGCCCCCGTCGCCCCCCTACGGCTAAGCGACACAGCTTTCCTATTGCGTTTTCGCCCTTACTGGGCTTTGTACCCTTGGAGCCAAACATGCCTGTCCCGCCGCACCTGCGGCACTTGAACGAGCCCATACCGGTTCCATTGCAGCTAGAGCATGGAACCCATTGGGGTGCCCGGCGCGGCGGGACAACCAGTGTTGCTGGGCGCGCTGGGGGAAACAACCGGGGGAAACAACCGGAAACAACCGGGGAAACAACCGGGACAGGCTACTTTTCTGTAGCGGTTTGGCACGCAGGGCTGGGCGCACAACCGGGCCAGACTAATTGCTTCTTGCGGTGTGCCACGCAAGCGTGTAGTGTACCTGCATGCCAACGATCGGCAGAGCGCACGCGCGCAGGCTGTTCACGCGCGTATTGAACCGGGGTAACGGGCGGCAGCGGGTGTTTCACGATGAGGCGGATTCCGAACAAAGTAGCCTGGCCCCTTTGTTCCCGCCTTTGTTCCCGAAAGAGAAAACAGTACGATGTCCCCGGAATATCCTGAGGGCGTCAGAATGGTTGTTCCGCCAGCAATGCCGGGGAAAGGGGCTGCTATGCCGGATATGAAGACTTGTGCGACGTTCATAGGACGCATCCTTTTGGTTCTGGCCGCGTTGGCTATCTCCGTGCTGTGCTGGTTGCTCTTGCGGGAATCACCCACTCTCGCATGGCCCGTTGTCGTTCTGTCTCTGGGTTTGCTGTACCGCGATGAAGTCCGGGGATACCTAAAACGCGTAACGAAGATCATCCTGCCCGGCGGAGCAGGCATCGAGATACCTCGGCTGCCGTCCGAGGAACCAAAGCAGCCGACGGGATCCAGCGAGAATAGACTCGATTCTTCTCCCTCCTCATCCCCCTCGTTGAGCGAGGAGACAGCAGCGGCAGGGACAGGAAGAGTTCAGCCGGCGGAGCGACGAATCGGTCATACTGTCAATCCGGACGTTCCGGTCAAATGGAGCAACTCAGCAAACCTCTACTGGCTTGGATACAACATCTTCGGCGTCTTTCATGATCTGTCGGTTGGCCAGGATAAAGGCAAGTTGTTGTCCCAGTTGCACGACTGCAAGCTGCATCTTGATCAACTGAAGTTCGGGGACCCCGAGCCGGGCAAGCTACTGGACGCACTGATCACCGCGGTCCGTAGCATGCCTGCCATGGCACTGGACGTGGCTGCGCGTCGTAGCCTTCTGACCGAGGTATCTCACTTCCGCGATCTGGTCGGTGCTTACATGGAGAAGCATCAGCGGGACACATTTCCAGGGACATCGTAGAGTTTTTTTGCCGGCTTCGCCCGAACGGGGCATGATGCGTTGTCATGGCAAGGCTTGCGAGGGTCGTGATGCCGGCGCGATTGGTGGACCGGCCGGAGCCACGGCCGTGGTCCAGCGCGGCGGGACAGGAGTGGATGAAATGTGCCCTCTAGACCAAGCTGCACACGATGTCATGCAGGTCGTGCGTGACATGGGATTCGATGTCAGTGAATCGTCTCGCCTTGCTCAGATGCGCGACCTCCTCAATAAGGGGTTCATCAAAGAGACTGATCCGGAGTTCGAACGGGCATGCGAGGCCTACCGGGACATCACGTTGCTCAAGTTCGCCTTCGACAGACTTGGAACCGTCGCCGATGCGGCAGTACTTCGCGGGAAGGTGGCGCGGCTCGTGAAGGACAGCGTGCTTCCTCAGGACGACCTTGCTGACACGCCAGGACGGGACACCCAAAGCGAGCTATACGTGGCAGCCGTATGCCAGGCTGCCGGAATACTCATCTCACTGGAGGAACCGGATGTCGTCGTCGAGGTCGACGGGATACGATACGGGCTGGCCGTCAAGCGGTTGAAAAGTCTACGGCAGCTTGAGAAACGCTCCCGGAGCGCGATTCGCCAGATCGAGCGTTCGAAACTGCCTGGCTTCGTCGTGCTCGACATGGCTCTCGCCGCAAACCCGGAGAATGAGAAGCTTGGTTTCGTTGTCACCGACGAAGGGTTCTATCACCTTCAGAGCAGCCGCTTTGATTCTTTTATGAGGGCGAATAGCAGGAGATTTCAAGAGTGGCGGTCTGGACGTGAAGTGCGCGGAGTGCTGGTTCTGGACCACGTGATGGGGCCTATGGACGCAGAACGAAACTGGGGGCTCAGAAGCTGGACCACATTCACGGATCTGGACCCCTGTAACCAGTGCAGACGCCGGGAGGCTATGCGATTCTGGCAAGCCTATAGCACCGGAGTGCAGAACCTGATCGACCGTCACTCGTGATCAATCAACGGGCGGTGTGATGCGGCAGACAAGCCGACGGCAATCCGGGACATCGTATACTTGTTTTCCTCGGCTTGGCCCGGACGGGGTAGGATGCGTTGTCATGGCAGGGCTTGCGAGGGTTGTGCTGCGGGCGCGCCTGGTGGGCCGGCCGGAGCCGTGGCCGTGGTCCAGCGCGGCGGGCCATTTGGTCGGGCGAGGAAGAAGGCCGGAAGGAGAGAGTGGTACGATACGCCGGAGTGTTTACTCTTGTTGCCCCTTGAGGGCCAGTGGATAATGGTGCTCAGGGAATTGACTTGGTCCAGGGAGCAGTGATCGCCCGCAAACACGTCGTTGCGCGGATGGGGAGGCATGCAGATGTTTGGCTTTCTGAAGAGAAGGCTGTTCCGCAGGATGACGGCATATGTGGATGCCATAAAGGTCGTTACGTATGTCAAGCTATGGGGTAAGCTTGCGGCGAACCGGGGTGAAGCAGAGGCAAAGCTACTGTCGGCTGCGGTAGTGAATCGGGTCTTTGCGAGCGCCGCATCTCCCGTGCACGCAGACATAGCGCCTACGTTGATCGATGAACTTGCGGCAGACTTCCTTCGGAACGAGCAGGATAGCGACCTGCTCCGTGGAATCACGATGTCTTTGCGGACATTAATGGTATTGGGGGCTGATGCTCGTAACAGGGAAGCGATGAATCGTGTTTCGGACACAGTGCAGTGGGTCAAGACGCTTATCCCCCTTCCATCGGAGGCACCGAGTCCAGACATGATGCGATCTCTGGCGGCGACTCTGCAATCCCGGTACCTTGAGCAGTAAGCAACACAACTGGGACAGGCTACTTTTCTGTTTCGGTTTGGCACGCACGTATTGGACCGGGGCAACGGGCGGCAGCGGGGGTTTCATGATGAGGCGGACCAATGAACACGATAGCCTGGCCCCTTGTGATATCCTAGACCCTTGTGAGGAGTTCACCCATGACCGCGTTGCAGACGCTTGAGAGTGGACCGGCGGGCGTGAAAGGCTTTCGCGCGGCTTGGCCGGTCGCGTTGGCGGTGCTGATGGCGTGCGGCTTCGGGGGGTGCGTGCGGAAGCCGGAGGTCCGGCTGAGGGATATCAGGGTGGATCGGCTGACGTTTCAGTCGCTGGAGCTGGTGTGCGACTTCGAGATCTATAACCCGAACCTGTTCGCGGCGAAGCTGCGCAGCCTCGATTGGTCCGTGACGTCGGGGGACGAGACGCTTGCCGCCGGCGAGGTGCCGCCGCCGATCCCGACGGTGCCGGCCAGGGGCACCGCGACGGTGCCGGTGGCGGTGGGGCTCGATCTGAAGACCATCGGGCGGCTGGTGCGGCGGTATCGCCAGGGGCAGGACATTCCCTACCGCCTGGAGGTCAGACCGGTGTTCGACATCATTGGCATCGGCCTGCCCGTGCCCGTCTACCACACGGGCCGGGTTCCCCGGCTGCAGGCGCCGCGGTGGAAGCTTCAGGGCGTCAAGCTGCAAAAAGGGGTCAGCGCGAAGCTGCTGGTGACGTTCGAGGTCACCAACCCCGGCGAATTGGGTCTCTCGCTGAGCGGCGTGGCCGGCACGCTGACCCTCGGCGGCCAACCCATCATCGAGGTCAGCGGCACCACGCTGACGGAACTGCCCGGCGGCAAGACGGCCGAACTGGTCGTCCCCGTGCAGATCCACGCTCTGAACATGCTCCCCGCCATCACCAAGGCCCTGGCCGACCGCGAAGGGCTGAGGTTCGAGGGGGAGTTCCACCTGCAGACGCCGCTGTCACTGCGAAACATGCTGCTGGGAAAACCGTAAGGAGTTCGTAGGGTGTGCAGCATTCTTCTTGCTGCACACGGAACGGTGTCGCCCGGCGGCGGCCTGATGGGGTTGATGGTACCTCGGCGCAGGAGCGTGGCCCGTTGGGGGCGAAGCGGGCACGCCGAGGCGCCGCATGTATGCTGTAGGCCGGTGGGCCCGACAGACCGTGGTCGGGCGTACCTGCCCGGAGTACTGTGAAGCCCGGGCGACGGGAACAGGGCATGTGTCCTGCATTTGCGAAAGGAAAACGACCATGGATCGTAATCTGAACCGAAGAGGCATGCTCGGCACAATTGGCGCCGCGGTGGCCGCGGGGGCCGTCGTCCAGGCGGCCGGGGCACCCGGCGATAGGCCGGCGGGCAAGAAGACAAAGATCGTCGCCGTCTGCTGTAGCCCGCGAAAGGGCAAGACGACCGCGGCGGCTCTGGATGTATGTCTTGCCGCCGCCGCGAAAGTCGCACCGGGAGTTGCGACGGAGTTGATCGAACTGGCCGGGATGGACATACCGGTGTTCAATCCTGCCGGCGGAGGCCGCGGTGATTTCGGCAAACTCGTGCCGAAGCTCTCGGACCCCAACGTCGGCGGCATCATAGTCGGCACGCCCGTCTACTTCGCTAACATGACCTCGTTGTGCAAGGCCTTCCTGGACCATTGCATCGTCCTCTGGAAGCGTAAGGGCGCCTTGACGAATAAGGTTGCCGGCGTGGTGGCTGTCGGTGGCACGCGAAACGGCGGGCAGGAACTGACCATCCAGTCGGTGCAGGCAGCCCTGATGTGCCAGGAGATGATCGTGGTCGGCAACGGCCGGCCGGGCGCCCGCTTCGGGGCGACGCTGGTCAACAAGGGCGACGACATCTCCGCCGACGAGTTCGGTCTGCTCACCGCGGAGAAGCTGGGCCGGCGCGTTGCCGAAGTCGCCCTGCGCCTGGCCCCAACCGGCGAGTAGCGGATCACTCGCCCGGCGTGATCGCGCTTTCAGCGGCGGCGGCGCCGGATGAGAGCCAGCCCGCTCAGGCTCAACAGCGCCAGCGTGGCCGGTTCGGGCACGGCGGCACCGGCCGGCGGCGGAGGGCCCGTCCAGTTGCCCAGCAGCACGGCCAGGTCGGAATCGTTCACGTCGGTGTCGCCGAGGCTCACCTCGGTGAAGTTGCCTAACTCCCACGTGGAGATGACCAACAGGTCACTCTCCCAGTTACCCAGCAGGATCGCCAGGTCGGTGTCGTCGACGAAGCCGTTGCCGTTGGCGTCGCCCGGCAGCAGTGGATCGGGATCGGAAGGAGCGACATAGGCCTCATCACGGATCTCGAAATTGTCGAAGCTGGCGTCGGCGTATCTGTCCTTAGCACTCTGTATCAGTATCTTATCGATGTCTTTGGTGCCGAATGACCACCCATTCAGATCAATTCCCAGCACCACAAGATCGCCGTTGACCCAAATGTCGGCCTCGCCGGCGAGGAGGTCCAAGGTTGCGGAGGGGTCATAGCCACTCAGGGTCGCAGCACTGCGGTTGACTACAAAATCGAAATGATGGTAGACGTCCTCCGCAAAGCCGGTGTTCCCTTGGACTGAACGCTCCTTCCCTCTTGGGTTCACCTCCAAGGCACCTGTGCCGTCATCTTCCAGCCTGACGTTGATCATTTTCCTGTCTGAATTGGTGTCGCCGGCCCCGATTCGGATTTCAATGCGATCCGGCGCCGGAAAGGAGTTGATCCGCACGTCGAAGCTGTAGGAAGACACGGTCCCGTTTGCGAGTTGGACGCTGATGTCCTCGCCGCCCACGGCCAAATTCCAGGCGCCCCCATTGATTGGTATCACATTCTTATTGAGATCGACTTCTTCATCGACCGTGTCCAAGACGAATGTCGTCCCGTTATAGAGGCTCCAATTCTCATCTCCAAGCTTAGAAGCTCCGGTGAAATCTGCCGAGGCGATAACCACGGCGTTGGCGGCCGTCGGCCCGGCCAGGACGAGCGCCGCCACGACGACTGCGGCAAGTGTAAGTGATTCTTTCATCTTGTTTCAGCTCCTTCTCGTAGGGTCTCGAAGCCGGATGGCCGCCAACTCCGGTGCCCGGCGACCATTTGCACCTGTAGCACGTCCGAATAAGAACAGGGGCGGCCCTTCCGAACCGCCCCTATCGGCGGGTCTATCCCGCCAAGCCAGCCCAGCCCGGTCGGTCGCCGTTACATTTCTAACTCACCGCTTACGCCCGGCGACGGCGACGCGCCAGAACGCCCAAGCCGCCCAGGGCCAGCAGACTCATCGAGGCCGGCTCAGGAAAGACGTAGACATCATCGATGATCTTGAAATTATCGAAGCTGGCATCGGCAAATCTGTCTCTGGCACTCTGTATCAGTAATGTGTCCACGTTCTTGGTGCCGAATGAATACCCATTGAGATCAATTCCCAATACCACAAGATTGCCGTTTACCCAAATGTCAGACTCGCCGGCGAGGAGGTCTAATGTTGCGGAAGGGTCATAGTTACTTAGCGTTGCACCACTGCGGTTGATGACCACATCGAAATGATGGTAGGCGCCCAGCGCAAAACCGCTGTTCGATTGGGCTGAAGTCTCCTTCCCTCTCAGGTTCACCAGCATTGTGCCTGCGCCGTCATTTTCCAGCCTCATGTTGATCATTTTCCTGTCCGAATTGGTGTCGCCGGTCCCTATTCGGAATTCAATGCGATCCGGGTCAGGAAAGGAATTGATCCGCACGTCGAAGCTGAAGGTGTACACTTCCCATTTTGCCAGATCGGCAACGATGTTTTCGCCGGATGCACCCAAATCCCAGTTGCCGCCATTTATTGGGGCCACATCCTTATCGAAATCGATCTCCTCATTAACCGTGTCCAAGACGAATTTGGTCCCGTTAAAGAGGCCCCAATTCTCATCCCCAAGCGTAGAAGCTCCGGTGAAATCTGCGGAGGCGATGACCCCGGCGTTGGCGGCCGTCGGCCCAGCCAGGATCAACGCCGCCACGATGAGTGCGGCAAGTGTACGTGATGTCTCCATCTTGGTTGCCCTCCTCTTACCAGGCTCTCGAAGTGTTCCCGCTGCACATCCCAAGTGTGCTTGCGTCGACAACGGCTGCACATACTGTTCTCCGGCCTCTCCCTTCCGTCCAATCAGCAGGGCCGAGGAGACATGGCCCAAACGATGCGCTACGCCGCTTGCTTCCCGGGAGGTCTTCCCACTGCCCCTGCTCGAAATGACGCAGGCTCTTCCCTCCCGAAAGCCGCGATGCGATTGGCTCGCTGCCGACGGCTCCTGCCGACAACGAAACGCGACGTGGAAGAATACGCTAAGCCATTACCCGATTGTAGAATACGGCATTACCCGCAGTTTGTCAAGTCATATTCTTGCCAGGTTTTGCGTGTAGGCCCGTAGGCCCGGTGCTTGCAGGGGGCCGCCGCACGCTCGGCCGGCTGGATGACGAACGGCATCGCCCACGGTACACCCGCACAACTCAGTGGGCGTCGCGCCGCCCGAGGAAGAAGGCCGGAAGGAGAGATTGGCACGATGTCCCAGGAATACCGGTTAATCCTCGGCGTACGCCAGGCGGCGGATGAGTTCGCGGTAGCCGCTGCGGGCCAGGCGGGTCAGTTCGTGGTGGACGCGGACGGCGAGCAGCCGGCGGGTCCAGATTGGGGCGGAGGCGAGCACGTCGTCGATCACGGTTTTGGCTCGGGCGGACCTCTCGCCGTCGGCGCCGCCCAGCACGGCCGCCTTGAGTCCGTCGGCGTCGACGTGGAACGCCGTGCGGACGGCCCGCAGTGCGTCGGCGTGGTCGGGGTCGAACAGTTCCGGCCGGCTTTGACGTAGTGCGGCGTCCAGGGCCGCCAGGTCGCGCCGGGCCGACGCGGCGAAGGTTGTGCCCCGCCGACGGTCCGCGTCGTTGCGGCCCTCGGCGGTGAGGTCGGCCGTTACGTCGTATCCCAGTCGGCCGTCGCAGTAGTCGCCGTCGAAGCGCATCCGCAGTTCCGTGGCCATCGCAAACCGGCCGTAGAGCATGTGGTCGAGCACTTCGCACGCCGTCTCGAAGTCCGGGCCGAACACGCGGCGGATGATCCGCCGGCGGCGGCGCAGCACCTCCTCGCGGGCACCGGCGAAGGCGGCCACCCAGTCGGCGTCCTCTTCGCCGGGCCAGAGCAGCGCCTGGCAGTTGAACAGGTCCGTCCGGTACTGGCGGTTGAGCCGCTCGACCGCGCCGGCGACCTCGAAGGCGAGGATCCGCACGATGTACGAGAACCAGAACTTCGCGGACAACTGCCGGGGCCGGAAGCGCAAGGTCCTGGCGACCCCGCACAGCCGCGCCGCCCGCCGGGCCGCCAGCAGCGTGGCGTTGCCCTCGAACTGCTCGCGGAGTTTCGTGTCGCTGCGGTCGAGGTACGCCCCGTCGCGCCAGTCTTCCAGGTAGCGAAGGTCCAGCCCCAGCGCGTGCATCTGCTGGATCTGCGGCCGCGGAACATCCAGCGCGTGGCGGGCCGTGGCGAGGAACTGCTCCCTCGCGTCGGCCGGGGGGCGGGGCGAGTCGCCGCGGCTGTCGTCGTCGGCCGCTTTCGGCAGGTAAGTCTCGTGCTGGAACACGCGATCCCACAGGGCCGCGAGGTGTTCGTCGGCCTGGGCCTTGCGGTAGTCCTCCATGAGGTTCAGGTCGCTGGCCTGTGCCACCGCCAGCCGGCGGGAGGAGATCAGGCTCGGCACGATCTTCAGCAGCGTGCCGCCCGTCAGCGACAGCCCCCCGATCACCAGCGGCAGCAGCACCGCCTGGCGAACCGTCAGGCCCGGCAGGTGCAGCCACGCCGCGACCATCCCCAGCAGGCTGACCCCCACCGTGAAGAGCGTATACCGCAGCGACCGCCGGCTGATCTGGTTGCCCACGTGATACAGCACATCCAGCGGCGAGATCACCCGCCCCAGGTCCCGCAACATCGCCCACCGCTTTCTTCGCTTCCCGCCCATCGGCCACTCCTCGGTCGCCCGGCATTGTACCGTCGCGCAGGCCGGGACGGCAGGGCCGAATGGCCAATCAACGCCCAAGGTCCGCCAAAGCCCCCCCGCCGTCGCCGCAGCCTACCCGCGCTGCCCGGCGCCAACAGCGCTACCGTGGCCGGCTCGGGAACGACACAGGCGGACATCGTATATTCTTTCATGCTTGGTTGGCCCGGATGGGATATGATGCGTTGTTACGGCACCGCTGGCGAAGGTTGTGCTGCCGCGGTGTCGGCACCGCTGTGCACCGCGGTGCACAGCGGGGCCCTCGTATCGGCCGATGACAACGATGGTGGACCTTCAGATGACGACAACGCCGCCCCCGACCGATGATCGACGAACTCCGCCGCCGGTGCCTTCTCCCGCACAGGCGCATCCCGTGGGGCCGCTGACGCCCGAGCACCTGGGCGAGGTTGCGCAGGCGCGGCTGCGGGCGAAGAAGGTCCGCAAGGCCGCCGGCGTCGCGACGACCAACGGGTACATTCTGGGCGTGTTGTCGGGCTGCTCGTTTCTGTTTGCCGCCGCCGGCGCGATGTTCGACGAGACCGATGTCGTTGGAGTGGTCATGGGCACCGGTTTGGCGCTGGTCGCCTGGAACGAGTTCCGCGGGCGGGCGATGCTGCGGCGTTTCGAGATACGCGCTTCTCGCGTGCTGGGCTGGAACCAGTTGGGCTTGATGGTCCTGGTGATCGGCTACGCCGCGTGGATGCTCCGCCAGGCCTTCTGGGGGCCGAGCCCCTACGCCGAGGCGATGGCCGGCGAGCCCATGCTGGCCGGGCCCCTCGGCGCGATAGAGCAACTCCACAAGACACTCGCCCTGGCGATGTACGGCGGACTGATCGCAGGCACGTTGATCTTCCAGGGACTCAACTCGCTGTACTACTTCACGCGGCGCAAATACGTCGAGGCCTACCTGCGAGAGACGCCGGAGTGGGTAGTCCAGCTCGAGCGACGTGGCACCGCGGTATGACCGAGCAAACAGGCGGACAGATACCCTATCTCTTCTGGAATAGGGTAGTTCTCCGCCCATTCCCCCCCATACCTCGCCCACTCGATCCGACCCATGGCGAGAATGCCTGTTGTCGGATGGCCCGGAGGTCGCTAGACTGTCCGGTCACGTAGGGACGGCCGGAGGCGCGGTGGCGCCGACGCAGCCGGGGATTTTGACATCTAACGCCCGCGGGGATGCGGGGCACCAGGACAAGGGAGCAGACCCCATGCCGAGACGCGAGGACATCCACAAGGTCATGATCATCGGCTCCGGGCCGATTGTAATCGGCCAGGCGTGCGAGTTCGATTACTCCGGCACCCAGGCGTGCAAGGCCCTTCGGGGGCTGGGCTACAAGATCGTGCTGGTGAACTCGAACCCGGCGACGATCATGACCGACCCCGGCATGGCCGACGTGACGTACATCGAGCCGCTGAACCTCGAGACGATGACCGAGATCATCGCCAAGGAGCGCCCCGACGCCCTGCTGCCGAACCTCGGGGGCCAGTCGGCCCTGAACCTAGCCTCCGAGCTGCACAAGGCCGGCGTGCTGGAGAAGTACGGCGTGAAGGTCATCGGCGTGCAGATCGACGCGATCGAGCGGGGGGAGGACCGGATCGCCTTCAAGAAGACCATGAACTCCCTCGACATCGAGATGCCCGCGAGCACGGCCGTGTACAACGTGGAGGACGCCGAGAAGGTGGCCGTCGAACTGGGCTACCCGGTGGTTATCCGCCCGGCCTACACGATGGGCGGCACCGGGGGGGGGCTGGTGTATAACGTCGAGGAACTCCGCGTGGTCGCCGCACGCGGCCTGGCGGCCAGCCTGATCCACCAGATCCTGGTGGAAGAGTCCGTCCTCGGCTGGGAGGAGCTGGAGCTGGAGGT
>SDBU01008091.1_pt1 | contig 12016 bp, 10 predicted proteins | sample 2277071 | NCBI WGS metagenome assembly SDBU01 (sample SAMN10397929, study PRJNA504765) | marine sediment metagenome | isolation source: marine sediment core GS08_GC12, 126 cmbsf | place: Arctic Ocean: Gakkel Ridge, Loki's castle | collected 2008
GGATGAATCCCCATGCTGAAAGAGCAAAGCACATTCGTGCTGAAGCTAGCCCATGGGGCTTCGCTCTCTTAGCCCCGATGTTCACGTCTGGGCTGTTTCTTTAACTCTTGCCCTTTAGCTTCCTTGCCCTCTTGTCCTACGAAATCAAATGTTCAAGAATAAACCAATCCAACCCCTCATAATCCCGCGCTTCAATGAATTGTTGTTCTGTTTCTTTATCCAGCGCGCGGACTTTTTCTAGCAGGGACAGAAACATTTTGCGGCTGTGGAGTAAATGTTTTGTGGACATTTCACGCTGTTGAGTGCGCATAGTTTTTACATCCAATCCCACGAATTCACCATTTCTGCCATATCCACCCTCCTCCAGCACTCGGACTTGATTGAAGGCGCCTCGTAAATTATTTGACCCGAAGGCTTTGTCCTCGTCAAATTTGAGTCCATTTTGGTCGTTCAGATGGACGCTCCATAGCTTGTTATGACAAAGCGCATAGCCCATCTCATCAGAGGGGTCTAATCCCGCGAGCATTGCATGAGCGCTCTCAATCAAACCACCCACTCGATTTGGGTCTGAACTGAGGTAGGCAAGCGCGATTGCGTGACCTATGGTCGGAATGTACGCTTGGTCCATCGGTTCATTTGGTTTAGGTTCAATCAAAATTTTGATATTCTCATCATAATCGAGAATCTTATTTATCGCATCAAGAATATATCCAACCGAATCTTTTGAACTCTTTGCTTCCCGGATATAAGTACCCTCACGCGCTAGCCATAACACCATCTTGTCGGTGCCCAGTTCGTTGGCAATATCGACACCAAGATATGACCGCTCAATTGCGTATTTACGTTCATCAGGATTATTTGAGGTATACGCGCCATCAATCGTGCGCGCGTCTTCCCATAGTCGTGGTGCCACAAACTCCGCCACTAATCCATTGTCATCTAAGAGTTGTTTCACTTCCCGCGCTTTTTTCACAATCTGCTCATGAGTTAGTTCGTCCAAGTTTGGCACGGCGTCGTCGTCATGGAATTGTACGCCCTCAAAACCCAATTCTCGATAGAATCCAATCTTCTCCTGGAAACTATAAGATTCTCGGACCGTTGGTCCAAAGGGGTCACTACCTTCATGAATATTCCACGGTCCAAATGAAAATCGGTATTCTGTGAGTTTTTGTTCAGACATTTTTCATCTCCTTGTTACGAATTACGAATTACGAATTACGAATTAAAAAAAAGATGCGCTACGCGATATGATTGCTTCGTTCCTCGCAACTTTGCAGGCCTTCCGCTAAAAAACGAAATGAACCATCCCTTATTCGATAAATCCTTAAATTCGTTGTCATAGTTGTAAAGCAGGAATGCAGTAGCTAAAGATTATCTTGCTGTCAATATTTTCTTGTTCTATTCTGTTTTTCGCTTGCGCTCGGTGGTCAAAGACTATGTAGTAACCTACTTGAGTTCCTTCCCTTTTCAGATATTCGGCAAGTTGCCTTTTGCCGTTTTGATATCGTTTTTCATTGTAAAACAGTTTTGTCTCAATGATGTATTTCTGTTTTTTATATAACAATATGATGTCCATTCGCCCGCGACCGGTAGGAACTTCCGGGTAGATTTCCGCGCCAATCTGTCTTACAAAGATATCCAGATATCCAAGCAATAAATATTGTCCAACAAATTCTCTGGGCGTTTGTGGCACAAGGAGTATCCGAAAACCGGTGCGCTGGATAAAATCGCAGAAATTTTCTAAAAGTGCTTCCATCTGAATTTGACCGTCGGGTGTGATATAGTCATCAAAAACCGCATCCTCCGGCAAATATCGGTCTTCCACACCGTTTTCTCTTGGTTTGAAAGCGTCAATAATGATGCTTTGGTAGATAGGGTTTTCAATAATGCACATTCCATCACGTTCTTTGATGACGCCGTAGGTAGTCAATTCCTTATGTATATCGTCCCTGCGATTGAATGGAACGCCATCTTCTCTGCCGATGATTTTGAGCAATATATCTTTGAATTCTTCGTGCTGTCTGATATTTTTGACCAGGGTATCAAAATGTGTGTTGTCCTCTTTCAGAAGCAAGTGTAATGCTTCTTGAAAGTGTTCTGTGGTAATTGTCTCGGATTTGGGTGCGCCCATTTCTTCCGTTAGAATCTGGGATAGCCGATTTACAAGGAAAGGCTGTCCCGACGTCTTTTCATGAATTAGTTGTATTGCTTCGTTATCAAACGCTTGCCCAACTTCTGAAGTGTACTGGGCAAGGAGTTCCCGGACCTGCCCCCTGGTGAAATTTTTTAGCTTAAATTCGTCCTGAATGTTGAAAGGAGAAACAGTGCGGTCATAATCCAATTGAGAGACGCTTTTGACACCAACAATACCGACGCTGTGAATCGCTTTTTTTCCTACGCTGTGATACGTCCTCCGCAGAATGTGCAAGAAATTTCTTAACTCGGTTTTGGGAATGCCATCAAACTCGTCGATGATGATTACGATTTTTTTATCAGGCAATTTCTCTGATAATTCCATGAAAAATTTTCCATAAGAGAGATGGTTTTCTATGACGCAATCTTTGATGAAAGTTTCAATTTCAGAGAAATTCCTTTGAGAAATTTCTTTTAACTTTCTTATGAGTTGCATTGATAAAAACATCTGCACATCTTGATAAAACATTTCAGGTGTCACATCAGCATACACTTCAAAATTCAACAATATGGGAATATATGAATCATCTTCCGACAGCTTATCAATCGCTTGACGAAAAAAACTGGTTTTGCCGGTTTGCCTGGGTGCGAAGATGACAATATACCTCCCTCGTTCAATTCTCGATATAAATTCAGCCATTGCTTCGCGTCTTTCGACAAAGTAGTTTTCGGAAGGAATGACCGGCCCATGAATTTGAAAGGTTTTTTGTGAGTTCATGATTTCTCCATAAACTTAGTAGGTCTATAGCATTCCACAAAATTTTCCCATAATAGGGGAAGGAGAGAGCATCCTCAGGTGTCGATTCCTCCATAGCACATATTTTCTTAACGGAAATTTTCCGTTTTCCATTCTCCGTTTTCTGTTATAATGTCAGTGTACCATAATCAGATGGGCTATGTCAAATTAGAAATAAATGCATTTTTTTCTTGACATTAACCTCCATAGAATGCTAACATATATGATCTAACGTATGATTATTCTTAATGATTTAGGAAGTTAAAATCCGGTCGGGGCGTAGCGCAGTCCGGTAGCGCACTTGAATGGGGTTCAAGTGGTCGCTGGTTCAAATCCAGTCGCCCCGACCAATTTTTTATATACTGACATTTCAATTTTGCGGTCAGGGAGTGGTTTACAAAGTACCCACCCCCAACCCCCTCCTACCCACCCCCGGCCCCTCCCAAGAGGGGAGAGGGGACTATTGAGCTTTAGGTTGAGTAGCGTAGCGGCGCTGGGTTGAGTAGGCGGAGCCCGTATCGAAACCAAGCGAACAGAAATCTAACCTTACATGCTTGAGGCTAAACGTGAGTAAATCAACAATTGCAGTGGGATTACTCGGCTGGGGCACTATAGGAACAGGCGTTTCCAAGGTTCTTGTTAACAATCCCGATTTAATCCATCGAAAAACAGGTATCGCCTTAGAATTACGCAAGATTGCTGAGAGAGATATTCCAACAACTCGCGAGGGAGTTGATATCGACCCTTCGCGTTTGACGAAATATGCAGAAGATGTCATTAATGACCCTGAGATTGACATCGTAGTCGAACTTATTGGTGGGATTGACCCTGCTAAAGAATTCATTCTGAAGGCGATTGCAAACGGCAAACATATCGTCACAGCTAATAAGGCACTCCTGGCTCAGTGTGGTCGAGAGATATTCGCAGCCGCGCATGCGAACAATGTGAGTGTATGCTTCGAGGCCAGTGTTGGTGGTGGAATTCCTATCATCAAAGCTATTCGTGAGAGTTTCGCCGCTAATCAGATCCAAGCTATTTATGGCATCATCAATGGCACCACAAATTACATCCTGACACAAATGAGCGATGAAGGAGCAGCTTTTGATGACGCATTAGCGGCCGCTCAAGAACACGGTTATGCAGAACGCGACCCTACCGCAGATATCGAAGGACATGACCCCGCGCATAAAATTACTCTGTTGACCGCGCTGGCGTATGGCATTGACGTAAACCTATCAGATATTTATACCGAAGGCATCACACACATCACACAGAAAGATATTCAATATGCCAGAGAACTTGGCTATGTCATAAAATTGCTCGCAATATCTAAATTCTCCGAGGGAAATGTGGAGGTCCGCGTGCATCCCACCATGCTTCCCGAGCGCAGTATGCTGGCCAGTGTAAGCGGCGTATTCAACGCGATTTATGTCGTTGGCGACCCGGTGGGCGATACAATGTTTTACGGACAGGGCGCGGGACAGAGCGCCACATCCAGTGCTGTCGTCGCGGATATTATTGATATAGCAAAAGGTATACTTAGCAATTCACCCATACCAATATCCCCTTGCTGGCATCCCGATAACCAATTACACATCCCTCTGCGTCCCATCAATGAATGTCGCACAAAATATTATATCCGATTGGTTGTTGTAGACAAACCTGGTGTGTTAGCGAAAATCACGGGAATTTTAGGACAACACAACATCAGTATCGCCTCTGTTATCCAAAAGGAACAACATGGTCCAGACACCGTATATTTAGTGATGCTTATCCATGAATCTGTAGAGGCCAACATGCGGGATGCGATTCAGCACATCAACGCATTGGACGTTGTGCGCGCGGAAAGTATGGTGATTCGAGTAGAAGAGGAATGACGGATGGTTTGGAATGGTGTTATAGCCTACTATCGCAAGTATCTTCCAGTCACGGACAAAACTCCCATCATCACCCTCAAGGAAGGCAATACCCCTCTCATCGAAGCCAATAACCTCAGTGAAGCAATTGATGGACATCTGCGTATATATCTGAAATATGAAGGCTTGAATCCCACCTGTTCATTCAAGGACCGGGGGATGACTGTCGCTGTCTCTAAGGCTGTCGAAGATGGCGCGAGCGCGATTATGTGTGCATCGACAGGTAATACGTCCGCTTCCGCCGCAGCATATGCCGCCAAAGCAAAAATTCAATGTGTCGTTTTAATTCCCAAGGGTGAGATTGCCATGGGAAAACTTGCTCAAGCTCTTATGCACAGCGCAAAGGTGCTTGCGATTGAGGGTAATTTTGATGATGCGTTAGAACTTGTTCGGATAATTACAGCCAAGCATCCAATCGCTTTAGTCAACTCCCTCAACCCGTATCGCATCGAAGGACAGAAAACGGGAGCTTTTGAAATCTGCGACCATCTCGGTAGAGTGCCAGAATACCATGCCATTCCAGTCGGCAACGCAGGCAACATCACCGCTTACTGGAAGGGATACAACGAATATAAACGGCGTGGGCTGGTGGATTCACTGCCGAAAATGTTGGGCTTCCAAGCTGTAGGAGCCTCCCCAATTGTCGCGGGACATCCAATAGAAAAACCTCAGACTATTGCCACCGCAATAAAAATCGGCAATCCTGCTAGTTGGAAATCAGCAGAAACTGCGAGGGATGAATCCGGCGGACTCATTGATACAGTTACCGACGATGAAATCATAATAGCCTACAAAATGCTGGCGAGTTTGGAGGGGCTATTTGTCGAACCCGCCTCGGCGGCATCGGTCGCTGGCATAATGAAATTGAATAAACAGGGTTACTTCAAAAAAGGTTCGACAATAGTTTGTGTTCTGACCGGACATGGACTCAAAGACCCAAATTTTGCACTTCAAACAGCAACAGAACCAATCGCCGTTCCGGCGACTGAAGAAGCGGTGATGGAAGCGGTTTACGGAATAAACTTTTGATGTTAAAGGAGTGATAAAACTATGGAAGCAATCAAACAAATAGTAAGGATACCTAAAGACCATGAGATAAAAATAAAGATTCCTTCGTATATACCTGAAAACGAGCTAGTGGAAGTGATTTTGATTATCAAGAAAAGTCAGGATACTTTTAAGCAGAAAATCAACGAGCTAAAAGAAGCGATGAAGGATGACCGTTTTCTAGATGACCTTAGAGAAGTATCAGAGGATTTCAAAGCGGTTGATTTGGAGGGATGGGAGTGAGATGGAGTATAAATGGCACATATTTCTTGCAAATCTGGAGCCAGTAATTGGTTCTGAACAAGGAAAAACTCGACCTGTTTTGGTAATAAGTCAGGAAGTAATAAATCAAGTCTTACCAGTAGTGAATGTGCTTCCTATAACTACAAGAAAACCAGGAAAAATTTACCCTAATGAAGTTCTAATACATGCTGGCGTTGGAGGATTAGAAAAGGAATCTATTGTACTTTGCTATCAAATAAGGACTCTTGATAAAAGGCGTTTAATGAAAGAGATAGGTAAAATTGATAATTTAGAACTACAGGAAGCGATAATTGAGACTTTATGTTTTCAATTGGAGATAGTCAGGGTAATTCGTAATTCGTAATCGAGGTGACAATCTAAATTGGCTTTAATTGTTCAAAAATATGGTGGTTCATCGGTAGCTGACACGGAAAAGATTAAAAATGTCACGCGGCGGATTGTTAAAACCCGTGAAGCGGGAAATGATGTTGTCGTTGTGGTGTCCGCGATGGGCAATACGACGGATAGGTTGATTGCCCTTGCGAAGGAAATTCTGACTGACCCGCCGGAGCGGGAGATGGATATGCTGCTTGCGACGGGCGAACAGCAGTCTATCGCATTGTTGGCGATAGCTGTGATAGCGCAGGGATATGATGCTATCTCTTTTACTGGACTTCAGGTTGAAATTGTTACCGATGGATTTTACAGCAATGCTCGTATCAGGAGCATAAATGATAAAAAAATCTTAGAGGAGGTAAAGAGAGGGAAAATAGTTATTGTTGCAGGTTTTCAGGGTGTGACGATAGATAATCATATTACAACATTAGGACGCGGTGGGTCTGATACAACAGCGGTGGCGATAGCTGCCGAACTGAATGCTGATATGTGCGATATTTACACCGATGTCGATGGCGTCTATACCGCCGACCCACGTATCGTCCCCAACGCACGCAAACTTGATGTTATTTCTTATGATGAAATGCTGGAGATGGCAAGTCGTGGCGCGAAGGTGTTACATTCGCGCGCCGTGGAATTAGCGAAAAAATTCAATGTATCGTTGCGTGTACGTTCGAGTTTTAATGAAGGTGAGGGAACAGTGATTATGGCAGAAACCGAAACAATGGAAGAGGTTGTTGTTAGTGGTGTAACCTCAATCAAAAACCAAGCGAAAATCTCCCTGTTGGGTGTGCCCGACCGGCCCGGCATAGCGGCGCGAATTTTAAAACAAATAGCGGACGCGGGTATTAATCTGGATATGATTGTTCAAAATGTCAGCGAACCCGAAAGAGCAAATCTTTCGTTTACCGTGTTACAAGATGATTTACAACAAGCTCTCGACGTTGTTCGTAAAACCAAGGATGACATCGGTGCGTTAGGTATTGATTATGACAGTAATCTAGCGCAAGTTTCAATCATTGGTATCGGAATGCGCAGTCATGTGGGTATCGGCGCGCGGATGTTCCAGGCGCTTGCTGAACAAAACATTAACATTCAGATGATTAGCACATCAGAAATTAAGCTTTCTTGTATAATTGATGACATTCACGCCGAACGCGCTGTGCGAGCTATTCATGATAAATTTGAATTGGGGAGAGCCTAAAATGAACAAATTGCAGTTCGAAATGAAGGACATTGAGAACGGAGCAACGGTAAAACATCAGGTTATCTACGATGCCGCGGAGATGGATTTGGAGGTGGACGCGGAAGGCTTCGCACGCGATAGCACCACGGACGCCACTTTTATTCATCCTATCAGTGGAAAGGTACAATTATTCCGACAAGGTGAGCATGTATATGTCACCGCAGAACTATCCACGGTGGTCGAAGTCGAATGCGGAAGATGCTTGGAAATCTTTGAAACGATGCTCAATGCCCACTTTGGGGTGCAATATCGTCCTACATCAGACCCTGAACAGGTTGGCTGGTGGGATGAAAGTGAGGGCATCCGATATTATTTCGACGAGAATATCGACATCACTGAAGATGTTCTCCAGGCAGTAGTCGTGGAAATCCCGCTTTGGCCGATTTGCTCAGAGGATTGCAAGGGGTTATGTTCACAATGTGGTCATAATCTCAACCTGGGGGATTGTAGTTGTATCCGATGGCCCCGGAAGTATTCCCAATTTGCTGCGTTGGAGGAATTGTTACCTCCGCCGAAGCAAGCAAAGGAGGTAATTGGGTAATTTGGAAAAGTGGTAATTTGGTAATCACTCAATTACCGTTCTTCCCAATTAGCCATTAATCCAAAGTGTTTAGAAAAAGAAAAAATATATTGAATGAACTTCCAGTAAAATATCAGTTGCAAGATGTAGAAGAGCCAAATCTAATGCGCGATATTTTCCCCTACGATGAAATTCCCGAAATCACATTTGACCATAAGGTGGTTCCAATTACCCCCCCCGAAGATATATTCATCACTGATACGACATTTAGAGATGGTCAGCAAGCTCGTCCGCCGTATACTGTTGAACAAATTTTTCATCTGTTTGACCTGCTGCATAAATTAGGTGGTCCGAACGGAGTTATCAAACAAAGCGAGTTTTTTCTATACAGTCGAAAAGACCAGGAGGCAGTGGAAAAATGCTTGTCGTGTGGCTATCAATTTCCGGAAGTGACAAGCTGGATTCGAACAAACAAGAAAGAACTCCAATTGGTTTTGGAGATGGGACTTGCGGAGACAGGAATTTTAATGTCCGCGTCAGATTATCATATCTTTTTAAAATTAAATAAAAACAGACGTGAAGCGATGACGTGGTATTTAGATATGGCGAAAGCTACCATTGACGCGGGGATTAAACCCCGATGCCATTTAGAGGATATCACGCGCGCTGACTTCTATGGTTTTGTCATCCCCTTAGTTCAGGAATTTATGAAGCTCGCCGAGGAGAGCGGGGTGCCGATAAAGATACGGGCGTGTGATACTTTGGGCTACGGTGTAACATATCCCGGAGCAACGCTACCGCGAAGCGTGCCCAAGTTGATTTGGGGGTTAATTAACGAAGGCGGTGTGCCGTCAGAACAGTTAGAATGGCATGGACACAATGATTTTCATAAAGTACATATCAATGGCGCTACAGCATGGTTATACGGATGTTCCGGTGTAAACGGAACCTTATTGGGTTTCGGTGAAAGGACGGGCAACCCGCCCATCGAAAGTTTGATAATAGAATACATCGGATTACGCGGTGATAGCACTGGAATTGACACCACCGTCATCACGGAAATAGCGACCTATTTTCGCAAAACAATTAACGCCGATGTGGCGCCGAATTACCCTTTTATCGGCGCAGAGTTCAATATGACGCGCGCAGGCGTCCATGCTGATGGAGCCTTGAAAAATGAGGAAATTTACAACATTTTTAACACCTCCAAAATTTTGAACAGACCATTGGAAGTTGCCATCACAGACAAGTCAGGTTCAGCAGGAATCGCGCATTGGGTCAATACACACTTGGGGCTAGATGGTGATAATGCGGTGGATAAACGCCATCCGGGAATCTATCAAATACATAAATGGGTCCAACAACAATACGAGGAAGGCAGAACAACAGCCATTTCATCCGAAGAGATGTATAAACAGGGCAGAAAACACCTGCCGGATGTATTCATGCCACAATCTACCCTTGATATGCTGAAACAACGCGCAGGAACAATAGCGATAGAACTGATTGAAAGCATCATCGATGAACCGGATATGAGGTCAATGGACAATGCGCGTCAAGAGCCAATCCTGCAAAAGCTCGTTGAAGAAGACCCCTTCATACAATTCGCTTACGTTACCAATCTGGAAGGTAAGCAACTTACACATAACATCACCCAAATAGTCGATAGGGCAAAATATAAAACCTTCGATATTGACCAGAATTTTTCGGACCGAGAATGGTTTATTGAGCCGCTGAAAGATGGTAAACCACACGTAACAATTTTTTATATCTCCAAAATTACCGAGCAATTGTGTATAACTGCTTCAGCTCCCATCCGTGCTCTTTCCGAAGAGATAGTCGGAATCTTGGGCTTGGATATAAGATTTGAAGAGTTGGTGAAGCTGTTGGATGAGATAGAGGATGAACATCAGTAGAACACTTATCGATTTACGAAGCGTTAGAACTTTCCTTTTCAGACACCGTTGCGAGCCTTGCGAAGCAAACAGAACTTCTGCGACAAAAAGAGTTAAAATAGGAATCTTTCCATAGAGACTGATGTTACACAGCGAATTAGCCGTTGACCGGGTGTTGATAGTTGAACCTACATCCGAACCGGCGTTGATGGATGTATTGGATGAAATCGAGAATAACAATGATTAAATTTGATAAAATTGAGGTGCCCACTGAGGGAAAAAAAATCGAACCAACAGACGCCGTTGCGAGTGTAGCGAAGCAATCAGGTACCTCAGCCCCAGACACCCCAATAATTCCCTTCATCGAAGGCGACGGCATTGGACGCGATACTATGAAAGCCACGCGTCGGGTGGTAGATGCCGCTGTCAACAATGCTTACGATGGCAAACGGAAAATAGTCTGGTTTGAAGTATATGCCGGCGAGAAGGCATACCAAAAATATGACGAATGGCTGCCAGAAGATACGCTGAAGGCTGTCAGGCATTTCATTGTCGCCCTCAAGGGCCCTTTGATAACACCTGTTGGCGGCGGTTACCGCAGTTTAAATGTAACTCTGAGACAGGAACTAGACCTATACGCTTGCGTACGACCAGTAAAATATATCACTGGCGTGCCCAGCCCAATGAAACATCCGGAAAAAGTGGATATCGTCATCTTTCGAGAAAACACCGAAGATGTCTATGCAGGAATTGAATGGGCGCAAGGCACCCCAGAAGTGAAAAAGGTCATAGATTTTCTCAAGGACAATTTTGCTTTAAATATCGCGGAAGATTCAGGCATCGGCGTCAAACCCATCAGCGTAAAGAACACGAAACGGCTAGTGCGGATGGCGATTCAATACGCAATCGAAAATAAACGCAGAAGTATCACCATTGTTCATAAAGGCAATATCATGAAATTTACCGAGGGCGCGTTCAGAGATTGGGGTTACGAAGTCGCTACGGAGGAATTCTCCGACTATATCATTACCGAAGAAGAGATACAAGCCAAATACAATGGTGATATACCCAAGGGCAAAATCTTAATCAATGACAGAATTGCCGATAGCATGTTTCAGCAAATTCTACTCCGCGCCGATGAATATGACATCATCGCCACGCCGAACTTGAACGGCGATTACCTTTCCGATGCCTGCGCCGCACAAGTCGGCGGCATCGGCATGGCACCCGGCGCCAACATTGGCGACCACGCGGCAATCTTTGAACCGACCGGAGGCGCCGCGCCAAAATACGCTAATCTTGATGTGGCAAATCCCAGTTCACTTATCCTCTCCGCGGTAATGATGCTGGAATATCTGGGATGGAAAGAAGCCGCTGGTCTAATTCAAAAAGCCCTTGCCGATACAATCATGCAGAAATTTGTGACTTATGACCTAGAACGACTGATGGAAGGCGCGACAAAATTGAAAACATCTGAGTTTGCTTCGGCGATTATCAGTAGATTAACAAATTGAAACCTATATCTTTACAACGAGATTTTACTCAAGTTGATTTCGATACGCAAGCTACTCAATCCAAGGATTTGAGAAGTTGGATAGAACAAAGGGGAAATCCCCCCTGCCCCCCTTTTCAAAGGGGGGTTCGTGTTGCGTGTTTCGTGGTTTTCTTTTCCGATATGTTGCGAGGCGTTGCGACTTGGGTTGAGGCTTGGGTTGAGTAACGAAGTGTATCGAAACCAAGTAGCGGCGCCGGGTTGAGTAGTCCGAAGGCTTGGGTTGAGTGCCCGAAGGGTGTATCGAAACCCGTATCGAAACCATCGAAACC
>SDBU01008092.1_pt1 | contig 12015 bp, 9 predicted proteins | sample 2277071 | NCBI WGS metagenome assembly SDBU01 (sample SAMN10397929, study PRJNA504765) | marine sediment metagenome | isolation source: marine sediment core GS08_GC12, 126 cmbsf | place: Arctic Ocean: Gakkel Ridge, Loki's castle | collected 2008
GTGCCGGTCAATAAAATAAGCGCCTTTGGCGGAGACTCCATCTTTATCGACGGTGTGGTGGGGCACCAGCATATCGCGAGAGAAAATGTCAGCAAGTCTATGGAGAGAAAGGTCGAGGAAGGCGCTTTCGATGTAGAAAGGGCAAAGGAAATAGCCAGGATGGTATTTTATGAGAACCCTGTCAGGATATTCAAGCTGGAAGACAAGCTCTGACATAAAAGGAGGTGAAGGTTGAAATGATTATGATTCAAAAATGTTTTTGAGCGGTTACGAGAAAACAAGAAAAATAATACAATAAAGGGTTTTTCTTTTGACTGCAAATTTATTATAAATCTTCATCTTCTGACTATCGGTTATACGATGAATGAGAAAGTAAGATTTATCAACAGTGCGATGTTTCAAAACGCAGAGATTTTGTTTAAAAATTATCATTGAAGGTGTGAATAAATGGATCTCAATCTTAAAGGTAAAAAGGTATTCGTGACCGGAGGGAGCGTCGGTATAGGTCTTGCCGTGGCAAGGAAATTTGCCGAAGAAGGCGCTGATGTGGCTATCGGAGCGAGGGACAAAGAACGGGTATATCGGGAAGCCGGGGAGATACAGAAAAAGTTTCATGTGGATGTTTTAGGTATTCAGATGGATGTAACAAGGCTTGAGGATATTGAAAAAGCGCGTGATAAAATAGAAAAACAGTTTGAGGGGCTCGATATACTGATAAATAATGCGGGCACAGGCAGTGAAGAAACAATCATGGATGGTGATGATAGGAAGTGGTACTATTACTGGGATCTCCACGTCATGGCTGCGGTACGGACAGCCCGGGCATTTGTTCCAACCATGAAGAAAAGGGGAGGCGGGATTATTATCAATACAGCATCCATATGCGCAAAACAGCCCCTCGGGTACGAACCTATCTACAATACGACGAAGGCTGCGTTGGTTATGTTTGGAAAGTGTCTGGCCAACGAGCTGATCGGCGATAATATCAGGGTAAATACAGTAAACCCAGGTCTGGTGTTAACACCGGATTGGTGGAAGACAGCGGGTATTTTAAGTGAAAGGGAAGGGGTATCAGCACAGGATTACCTCGACAGGGTCGCCGAGGAAAATGCCCCGATAGGACGTTTTGCGACTCCGGAGGAGGTAGCGGATATGTATGTTTTTTTAGCTTCTCCCAGGTCGAGTTACTGTGTAGGGTCAACCTATTATATCGACGGAGGCTGGCTCAAAGTAGTTGATTGAGGGGGAAAGAAATGAAGCAGGCAATAATGATAAAACCATAAGGGATGGAATTTACGGAAATGCCGGTACCAGAGATAACCCAGCGGCAGGTATTGGGGTTTCAAACTACCGGGGCTGCTTCCGATTATTTTGCAGTATCTGCGGACAAACTGGTCAAACAGCCTGATGATATGGGTTTCAATGAAGGCGCGATGATCGGGCATTTTAGCGCCTTAATAACAATTTCCTTGTTATAATATACTGCGTTCCATCGTTTTGGTCCCCGCAACCGGCCGGCAGAATTTACACAAGAAAAATATTCAAAAAAATAATTTATTTCTTGACAAAATGATAAAGGTAAGGTACAAATGTAATTTGTTATAAATTTTTTTTAGGAGGAAGCAAGATGAAAAAATCAAAAGTTTCAGTTGTTGCAGTTGTATTTTTCACAGTTTTGTTCTTTGCCATGACGCTGCCTGGTGTGCTCATGGCAAAGGAAGATAAGCCGGGAAAGGGGATGTATTTCCGTCTTGTGACGCATGGCGGTAACGACCCGTTCTGGGCTGTTGTTCAAAAAGGTATGATGGATGCAGCGAAGGAGCTTGGCGCTAAAGCGGACATTGACCTCGTCGGAAGCGATCTTCCGCTGCAGGCGAAGAGATTTAAGGAAGCCGTCGCGATGAGACCGGACGGGATAGCGCTTGTTATTAATGATAACACGATGTGGGACAAACCGGTTGCTGACGCTCTCGCCAAGGGTATAAACGTGATCGGCATAAACAATGATGACCAGGAAGGCATCGCCGGAAATCCGCGGCTGGCCTATATCGGTCAGGATGAAAGACGGGCCGGCTACATGATCGGCTTTGCTGTTTTCAGCGCGGGAAAGAAAAAAGGCATCAATATGAGAAATGCCAAAGTCGCTGCCGCTGTTGAGGTTCCGGGCGCGAATTACGGTGTTGTCAGGAGCCAGGGAATAAAGGACGCTATGAAAGAGTTTGGTATTTCGGGAGATATAGAAATCGTGGATGTCACACTCGAAATGACGACTGCCGAATCCAGGATAACTTCTTATCTCATAGCCCATCCCAAGGTAAAGTTCATATTCGGTCTTGGCGGAATTGCAACAGATAGAATGACATCAGGCCTGAAAAATGCGGGGAAGAAACCCGGGCAGATTTTGGCCGGAGGGTTCGATGCCGCGCCCGGTACTTTAACAGGGTTGAAGACAAATTATATGGTGGCATCGATAGATCAACAGCAGTATTTACAGGGATATTTTGCTGTCTACACTCTGTATCTAATGAAGAAATACGGGTTTGCGCCCCAGATCGATACAGGCGGTTTTCTTATCACAAAAGACAACATCGCGTTAATCGAAAAACTTTCACCGCTGAATGTCAGGTAAAAAGGCTGCTTGATTTTATTTCATAGAGGGGCTGAATTATGAGTTATTGAAGTAACTCAGGGTTCAGCCCTTGATTAAATACAAACATGAAATCAGGATTTACCGATTATTGAATGGAAGATCGAAGTATCGTTTGCAACATAATTGAGAAACTCGGACTGGAGATTTAAGTACAATTATCAACCGGGGAAGGGTATTGTGTCGAGGCAAAATATTTTTCTTAGATTTTTTAGTTACAAGGCATCATTCACATTAGTAGTGTTTATTATTTTACTCGTTATTTTCGGGATTTTTTCGGTAGACCACAGCTTTTTTAAACGTGAAAACCTCGGGGCGATGGCAAAACTTGCCCCTGATTTAGGGATTGTATCCCTTGGTGTCGGGACCTTGATGATAAGCGGCGAGTTTGATCTATCCATTTCTTCAACAATACCCTTAAGCTCATTTGTGTTCGTGAAACTTCTGGGGTGGGGTGTCCCGTTGATATTTATCCTGCTTGTCACACTGTTTACCGGCGCGATGATTGGATTTTTCAACGGCCTGCTTGTTGTGAAGAGCAAAATACCGTCATTCATTATTACCCTGGGTACCATGTTGTTCTGGAGAGGCCTTCTGTACGCGGCCTCCCGCATGATGCCGATCGGGATCCGTGCCTGGCTGGATTTCGGGTCATGGCTTGAGAATATGTTCGTCGGTAGTATAGGAGGAATTTTTCCTGTCCAGGCCCTGTGGTTTTTATTTTTTGCTATTGTGCTCGGAATAATCGTGCATTTTCACAGGTTCGGGAACTGGATATTCGTTACCGGTGACAATAAAACAGCGGCTCGGGCAATGGGAATTGAAACGGGAAAAGTAAAAACAATATGTTATATGATTGTCGGGATTTTATGCAGTTTTATGGGAATGATGCAGAATTTGAGGATTGAGTCGTTTGCGGCAAATCAGGGAGTCGGTTATGAATTAAAGGCGATTGCTTCAGCAGTTGTAGGCGGGACCGCTCTCATGGGAGGCATGGGAAGCATCCCCGGAATATTCCTCGGCACACTAACGATCCAGATAATAGAGAACGGGCTGATCCTGATGGGGGCCCCGGCATTTGGAATAAACGCGTTTATAGGGGCCGGTATAATTCTATTTGCGATTTTTAATATTTATATAACCCGTTTCAGTTCAAAGTAATGTTGTTCAAGCTGTACCTTAACATATACAAGGCTATTTTGATAAAATAGGCGGTATTAATGAGGAGAAAAAAATGGCAGAACTAATACCAGGAGTTGAAAAAGCTGCTAAATCCCCAGAAAAAGCAGGTAAAAACCTCCTTGTGAGAATGACCAATATCGATAAGTATTTTGGTAAGGTGTGCGCTTTAAGGGGAGTCGATTTTGAAGTGAAGAGAAGTGAGATTCTGGGCCTTGTAGGAGATAACGGGGTCGGTAAATCGACATTGATAAAAATACTGTCGGGTTTTCATCTGGCTGACAGGGGTGAGATCTATTTTGAGAATAAAAAAGTTAAAATCAATACTCCTAAAGACGCGAAAAATCTCGGCATTGAAACTGTATATCAGGACCAGGCTCTGGCACCCCATGTGTCGATTTCAAGAAACGTGTTTATGGGCAGAGAGCTTACCCGCGGGCTGGGGTTTATGGATAAAAAAAAGATGGATAAAAGCAGCCTTGATGTACTCGCAAAGATCGGTTTGCATCTGAAAGATCCCGAGGCGGTTGTGGAAGTACTATCCGGGGGGCAGCGGCAGGGGGTCGCGATAGCGAGAGTGCTATACTTTAAAGCAAAACTTGTTATACTTGATGAACCCACTATCGCGCTTTCCGTCAAGGAGTCTCAACAGGTCATGGATTTTATCTTACAATTAAAGGAAGAGGGGATATCGGTTGTGTTTATAACCCATAATCTCTACCACGCGTTTCAAATTGCGGAAAGGTTTATTGTATTGTCCCATGGGGAAAGGCTGACTGATGTCAGGAGAGAGGATACATCAATCGATCATCTGAGCAAAATTATTGTCACCGGTATACATGAGGGTAAATAACGGGTCATGGTGTACAATCAAATAAATCTTTATCAAGAATAAGAGCAGAGCGCAGCCTCTGGCCGCAACCAGAGACAGTAAATTTAGCGGCAGCTTGATTTTCGCCTAAAATGCTTTACCTATCAGGCAAAAGTTGCAGAGTAATAACATAAATCCATAGAGGAAATTATTTAAATGAATGTATCCGCGAATTCAAGCTCAAATATTTCCAGCATGGGGAATAAATTTATCCAATCCATGTTAAGGATGCGGTCTTTAAGTGTATTTTTAATATTTTCACTGCTGTTTATTGTTTTCGCTGTCTTCTCGCCCGGACACTATTTTGTAAGCAAAGACAACATTTTGATTTTCCTTGCTGCGAGCTCCGAATTCAATATCATAGCCCTGGCGGTGGGAATGCTGATGATTTCAGGAGAGTTCGATCTTTCAGTGGGTTCCATTTTAGTATTTTGCAGTTACACTTTTCTTCAGTTTTTTGGTTCCGGAATGCATGTGTTTTTAGCGGTGCTTCTTACACTTGGTATTGGCTCATTGATCGGTTTAATGAACGGGATAATTACTGTAAAAACAAAAATACCATCATTTATCACAACTTTAGGGACAATGATGCTGTGGAGAGGCGTAACGCTCTTCTGGTCCGGAGGATTGCAGGAAGGACTGGATCTGGAGCGGATCCCGATAATGTATAAGGCGGTTGCGGGAACTATTGCGACTATTATACCTGTCCAGTTCATCTGGTTTGTCGGAATTGCTCTCATCCTGGGTTTTCTGGTTTACTCCCATAAATTCGGAAACTGGGTATTTTCAACAGGTGATAACAAGCAGGCAGCCAAAGCAATGGGAATTAGCACTGATAGAATCAAGATGGTGTGTTTTACTGTTGTCGGTTTTATATGCAGCTTTTCTGCTATTATGCAGGTGTTTCGCGCGGGTACATTTTCGGCCCGTGCCGGGGATGGATGGGAATTAAAAGCTATAGCTGCTTCTGTGGTAGGAGGCACAGCACTTACCGGAGGTATAGGAAGCATACCGGGAGTGTTCTGGGGCGCAATGGTTATTTCCATAATCGAAAACGGCCTGATTTTTTTAAGAGTGCCTTACTACTGGACATTCACCATATTCGGAGTGGTGATTGTTTCTTCCGTACTTATCAGCCAGATTATTGAGAGAAAGAGGCTGGCAATGAGAGCGGTAGCGGAAGAGACTTAAGCAGGATGTTATATTTATCTCAAGCTCTCTTCTGGTACCTGTGGTCCGGTCGCATCATAAATGAATTGTGGTATGGGTTTTTTCGGCAATTTTACTCCCGTGTTTAATTCCATAAAAAAGTTTCCTGATTAAAGAACAAGGGGCATGCATGACTTCAAGAGCTTTTATAAATATTAAAAACTACCCTGTTTAGGGGAAAGAGGTACAATGCAAAATACAAAACTGGTGGTAGGATTGACAGGGGCAGTGCACCCCAATATGCCCGGGGATGATAAAGGAGTCTACAGGCAGATAATAAAAGACATGGAAAAGTTGAAAAATGATCTGAATTTTGACCTCAGGACGATTCCGAAACCGCTGGAGACGGAGACGGACGGCAGAAATGCCAGAGAATTTTTTGACGACAATAAGGTTGATTTCACCATGATTTTTAATGCGAGCCTCCCGTTCGGCAGGGTCATTCTGCCGCTGGCACGTGTTAACAGTTATATAGGGTTGTGGTCCGTCCCGGAACCGACGCGGTCCGGTGTGCTCCAGTTGAACTCGTTCTGCGGGCTCAATATGCTGGGATCGATAATCGGAAATTACTTAAAAGAGCACGACATCAACTTTAAATGGTTCTACGGATACCCGGATACAGAACTTTTTTTAGAGAGGTTTAAGGTATCCTTAAAAGCGATGCGGGCCATAAAATCACTGAAACAGGCAAGGATAGGAGGGATAGGTGACCTTGCGAACGGTTTTGAGAATTTACAGATCGATGAGCGGATACTGGAAAAGAGGTTCGGGACCTACATCCAGTTGAGACATACCGTCGAGGACATTGTCACAAGAGCGAATGGTTATGATGAAAGCAGAATCAGTAAAGAGCTGGGGAAGATTGAAAAAGAGGGAGAATGGGTTAAGAGCAATGTGAGTAAAGAAAGCATGAATAAATTTATCAGGATCAGCCTGGCACTTTATGACTTCGCGAAAGAAAACGATTATGACGCTCTTTGCATCAGCTGCTGGACCAAGTTTCAGGAAGTTTATAATATCGCGGTGTGCGGCGCCATGAGCCGTTTAAATCAGGCAGGGATAGTAGCGCCGTGTGAGAGAGATGTGCCTGCTGCCGTCAACATGCTCATTTTTAACGCGATGAACAGAAATATATCAACATTGAAAGATTTAGTCGCCCTTGATGAGGAGGACACCAGTATTAATTTGTGGCACTGCGGTGTTGCCCCGAAATGCTGGGCAAATGAGAAGGGTTTGCGCTGGGACGCGCACTTCAATATCGGAGAATACATAAATGATGAATGGCGTGGAGAAGGTGTTATAGCTGACCTCGCTTTCAAGGAAGGAAGGCTGACCGTATGCACAATGGACAACAGTTTTAATAATTTATTTATCATGACAGGAGATGTCATGGTAAATAAAAAAGGCTACAGCGGCGGAAGCGGCTGGGTTAACAATCTGGAAATAAATGGAAAAAAAATATCAATAAGGGAGTTAATCAACACGATCAGTGTCAACAGGGTTAACCATCATTACCCGGTGGCTTTTGGTGATTTAACAGACGAGTTAAACGAATTTGCAAATTGGATAGGGCTTAATATTCTGGATCCGGTGCCTTACAGGCCGTATCTGCAGAACAGACCTTTATAAAAGCACCAGCCTTTTGGAGCGAAGCGGTAAAATTCCACGGTAAATAACCCTCTTCCCTGGCTCATGGATCTTGGATCTGTTGTTCCTTAACGCCGTTATCCGGGGATTGCTTTTTAATAAGCCGGAATGATGACTTTTCTATACAGCATCCAGCACTTCACGGACCTTTTTTGCAAGAACGTGAGGTGAAAACGGCTTCTGCAGAAACGCGACCCCTTTATCCAATTCCCCGTGATGAATTATGGCATTGTCAGTGTACCCTGATATATATAATACTTTCAAATTTGTTTTTTGTTTTTCCAGGTTTTCAACCAATTCACGGCCCCCCATATCAGGCATGATCACGTCGGTAATAAGCATATGTATAGATCCATCTGCATTTTTTTTAAAAACCTCGATAGCCTCCCTGCCATTGTTCGCTTTGATCACATCATATCCAAAAATCACGAGGCTTTCAAAAATCAGGTTTCGAACCACCTCTTCATCTTCAGCTATGAGTATAGTTTCATTTCCTTTTAAAGGTTTTGTTGCTTCAGAACTGTTTTCTTTGTCATTTTCAACAATGTCAACCCGCGGAAAATAGACCTTGAACGTTGTACCTCTATCCGGTTCACTGTACACCCAGATATGGCCCCCGCTTTGCTTTACAATTCCATACACTGTTGCCAACCCTAGTCCTGTCCCATGACCTTTTGCCTTGGTCGTAAAGAAAGGCTCGAAAATATGTTTTTTTGTTTCTTCATCCATACCGTGCCCGGTGTCGCTGATGGTGAGCATTACATACCATCCGGGCGATGCAGCGGTATGTGCTTTACAGTACTCTTTATCTTGATAAATATTGCATGTTTCTATGGTCAGTTTCCCGCCCTTCAGCATCGCGTCACGGGCATTTACAGCCAGGTTCATTATCACCTGCTCGATCTGCCCGGGGTCTGCCTTTATCACGCCGAGTTCCGGATCAAGAACAGTTGACAAATCAACATCCTCTCCGATCAGTCTGCAAAGCATCTTTTCAATATTTGCGACCAAAGTATTAGCATTGATTATTTTAGGCTGTAAAACCTGTTTGCGGCTGAATGCGAGCAGCTGCGAAGTCAGCGAAGAGGCTCTTTCGGAAGATCTTATTATTTCATCGAGGTAGCCCATGTGCTTTTTATCGAGACCCGCTTTCAATTTCAACATTTCACTGTATCCCATTATTGCAGTCAGCAGGTTGTTGAAATCGTGGGCCACACCGCCGGCCAGCTGTCCGATGGCTTCCATTTTTTGCGACTGAAGCAGCTGGCTCTCGAGCTGTTTTCTGGGTGTAATATCACGGCTGACGGAAAGAATAGCGGGTTTTCCTCTGTAACTGAACTTAACAGAGGATACCTCGGTGGGGAAGGTGGTGCCGTCTCTCCTGACGGCTTGTGTCTCGAAGAATGCCTGCCCTTTTTCTTTTATTTGTTTTATCTTTTCCGGAATGCTGTCAATATATTCCGAAGTATTTATGTCGGCAAGCGTCATGTGTGTAAATTCCTCCTTGCTGTACCCAAAACGCTCGCACGCGACTCTGTTTACTTCTAAAAAATTCCCTTCTTCGTCACTGATGACGATCGCGTCAGCAGCATTGTCGAACAATGTACGGTATTTTTCCTCACTTTCCCGTAATGTCTCCTGAATAACCTCCTGTTCGGTAATGTCCTGTACCGTTCCGACCATTCGTACCGGTTTTCCGGTTTCATCAAAAATAACAATTGCACGTTCATGTACAGTCCGTATCTCTCCGTCAGAACGAACGATCCGATGTTTGATATTATGAGGTGTTTTCCCGGCAAGAGCTTTATTGTGTGATCTTACAACAGCCTCTTTATCCCCGGGGTGTATAAATCTCAAAACCAATTCATAGGTGGGGCTCATTTCTTCCTGATCGGCCCCGAACATCCTGTAGATCTCCTGTGACCAGAAGAGCTCACCTGTCGCCACATCCATCTCCCAGCTCCCCAGGTGCGCTATCTGCTCCGCCCTCGCAAGAACAGCCTCGCTATTTTTCAACCCCTCTTCCACACTTTTTCTCTCGGTAATATCTCTTCCTATGGCTACAACATACTTATTTCCGGTGCGAATATCCCTGTATAGAGACTTTTTTGTTGAAAGAAAATGCCTCTCCGCGCCGATTGTCTGTGACTCTTCATTCAAATCCACTTCATTAGTTTCAAAAACTTTATTATCCTTCTCCCAGTAAACATCCGCCTCCTCTTTCGGAAATATATCATAATCAGATTTCCCGATAAGCTCTTCTCTCGTGAACCCCCAAAATTTACATGCCGCATCATTTAAAAAGACCCATCTATGCAGCATGTCTTTTACAATAACCAGGTCATCCATAGAATTCAGTATATTCTCATAAAATTTCCGTGTTTGATCAAGCCTTTTCCCGCTTTGTTTTGACTCCCCTTTCATTTTAGCTATTTCATCAACCCTTAGGCGCAGATGTTTCAACTCGCTTATTAATTCAGGTTTAGTTTTATCTTCATCTTTCATACATCTCCCCTCACTGAAAGAGGTCAATGAATTCAGCCGATTTTATCTTATTATTGAGGTGCTTTTTTGTTAGTAATCATGTAATTAAAATACTACATATTTATATTCTAAACCGAATATTAACAATTTGCCATTTTTTAGCGTCGAAAAAATCACAAGACAGGCGGGCAATAAAATAAATAGGCAGTGGCTTGTGTTATAATAGGGTGTTACAGTCATCTTTCTTTTCCCGCCAATCTCGATTTAGAAATTAGTATTCCCAAATTGATACGGCCAATAGTATAATATCTACTTTCAGAGCGGAAAAGATATTATTGTTATTTTTACAGATTTTTATTTAACGCGAATTCAGGAGAGATATCACACGTGTGTGATAATGGAATCAACATCTACGATTTACATCGTTTTTCATGGAACGACGGCCCGGGTATAAGAACGGTAGTTTTTCTTAAGGGATGCAATATGGACTGTTTCTGGTGCCAGAACCCTGAATCTCAATCCTCCCGGCGGGAGATTTTTTATTATAAAGAAAGATGCATCAATTGCGGAAATTGTGTGAAAGCATGTCCTGAAAACTGCCATTTTTGTGATAAAAGCGGCATACATGTTTATGACAGGGGGAAATGTGTAAAATGCGGTGATTGCGTAAAGGTTTGTTTTTCCGAAGCCCTCGGGGCCGCGGGTAAAAGAATGACAGATGGTTCAATTATGGAAGAAATCATAAAGGACATGGAATTCTATCAAATGTCGGGTGGAGGTGTAACACTGTCCGGAGGAGAGCCGCTTTTACAGGCGGGGGTGTGTTATGAACTTTTGCGAAAGTGCAGGGAAAAAAATATCGGCACGGCGCTGGATACTGCCGGAAATGTCGAGTGGTCTGATTTCCAAATGGTGCTGCCTGTTACAGATTATTTTTTATACGATATAAAAGCTCTGGATGATGAAATACACATGAAAGCATGCGGTGTGTCAAACAAAAAAATTCTGAAAAACCTGAGAAAATTATTAAATAAAGACGTGAAAATTATAATCAGGGTCCCGGTTATACCCGGCATCAATGACAATGTTGATACTGTGAGATCAATCGCTCAAATGGTCAGGGGGTATAAAAGTGTGGAAAAAATCGAACTATTGCCGTTACACAATATAGGCAGGTCAAAGTATCGGGCCCTGGAGAGAGAATACAGGGCCGGTGGTCTCACCACCCCCGGGCAGGGTAAAATGGCAGTTTTAAAAAGGTCGATAAGTTTGGTTTGATATGATTTTTATTTTTACCGGGTAATTGTTCCGACGTTTTTCAAGCAGGCGAGAAAGGAGGTTGAAAATGTTATCCGAAAGAATCAAGCGGCTCAGGTCAACGATACTGACCCTTGAAGATATCAATGATATCATCCCGCAGGAGACCATCCTGTGTGACCCGGATGACAAAAAGGGTCCGATGCTGAGGCATGCTGAAGCAGTGAGCGCTTTGTTCAGCAATGTTTCGATAAACCACATACCCGGAGAAAGAATTGCCGGGAACAACACGACTAAATACTCTCCCCGTCCCAACCACCTGACCGAATCGGACATGGAGGAAATAAAAAATTATCCCGGAAGGGTCCCCGGGGAAGTGCTGACGGCAATGGACGAGCACATATTCTACCTGTGGTCCTTTATCCAGGGCCACATAATACCGGATAAAGAGATGGTGCTGAAAAAAGGTGTAAAGGGGATAATAAAGGAAATTGAGTCACGTTTAGAAGATGCTTCGCTTGATAAAGATCAAAAGGAGTTTTTAGAGGCAGCGCTTATTGAGTGCAGGGCTTTTTTACACTATGTAAAACGCCACGCCGATCATTTTAAAGCTCTTGCGTCGACAGCAGATGATAAAGAGGAGAAAAAGGATCTGCTGGACTTGGCCCAGGTATGCTCGAGGGTTCCCGCTGAACCGGCTTCCTCTTTTCGCGAAGCGCTT
>SDBU01008093.1_pt1 | contig 12015 bp, 16 predicted proteins | sample 2277071 | NCBI WGS metagenome assembly SDBU01 (sample SAMN10397929, study PRJNA504765) | marine sediment metagenome | isolation source: marine sediment core GS08_GC12, 126 cmbsf | place: Arctic Ocean: Gakkel Ridge, Loki's castle | collected 2008
TATCTATGGCAACGCGCCGTGATGGACCTTCGAGTGAACAGCCCGTTTCAGCGCTTGCGGAAAAACCTCTTGCTGTGGCTGCAACTGCTCCTTCTCGCGCTCCTCATCGTCGCTCTGGCCCGTCCGGCAATGAATTTGAACCGGAGCAATGGCAAGCATTATATTGTTCTTGTGGACACTTCCGCCAGCATGGCCGCGCGCGACGGCGACCCGGATCGCATGGCGGTTGCAAAGGCGGAAGTTGCGCGCCTTGTTGGCAATATGACCCGAAATGATCGGATGATGCTGATCGCGTTCGATGTTCAAGCGCGTGTGTTGACCCCGCTCACGGGGATCAAGTCGAAGCTGCGTGAGGGGATCGGGCATCTTGAAACTCGGCCAACGTCCACTGATTTCCGCAAGGCGATTGAGCTTGTCCAGGCCATCGCCGGTGAGATGCCGAATGTGCATTTGTTTTTAATCAGCGACGGCGCGTTTGATTCGCTTGCCATTGATGCGGCTCCGCCGATTGAGTTTTCCTATATAAGGGTCGGCGCTCGCTCGCGCAACGTCGGCATCACGGCTTTGGACTCGCGCCGGAGCGTGCAGGAGTGGGACAAGCCGCAGATTTTCGCGCGGGTCGAGAATTTCAGCGAGGATGAGGCCCAGGTGAGATTGGACCTGTATTTGAATGACACTCTTTTCGATGCGCGAGCGATGGTTATTGCGCCGGGCGAAAGCGGCGCGGCCGTGTTCAGCGATCCGGGTTTGACCGAGGGTCTTATCAAGGTCGTGTTGAATGACAAGGACGACCTGGCGGCGGATGATCAAGCTTGGCTTGTGCTGACCGAACCAAAGCAGGTGCGAACGCTGATTGTGACTGAGGGCAACTACTTTCTGGAACTTGCCGCGCAAAAGGATCCGCTCTGTTCGGCAACGTTCATGACGCCGGACGAATACGACGCCGACGCGCGCAGCGGCGCGTTTGCGATGACTGATTATGACATGGCCATACTTGATCGCCACGTTCCCAAATCGCTGCCGGCGGGCGCTTATGTATTCCTCGACGCATTGCCTCCGATTGACGGATTCGAGTCTGACGGCGACGTCGATCGGCCGGTGGTTATTGACTGGGACTCGGTGCATCCGATGAACCAGTACATGGGGTATGCGAATCTTTTCATCGAGGAGGCAATGAAATTGCGCGGCCCGGACGACGCTGTGAATCTGGTCGAAAGCGATGCCGGCCCGCTGCTGCTTTGGTGGTCGTCGCCAAAATACCGGCTGGTGGTGGTCGGGTTTGACATGTTTTCATCGCGGTGGCCGTTGCGCGTGAGTTTTCCGATCTTTTTTGCCAATGCGATTCGGTATCTCGGCGGCGTTCAGTTTGCTTCGGCGGCCAAAATTACTGATTTTCCACTAAAAAAAAACGCACATCAGCATTTTAAGTATGTAAAATGCATTAGCGGGAAATCTTCCTTTGTTTAAGTAAACCAAAATTCTCATTTCCTCTAATAATATTTCAAATTTCCCGCCCACTGTGAGCTCTTCATTGTCCGCTTCGTAATATAAATTTAAATATTCAAGACATAAATCCTTGTTTCTCTCAATTTTCTTTACAGCTAAAAAAACCTCATTATAAGTTAAATTTGTATCAATTTTAGCTTTTGGATCGCTAAAATTTGCTGTTATTTGATAATGTAAATCACATATTTTTCTCAAACTATCATAACAATCTTTTAAAATGGCTTTTAGGCTTGAATCGGGATAATTATCTTCCGCTAACTTAATTTTGATAATTTCTCCTAAGTCTTCTTCTAAGCTCGCCATTGTATAAGATAAGATATGTTTGTCAAAGATATCAAAAGGAATATCTTTTACCTGACTTTCATCACAAATAACGATAATAGTCCTATTTAATCCCGCAGCATATCCATATTCCCAAAAAACATTTATTGAAAATTGCAAGTATTCGGTAGAACACTTTTCACATTTCGGTAAGATTGGACCGGATAAATCAATTATAATTAATCGAGAAGATATAATATAGGAACATATGTTATCGCAAAATGCTTGACGATTATTATTTTTACTCAAATCTACTGCAAAAATAGGATTTAATTTAAACAATCCTACGGTTTTTTTTATCAACTCGATATATTCCGACCGACTTGGATCGTTCGAAGCAACAATAAATACATTCTCTTGATTTTGATCATGCTCTATTAAGCAAGCATGGGCTCTAGACCAATAACATTTTTGCATTAATTATCCTCTCAGAATTTGCTAATTTTTGAGTATTACTAATGTTTTTTTTGTTTATTTATTATATTTAATTCTAATTCTGTTTATTAAATAAATTCTGTAAGAAAAATGCTATTCCTATATAACTGATAGTTATAGTTTTTTCTTTTTTATCTTCTGGATTGGGGGAAATTTCGAGTATTGATAAATTTTGTAATTTCTTAATATATCCGTTAATCGAACCTCGAGTTAGAGGGCTACCTTTTCTTATTTCCAGAGTCTTTCTTAATTGTTCTAAAGAACTGTACTTTTTTATTTTTGCTAATACAGGATGGTCATTAAAACTATATCTTTGAGAGAAAAAATCTTCAAGTGAATAATTTGGTTCGAAAAACAACTCTAAAAATTCAAACTGCCTTTCTGTAATATTGTTAAATGGTAAGGTAATGAGTTCTACATTTGAATTAATCCCCACTTCTTCTTTACCTTCATATTTATAATCAGCATGAATAATCTTTGTGTTAGTTATTGAACACGCTATATAAAACCAAATGCTCATGTATCTCAATCCCCCTGATATGTTGACAACAACATTTTTATACCCAATTTGTTTTTGTTGGAGAATTAAATATATAAGCTGTGCGACTGGCTTGGTTTGAATATGAAAATCAAATTCAACATGTTCCACAGCTACCTTTCTCTGTTCATACATTTTTATTAATTCAGAAAGGATTTTTAGAGCTTCTTTAGTACGTGAAATCCTCTATTAACTCATCCTTACTTTGAGGATTAGACCAATTATCAGAAGCAAATAGCTTTTCTTTTCTTGCATTTAATTGGAGTCCGAATTTGGCAATCTGATAGAAAGCTCGTTGGTAAAAGTCGCTAAAATTCTGAACCTTAATGATTTCATCAATGGCGTCCTGAATCATCATTTTCCTCGCTGCTACATATTTGGGATTATTACTATTCATCAGGTAGATAGTTGTTATAAACATTATTTATGGGAGTAGAAAATTTCACATTAAAAAAATTAAATATTTAAAAGAAAGGGTGGTCCCTACTCTACGAGACGCAAACAAGCGTCAAAAATATGATAGGGAGAGAAGGGCGAAATCAGAGTGTAATCACTTACACTACCAAAAGACAAAAATCCAGGGTGTATGTAGGGACCAAATTTTAAATTGAAATTTGATTTTGTCATAATTATAGGATAGATAATTCTTGTCAATTACAGAGATGAAGAGTCATAATATAAATTTATCCTTTACACACAAATTAAATCACAAGAATAAATATTGAATTCCATTAACTGCTCTTTAATTGGATTCTCTCATTTTTTTAAAATTTTTGTCTTGTAGTTGGACGATGCTCAAAATAACTTTAATTATCCTAATAACAAATTTATTTAGAACTTTAAGGTGTTTTTTCAAGATACTTATAATTTCATCCAATAATCCCTCAAGATCAGTGCGACTCTTGTCAATATAGACTCTTGTCTATAAAAGTTCTGTCTGTACGAGAAAAATTAGCTTTTCTTAATGCATTTGATGATGAACTTAAAGATCCTGAAAAACGTAAAAGACTTTTAAAATCAATTGAAGCTGATTTAGAGAAATAAGGGGATTTATAATTTATAATACTGCAATTTAATAAATAATTTTAAATTTCTTAATCTTCTAACTCTGGAACTTGCTTTCTTATCGATTCTTTTAATAAAGCGGTACGAAGGGAATGATAATTGTAATAATTCATGTAATTGGGGAAGAAATTTCAGTGGCATTGTTTGATTTCTGGAGCATGGGACATTTACTACTCGGAATTGCAGTTTTTATAATCGCTTTTACTATTTATTTTATACGTAAAAATCGTGATGTTTCTCTTGAGAATGTTTCTATACATACAGTAAAAATACCAGCGCCAAAGAAGATGTTCATAAGTTGGATAATTAGTGTCATAGCGGCGATTCTGTGGGAAGTTATTGAAAACACATTAGGTTTTTATTTGGGATTGAAGAATATACTTGATAGTCCATTAAATGCAATTTCAGACATTATTTTATGGAGCATTGGTGGTCTCGTAGCCTGGTACATTACTCATTTGATGTTTGTAAGTAAACGTTATATCATTGCATTTTATGTTTATGGCTTTATAACTTTGCTAGTTGGTGTATTTTATGCGGTTATTATGTGTATTTAATTTAATTAAATTTCACTTTTAAAAACAATTTTTTTTTAAAATCATTATTATGTTATAATCTTGAAAATCTTTGATTTTAAATTCTATAAAATTATTTGTACATAAAGGACACTTATCTAAGAGTATTCTCGCACTTGTCATTATATTATAAGTAAAAAAAAATTCCGCTGATAGGCATTAATCATAGGTAACCAAGACTCCAACTGTTTGAGAGAGGTAGGAAGTTCTTTTATTTTCCTCCCTTGAACACATTCCACCGTACTGCGGATTATTACTAATTTAATAAATGCATTTATCTCATCTTTAGAATCTAGTAGTTATTTTTAATCAACAATCTAATCAATGATCAATGGTCCCTCTTCTTGCTCTCACACGCTTGAGAAATCTTTTGATGTACCAAAATAATTTTTCTAAACTAAATAAAAATAGTATAAATCAGGGAGGAAGACTTCCAATAGTCCAGATTATAGAAAGTTTTCTTGAATAAAATTCATTGATTTTAAATTCCATTTTAACTATTTTATATATTCCATATTAATTTTTAAAAAAAATTTTACTATATCCTATTTTCATTTGATAAATGGAAAGAAAAGTTTCGATTTCTTTAGTCAGCCGTAATTTTATTAGGAATTACAATAATTTCTATGAAAAAATATACGACAAAATTAAATTTTTATAAATTATTTATTTCAGTTAGTTGGAATAAACTTTAAACCATCTTTCCATTTTTTTTTTCTTTTTATCCTTCTCTTCAATTTCTTTTAATTTAGGTTTGACAAACAATTCAAAAATAGCAAAAAAAGCTGTCCAGATAAAAGAAACGATCGAGAGTAGTAAAGGATTAAAGATGGTGAATATAACAAGGAATACAGTTATAATTACCAATATCATATTAATTATCGCTCTTATTTTCCATATTTTGTTCATTACTTTTCATCTAATATATTTTTATTACATTTTTAATGGTATATATCACAAATCCTATATAAACTTGAACATATATACGAGATTATATGGAGGGGGAATTAATCCCTGAGGAGTTATTGGAGGAATATACGGTAAATAAAGAGCAATATACTACTGCTAAATACGAATATGATTTTTTTGTAGAGGATTGGTTTCAAATGATAAAAAAATATGCGACAAAATTAAAAAAATATGAGATATATATTTTATCTAAACCTACGAGGTCTTTTTTGTCTTTCTTTTATCTTTTTTTCAATATATTTAACAAGAAAAAATATTCCTATAAGAGATACCACATAAATCAAAATAGTGAGTGGAATATTTTCTTCATTTAAAATAAATTTCCAAATACAGAAGATTATAATGTATTGGATGACTAAAAAGAAGATCGAGATAAATACAATCCTCTTGGTTATTTTTTTATTTTTTTTATTTTTGATTTTGTTGCTTTTGCTCAAATCATTCACTTAACAAATGGCTAAATGTTTAATTATTATTCGAAATTAATTGTTGGAATATTATTTGTTGAAGCACATTTGCTTCAAATTGGAATTTTTTGCGTAATTGAGCTTTTCTTTTCGCTTTTTCTTCTACTTCTTGATTTTTTCTCTTTTCGGCTTCTTTTCTTGCCTTCTCTTCAGCATCTTTCCTTGTTTTTTCTTCTTGTTTTTTTCTTTTTTCGACAACTACTTTTTCGATTTTAATATGTTCAATTTTTCCTGTTCCAGAAAGTTCTTTTTTTCCCCAAGTCTCAAATTGGCTGTCCAGCATGTCGATAAAGTCGTCCACGCTATCTTTATTAATAACCACTACATCCTCGTTGATTCGAAAGTTAAATTCTACTGCCCAATCGAAAATTCTGCTATTAAAAGACTTTTTATCCATATTTAAAGCGTCTCGCATGGTGTCAAACTTTACCCGGTCGGATACTTGCAAGATTTTTTTTAATTTCTCGATCGTTGCTTTATCAGCTGACATTTTCTTTTCATCTCTTTTTGGTATCCTGTTCAAGAAAATATCTTCCCCAAATAGTAATTTATCGAAAAGTGTTTAGTAAATTTGTCTAAATTTGAAGAATCCAATATTTTAAGTTCAGTTGGACTATCACTCCCTTTAAATTCTTCTCCTAATTGTTTTATTAATTTGTAATCATCTTCTAAAATTCTAAGAGCGTCGAAAAATGGTTGCATTGTGTAATCCTCTTGAAAATATTCAAATTTTCGTAACTCATGTTCATAATCTTGCCGTATTATCTCAACCTTAATATGTTGATTTAGTGGAATTTCTTCATATTTTTTGCAAAGAACTAGTGCCAAATCTCCAGCATAAGTCATTTTTTTTCGCTTAATTCGATGGCTTTCTATTTCTCCACGATTTATTCTATCTACAAATTCATTCAAATTCAATCTAAACCGATTTCCAATGATTCTTCGATAATCAGGTCTGTCTCCAGACGATCTTAAATATTCGCCTATAAATGCCTGATTATAATTACTTAAAATTAACATTGTTCTTCTGATTAGACTATTCTCTTCATGTACCACTTCTGGTGTGTAATGATGTATTACAAGATTGTCTATTATTATTTTTAGCATATCAATCCTATCATCATTAGGATCAAGGCTCTCTGGTATTACTTTTGCCTGCTCGGTTTTGGACGATAAGTCCAAAGACTTCTGGAGAAAGTTTGATGGCTCCAAATCTGTTGTCCCATCTATCATGCCAATAATTCTCATTATGCCTTCTACTAATGATAGGTAAGGTTCGACAAATTGTTTTCTTATACTTAAATCCAAAGAATCTTCCGAGTGTTGAAAGATATTACGTCTACCATGATGGCTATCTACAAATGCATTATAGTCCGGAACGTTAGGATAAAAAGGTTGCAAAATATCTTTATAAAGGTCCGGGAAATCTTTTGTTCTTTTTGTATTCAAATTTTTATAAATTAGATTTATACTATTTTTCTCATAAATCGCATCATAGATACATATTTTGGATAAGAGATTGTCTACTAAATAATGTCCAAGCTCCCAGAGAATTGGTTCATTAGATTCACTAAGTTCTTTTGATAGTTTATACATACTTAATAAGACGCTTCTTACAGCAATTTTATCTGCTTCACTCATTTTAGATAAATGTTCTATTTTTGATCTTTCTATCCTTAAATTATTTTCTATGTTTTTCTATTTTTTCTATTTTTTCTATCACTTATGAATAATGAATTTAAATGATAATTTCTATAAATTGTTTAATTTCATTGTATAAATTTCCTTATGAATAATGAATACTTTACCAAGCATATCTTTTGATTGGCTTTCTCGATCTCCTAAACCAATATCGCTAATTAGGTCTATAATTCCTCCAAGCATGATTTTGTTTAAATCAGGACTTCCATAAATCTTTGGTAAGACACCTTTAAGTGAATTTTGATTTCCATTTGACCAAACTTCTTACTTGAACCTTTATCATGAATTCTACTCATACGTGTATCTGGAAGATATTTTGGTGATTTTTCAGGTACTACAATTGGTTGTTTATAAGTCTTGAACGAATCAGACACTTTTAAAGTCTTATACTCTTTTGATATATTTATCATCAATCTGTGAACGAGATGGTGTCTATATTCTCTTATTTTCGAAAGCCAATTAAAATGGAGCTTAATTTGGTCAAAAATTGATATAACTCTTCCTTTTTCAACTAATTTCATTAACGAGCTAATTTTATCAAATTCTTTACCTTTTAAATGAAGTGACACTACTGTTGCTAAAAAATCGATTGCACTTTTCATAGCTTCAAGAAAAGCTGATAATTCATATACATAATGATTGGCAGGTAATTCAATAGTACCAGTTACATTGATAATTTTTTTTACTAACACCCTGTCTTCTTTCATAAAAACAACATTATCCTCTTCCTCTTTTAGATATCTTAATACATTCTGAAAATGGTACTGAACCGCTTGATACTTCCGAAAGACATACATCAATTTAGTTTCATAATTTTCCTTTTCTTCATTACTCTTAAAAATAGTTTCTGGAAATAAAGGAACTTCATCAAGTTTCCTAAAATATTCATCTAATATCTCAAAAATGTTAATTTCTGTAATTTTACACCATCCTAATCAAATTATTTGCAAGATCAATAATGAACTAAATTTATAATTTTAAAATGAAAAATCCACTTATTAATAACTAGTTTTTAAAAGCTATAAGAAAAAAATTATGGTGTAAATTTGGGTTTCTCAAACAATTCTTTTTTAATTAAGCTAACAGTATTTTTTGTTTCTCGGATACTAAAATATAACATTACGCCAAAAAATCCAGTAAATAATAGTATGCCGATGAACAATGGGATCATCATAGTAGTATAAAAGAACATTAATAATACAACCAAAACTATTTGTATGGTGGAAATCAATAAGAACCATTGAAAAGTATTTCTTCTGGATTTTATTTCAAGATCTAATAAAATTTTAACTCTACTTTCATTAACCATCATAAATTCATCTTTACCTCATATTTTTTATCTTCAAATACAGGTATCTGCATTGGATCTGAATTATTTAAAATTTATCTTGAAGAATATTATAGCAGTATTAATAAAGTATTGAGAAAAATATTTAAAAGGGAATGTTTTTTCATATAATCATTTCTTTTCAATTAAATACAATGCCATTATTCGGCTCCAACTTTATAAATAACTCAAAATTAAATAATTTTTTTCCTATTTTTTGATTGATTGTTAATAAATAGATATCTGAAATTTAAATAAAATACATCTTTATAATATATAAAATAAAGGGTGTTTTTAATATGGCTAAGAAAAGAAGTAAAGATTCAATAAATGTTGGTGGGATATGGGCACATATTAGTGCTACAGGAAGGGCAGCAATTATTATAGCATTTGCAATAGCATTTGTAAGTCTCTATTATATCATATAGAATTACAATAGGAAGAATACTATTTATGACGAACTAAATAATTTAGCATAGCAACAACGAGTCATAATTTCTGGTGAAGATGTCTTGTGTTTCACGATGAATTTTATCAGAGCACGCTGGAAGTCCTTAAAAGTAGGAAAGAAGGTGTTATGCGTGACCATTTTTCGCAAAAATTTCCAAAACCACTCCATTGGATTTAAATCGGGAGAGTATGGAGGTAAGAACACGAGTTCAAGCCTATCTTTATTTGCATCTAAAAACGGTTTTAATTCTTTTGAATGATGCGCTCGAGCGTTGTCCAAGACCATAATGAGCTTCTTGGGTGCCGGATACCTGGCAAGTAACCCTTCTAAGTAGTGTTGAAACTGCGTAGCTTTTAACATCTCAGAAAACGCCACGTGCAAGTTACCTTCGAGGGCTCGACTGTTCCGATGAGATGCTGACGTTTCCGGCCGCCATAAGTAGGGACTTCTGGCTGCTGACCTTTCAGCGACCACATACGAGTGATGCTCGGAGAGAATTGAACGCTTGCCTCGTCTTGGAATAAAACTACGTCGTTTGGTCCAAGAGAATCCAGTTTTTTTTAAACTCTCTAGCGAATTCTTCCTGCTTTTCGGGATCTGCTTTAGGAAACTTGTATCTCGGACGTTGAAGCGAAAAACCTAATGCATGAAGGAGTTTTTGAGCCGCTCGCACTGAAAATGAGACGCCAAACTTAATATAAACGTGCTTCGCAACGAATTTTCCTTCCCAGTTGCTAAAATCATAGCCCAACTCACGGGGGTGCGTCATGACATCTAATTTTAGTTCTTCTTTTTGCTCGTCTGAAAGCCTGGAGGGACGCCCTGGAGGCGAGCTTGGCATGATGGCTTCTAATCCCCCCTCATTAAAAAGCTTTACCCACGCTTGAACGGTATTCCTGGACTTTTTTATCAATTCTGCGACTTTAGTACAATTTTGAAGCTCAATCATTAGATATAATGCTTGATATCGCTCCTTCAGTTTGGGACTCCTTTCCTTTTTGTACAGCTCGACCAGATTGTCTTGATCGGGTGAGCTTCTTGTTATTTGAAGTTTTTTCATGAATCTAAAAGCAGAAAAAAACCTTTTGAAAGGGTGTGATATCCAGGTGATATGAGAGGAGACGGTCTGAGGATGCCAAATTATTTAATTCGCTATAAATATATAACCGTATTCTTATTTTTTCTCTTAATAACTGTTTTTTAACCGATAAGAATATATTTCCACCATTTCCAGATAATAACCAACTCGAGTAATCATTGGAATTAAAATCTGGATTATAAGTATATGTCATAATACTTGCCTTTTTTGAACCAATAAGGAAATCTGGTAAATTGAAAGTCTTAGGATTTGTAAAGGTAACTCCACATATCTGTGCATTACTCTCCAAATACTTAATAATTATATCTATGTCTAAAAAAACATTTTTTTCACTATTTTTAATCCTACTTTCATTGATGTAATTTATAACATTTTTACCTAAATGAGAAATTAGAACTGTGTTGTAAGAATCCTCCTTAAACTCTCTGTCTTTATAACTCCCTCTAGCGCCTATATCTTCACTTTCTATAGTGTTATTTGGGGAATATTGATCTAATTCAGCTAATATTTTATTATCTTCTGATTTTAAAAATCCAGAAACCTCTATAATAGCATTTTGATTTTTTTGACGATTAATTTCAATTTTCCTAATTTAAAATCCGTTAAATCTGCGCTTGTTCAATTTGAGAAAAATATATCATCAATTGTCAATAAGGTTGATTCTTATAATCAAATTATGCAAATGCAAAGAACCAAGAGATCGAATTCTGAATAAAATAGGAGTGTAGAAAAAAGATATATTAATATTTGGACAAAATAATATATAAATGAAAATCCTATCTATTATGAGATTTTAATATAAATCTAATATAAGTCAGAAGTGTATTCAGATATGCAAATAAAAATAAAAGATTTAAAAGAATTGATTGAAAATTGTGAAGAAAATTCAAAAATATATGTACATATTAAACAATATGAAAATTACGAGCAATACAATGTTATAAAAATAAGTTTTAATCCAATTCAATTAGACTTTGAAGTTAAGAAAAAGCATGATTCAACTATAGAGATCTCTGAAATAAAAGACGCAATTAAAAGATATGATGAAGATACTTTAATTGGTTTTATGCTCATAGAACCTCAATATCCAATCCAAAGAGGTGGCGCATTTGATAAAGCTCAATTAGATAAAGATGGAAATTTACATTTATATACCTATCTTCAGCCAAGACAAATCTGATTAAACTTGAAAAATGCTAATATAAAGGCTAAAATTTTTTTTTTGAACCTAATTGACAGAGACGCTACTTTAACTTCTTCAACTTCTTCTACTTCTACCATTCTTTTATCATCCCCTTTTTAATTTAATTTTAAAAATTAATAATTTATTTTATTTAAATTTATCAAGTAAATCCAAGAATCTACCAATTTTCCAAATATCATCTGATCGAATAGATTTTTTTTTCAGAACCGCGATATAATATTCCGCGGGTCGATCTAGTACCTTAGGATTGAGGTTTAGAGGAAGGTTCTTGAACTTAATGTCCTGCAACTTGTTCCATAACTCTTGTTCTTTGTTTTGCAAATAAAAACTGAGACATAAGTGAGTAATAATAGCATC
>SDBU01008094.1_pt1 | contig 12015 bp, 15 predicted proteins | sample 2277071 | NCBI WGS metagenome assembly SDBU01 (sample SAMN10397929, study PRJNA504765) | marine sediment metagenome | isolation source: marine sediment core GS08_GC12, 126 cmbsf | place: Arctic Ocean: Gakkel Ridge, Loki's castle | collected 2008
CACCACCTCGGCTAGAGTCTGGCAGGAGTGGGAGGACTCGAACCCCCGACCTGCGGTTTTGGAGACCGCTGCTCTAGCCAACTGAGCTACACTCCTACTATAATATAATCTAACTTGTTTTCTCCAGTTGGCAAGCAATGCCGCCCTTGGAGCACCAACTATTTTAGCAGATTGACATACAATGTCAACCGTAGTATCTAGACCGAAACCATCTCGTATTTCAAGGTGCCAGTCCCTAGTTTCTCTGCCGTGGTGAGCTGGACTAAGCTATTCGTCCCGTGTATCTTTCCCAAAAGGTCAGGGGGCACTGCCGATGTGGAACCAGGCACAATGGGAGCTCGGTCAACTAAATCGAGGGACGCCTTGTCAATAGCCACGGGGTCAAATGATAATACAATGCCAACATCCTGGATAACGGGCTTTCCTGATGCTGCCGCACAGTCACAGTGAGGCACAACATCCTGGATGAAGTTCAAAAAGCCTATCCTTCCCTGGTATCCTGATAATACAGCGCTGGCGGCGTGAGCCAAGTAGACCTGGAGCCTTTCTTTTGACCCTGGTGGCCAAACCCAAGCCTGTGACGGGCACTTCGCCCAGCATGTGCCACAAGAGATACATTTGCCATCTTCTCTCTCGGGCTTGGCATTGACTATCGTTATTGCACCAGTAGGGCATTCGTCGGCACATATGCCACAGCCGTCGCAGGCAGCTTCGTTGAGTTGTGGACGGTTAACCAGATGCTGGGCTCGTTTGGTTTCAGTAGATACACAGCCCATCCCCAAATTCTTCATGGCACCGCCCAAACCAGTAAGGTCATGACCTTTAACATGGGAGAGGACAAGAAGACAAGCTGACTCTAGTAGCAAAGAGGGAACCTTTATCTCCTTAAGTTGACAGTCATTGATTCGATTTCTGATTGGTATCAGCTCTTGCTTATCATCGTCATCTGTTATCACCACCGGGGCATTTACGCTAGCTTCAACAAACCCATTCATAGCCGCTGTATTCAGGTATTTATGCTTGGTATCTCTCTCGCCGGGGTAAGAGGCAACAGTATCAACCAGAAAAGGCCGGCCACCCCTGCTCCTGACAATGTCAACTATCTTGCGGGCGAAAATCGGCCTGATGTATCTGATGTTTCCAAGCTCTCCCATGTGCAGCTTGATGGCAACAGGCTTTCCTTGGGGTATCATCTCCTCCAACCCTGACTTGGCAACAAGAGCTTGGATGCCATCCAGAGGATTAATATCTTGACAATAGTCAAAAAATAAAACTCGGGACATAAATCTTTTTACCTATTCCTCTTCTTTGCCCCAGTTTTGCATCATTTCCTTCACTCGCTGGGCAAGCTTGGGACTGGCGCGCAATCGGTCGATGAAGATGGGGCAGCCCTCCAGCAGCGAGTTCTGGGCGGCGGTTGCCATGCTGGATAGAAGGTTCTGCATACCAAGGTCAGCCTGCTGGGAAATATCTATTCCTGACGCTGACGACTCTAGCTGCCGACGGATATCGTCGGCAGTGAACCTCATCGGCATTACGCAAGTTTTATACCACGGGCATTCCTTGCACTGGACTATCCCATAGGCTTCATCTAAGACATCACTCATATCTAGCCTCCTCTCTGCTTATAATTTATTAGCTTTGGAGAATCGCACTCTGAATCAACTATAGAATAACTCCTCTAATCCATCCCTCTATTTCCTCTTTGCTCAGGAAAGCACCAATCTTAATACCTCGAATTATGCCATCTTTATCAATGAGGAAGGTAGTAGGGAAATACATGACTCTATACCTCGGAGCTACATCATGGTTGGCATCAAGTAGCACTGGTAAGGAAAGACCCTCGCTTCGTAAAAACCCCTTTACTTTGGAAGAGCTTTCACCTACGTTAATAGCCAATACCATTAGTCCCTTGCCTGACCATTCCTCATACACCTGTTGTATATGAGGCATTTCATAGACACAGGGGGGACACCAGGTTGTCCAGAAGTTGATTAACACTGTTTTACCCCGAAGGTCGCTGAGGGAAGTAGCTTGTCCCTCAGGATTCTGAAACTGAAAGTCGGGTGCTGGCTTACCTATCTGGGGGTCTTGAGCAGAATCCGTGGAGCCACCGGTTATTCTACCCAGAGCTGGCCCCTCCTGATTAGACTCGCCAGAACAACCAACCATTAACAGCCCTGAGGTCAATATTATTAACAGTATTACTTTTAGCATTTTATTCATAGTTAAATCTCTAAATGTTATTTTACCTCTAAATTATATTTAAAACCAGAGCAGCCTATCAGTCAGGATCAGTATGCCTACCGCTATAAGCAATACACCACTAATGATATAAATCCAGTTGGAGTAGCGATGGATGCGCTTTAGTAGTGGAGTAATAGAATTAAAAGCGGCTCCTATTATCAGGAAAGGAAGCCCCAGCCCCAGGGAATAAATAGCCATTAGATAACCCCCATGCCAGGCGGTTTCTGAGGCCCAGGCAAGAGCCAGAATACCTCCAAGTATGGGACCAACACAGGGCGTCCAACCCAGACAAAATATACCTCCGGTGAGGAGGGAACGCAGGTAACCGGTAGTAACGCCCAGGGACGGGGCTAGACGCTTTTCATAATTTAGCCAAGGAATTTTTAGGGTAGCCAACATGAATAGCCCAAAGATTATCAGCAGGCTGCCAGCTATGTTACGAATTAGTGCTAAGTGAGCACTGAGGGCAAACCCAGCCAGCCCAGCACTGACTCCCATGATAATGAAAACTATAGAAAAGCCAATTACAAAGCTCAATGAGTGGAAAAAAATGGGGGTTCGGCTTCTAGTAACCTTGTCCTCAAATATTTCAGGACCAGCCAGGCTGGCAAGGTATACCGGCACTAAAGGCAGCACGCAGGGTGACAGGAAGGATAATAGCCCGGCACTGAAAGCAACTAAAAGTGATATATGTTCCATTATCTAATAACAACTCTAATGCTAATTAATTTGACCAGAAATATCAAATTAACTTGCACTTTTGCCCAAGTTGTTATATCCTATTGTAAAATTGAATAAGTGGCCTGGAGGTACCTGAATTAATTCAGGTATAATCGGAGAGCAAGTCGGTGAAAGTCCGACGCAGTTCCGCCTACTGTGACTCGCCTGAGGCGAGAAGCCAGAACGCCGAACCTTCAGGTATCCTTAAACCTCCGCGGAGGAAGGGGGGGGGGGAACATGTTTGAAGGAACATGAATATCCCCTTGTCCAAGCGGCAAGGGGATTTAATTTTGCCTAATAATTATTAAGTTGGAGGTAATTTCATAAAAAATGAAGCGATTAGGTATTTTTGCTGTTCTGTTGAGCCTATTAGTTGGTATGGTTGCTGGGTGTCAGCCACAGTTCCAGCCAGGAACTTTTATTGATGATATGGGGAGGGCGGTAACCGTAGATGAGGTTCCCCAAAGGATTGTATCTCATGTGCCCGGTATCACCGAGATATTATTTGCCCTTGGTTTAGAGGAAAAGGTAGTCGGAGTCAGCGACTATGGCAACTACCCTCCAGAGGCTGAGTTAAAACCCAAGGTCGGCGGTTTCTTTAATCCCTCTATCGAGAAAATCGTAGAGCTAAACCCAGACTTAGTTCTGACCAATGGAAACGTGGAATACGTGGTGACTCAGCTTAATGAGCTAAGTATCACATTTATCATCCTGTATCCTAATGATATTGATGGTATTCTAAGGAATATTGAGTTAGTGGGGAAGGTTACCGGCACGGAAAAGAGAGCCGAGAGACTCATTAAAGATATGCGGGGTAGAATATCTCAAGTTCAAGCCCGGGTGGAAGGTGCTCCCAGGGTCAAGGTCTTTTATCTCTTCGCTTCTACTGACCTAAACAATCCCTGGACAGCCGGTCCCGGCTCGTTTGTTGACTCTCTTATTACCATGGCTGGTGGGCAAAATATAGGCGCTAAAGCTTTAGCCCCTTGGGCGCAGTTCAGCATTGAGGAAGTGGTTAGCTCTGACCCTGAGATTATCTTAGTTGATGCCAGCATGGGGTCGGCGGTGACACCGATAGCAGAGCTGAAACGGCATCCTGCCTGGCGAGGGATAACGGCAGTGAAGCAGGGCAAAATTTATCTTATTGATGGAGACCTGGTTAATCGTCCTGGACCTCGTATTGTCCAAGGTCTGGAGGAAATGGCACGAGTCATTCATCCTGGACTATTTCAGTAGTAGATTTGCCTGTCAAGGTGCTGTAGAAGCAACCTGAAATTGAGAAACTGTGGATACTCTATTAATATTGTTGGTTGCACTAGCTATTGACTTGGCTCTGGGTGAACCACCCCACTCCATCCACCCTGTGGTATGGGTGGGGAAGGTCGCTTCTCTCTTGGAACGGCGTAGCGTTAGTCGTTCCCCATCAGCCCAGCTCGTCTATGGGACTGGGGTAGCCCTGTTGCTTATAGGGCTGTTTACCGCTTCTGCATATTTTATCCTCTTTTATTTAAAGAGCCTTAGCTTGGTGGCGTATGTGATTATAGGGGCGGTGCTTCTCAAATCCACCTTTTCTCTCAAGGAACTGCGGGGGGTAGCCTTGAGGGTCAAAAAGCTTCTGCTGAGAGAGAAGCTAGATGAAGCACACCGTGAGCTACGCTCATTAGTCAGCCGTGACACCCGGGGTTTGCCACAGTCGCTGATGGTATCAGCTACTGTGGAGTCGGTGGCAGAGAATACCTGTGACAGCTTTGTTGCCCCCCTATTCTATTTTTTACTCTTTGGTGTTCCCGGCGCTATTGCCTATCGGGTAGTCAACACCCTGGATGCTATGGTAGGCTATCATGGGAAATATGAGTATTTAGGCAAGTTTGTTAGTAGGTTGGATGATGTGCTTAATTTTATACCAGCGAGATTGACGGCGCTACTCTTGGTTCTGGCCAGTTTTTTGTCCAAAAGAGGTGCCCGAGCTTCATGGCAGGTTGCCCTCAGTGAGCACTCTAAGACCGAAAGCCCCAACGCTGGCTGGACTATGGCAGCAGTTGCTGGTGCGCTCAATGTGCAGTTGGAAAAAGTGGGGCACTATAAATTAGGCAAGGCAAACGCTCCCCTAATACCAGGGACTATTGATGCCTCACTAAAGCTAATGCAAATAGCGGTGTTAATCTGGGTGATGATATGTTTCACAGTAGGAGGGATTCACTTTGTCCTTACGTCCTAAACCCGAAGTAGAGAACTTGGAAGCCTGCCCCCATGGCGGACTGAATCAGGCTGAGCTAATGGCTATGGGTCTTACCGCTGAGGCGGTTCTTGATTTCAGTGTCTGCTCTAACCCCTTTACGCCCCCGCCAGGGGTAAGGAAAATTTTCAATACTATTGTCGTTAATCGCTATCCTGATTCGGAGGCAACCGAGTTTAGACAGTGTCTTTCGGGGAAATTAGGGGTGGCTCCTGATAACATTCTGGTGGGAAACGGTGCTGTGGAGATTATCCGTCTTATTGCTTTGACCTACTTCAGACATGGAGATTCTGTGTTGATTCTTGAGCCAACCTTTGGCGAATACAAGGTCGCCTGCCAAATCGTCGGGGCAGGGGTGGTCAGCCAGTGGGGGAGGGAAGATGAGGGTTTTGCCCTGCGGATAGAAGAAACGGTCAACCTTATTAGGCAACACCATCCCAGAGGAGTATTTATCTGCAATCCCAATAATCCCACCGGTCAATACTTCACCAAGCAAGAGGTTAATATGGTTCTAGACGCCTGTGGGGATGGACTACTCATCCTGGACGAGGCTTATTTTGCCTTTGTTGATGAAAGCTGGTCTTCTATTGACTTGATTTCCCGAGGTAATGTGGTTATTGTACGTTCTATGACCAAGGACTATGCCTTAGCTGGGCTACGCCTCGGCTATGCTGTTGCCAGTGAAGAGATTATCAATGACTTGCGCCGGGTTCGCCCGCCGTGGAATGTTAATGCTGTGGCTCAGAAGGCAGGAGTCATTGCCCTAGACGACACAGACTATCTTGAGCGGTGTAAGCGAGAGATTAGACGGGCAAAGCAGTTCCTGATAAGTGAGCTTTACCGAATTGGCTTCACCTTGGTTCCATCAAGCACGAATTTTTTCTTAATTAAAGTAGCTAACGCCAAAGGCTTCCGCACTGCTTTACTCAGATATGGTATATTGGTACGCGATTGCACTTCCTTTGGCTTGCCTGAGTATGTCCGTATTGCCCCCCGCACCATGTCCGAGTGCCAAAAGCTCATCGCCACTATTCGGGCGATGAAGAGTGAGGGAGAACTAGATGCTAATACGTGATACAGGAGGTAGAAATGGCGGAGCGCTTATCTAATATTCTTGAAATGATAAAGCCTCTGGATGAAAGGGCGATGGCTGCAGCCCGAGCCAGGCAGGATACATTGACCAAGCCGCAGGGTAGCTTGGGCAGGCTGGAGGAGCTATCGGTTCAACTGGCTGGCATTCAAGGTAAGCCCATACCTCAAATCAGACACAAAGCTATCATTACTATGGCTAGTGACCACGGGGTAGTGGCTGAAGGGGTAAGTGCTTATCCCAAGGAGGTAACCACTCAGATGGTTTATAATTTCCTCGGTGGTGGAGCTGGGATAAATGTTATCGCCCGTCAGGTGGGAGCCAGGATTATTGTGGTTGATATAGGGGTAGCCACTGAGCTGGAACCTAGCCCTCAGCTCCTATCCAGGAAGGTTGGCTTTGGCACTAAGAATATGGCTCTAGGTCCAGCTATGACTAGGGAGCAAGCAGTAACAGCAATAGAGACAGGAATTGAAGTAGTGGCCGGTGAGGTGGCTAAGGGGCTTGATATAGTAGGCACCGGTGATATAGGTATCGGCAATACCACTGCCAGTAGCGCTATCTGTGCAGTTATGACCGGAAGTCCGGTGGCTGAGGTAACTGGCAGAGGCACCGGCATAGCCGATAAGCAGTTGCTGCATAAGATAGAAGTAATAGAAAGAGCCTTGGCGGTGAACCATCCTGACCCTGACCAGCCTCTGGATGTGCTGGCAAAGGTGGGTGGCTTTGAGATTGGAGGGTTGGCTGGGGTAATGCTAGGAGGAGCCGCTCACCGCATTCCAGTAGTTATTGATGGCTTTATCTCCGGGGCAGCTGCCCTTATTGCCACAGCACTGTCACCAAAACTAAAGGACTTCCTCATCGCGGCTCATGTTTCCGCTGAGCCCGGTCACCGTTTGCTGCCCCAGCATCTGGGGCTCAAGCCGTTACTTGACTTGGGGATGCGCTTGGGTGAGGGTACTGGTGCAGCACTGGGAATATTTCTGGCTGAGACTGCAGCCAGGGTTCTGGCTGAGATGGCTACCTTCGCTGAAGCTGGAGTATCTGAAAGGGATGAGCCAGGCAGTTGAGATTCTTAGCCGCTTTACAATTTCTAACCACTATACCCCTGCCCTGGCAGCGTGAGATTAGCCCTGAGGAAGTAGGCCGCTCTATGGGTTACTTCCCTGTGGTCGGTATTATTATTGGTCTTATTCTAGCTGGTCTTAATTGGCTGCTAGGTCTGCTTTTACCATCGGCTGTAGTCAATGCATTATTAATTATTTCTTTAGTAGTGCTTACTGGCGCACTTCACCTTGATGGCTTTGTTGATACCTGTGATGGGATAGCTGGTCACAAGACGGTTGAGGCTCGGTGGCTGGTAATGCACGATAGTCGGGCTGGCAGCTTCGGCATCGTCGGTGTCGTGCTACTGCTGCTGGTTAAGTATGTCTCACTGAATAGTATCCCTGAACCTTTACTACTGATGACAGCTCTAGTGGTCATGCCAGTAATAAGTCGTTGGGCAATGGTCTACGCCATTTTCGCCTATCCCTATGCCAAGCCATCAGGTTTGGGCAAGATATTTAAGCAGGGAGCCAGTTGGCAGAGGTTAGTTATGGCAACGCTGGTGGCGTTGGTGGTGGCTATTGTTTTATCTCGACTGGCAGGCTTGGCTATAATGGTAGGCATCTGGGTTATCGTGATGATTGTAACCAACTATCTGACGCGCAAATTTTCTGGTCTTACTGGCGATACCTATGGGGCGATAAATGAGGTGGCTGAGGTTGGTGTGCTTATTCTGGTTTGTTTGCTGGCTCATCTGGGGCTAGCCTAGTTGGGAGGAATAAGTTGTCTAAATTGCTTCTGGTAAGACACGGTGAAACTGAATTAAGCCGGGCGAGGAGATTCTGCGGGAGTAGTGATGTTGAGCTAAGCGATACTGGACTCAAGCAGGTCGAGAGGCTGCGTGACCGCTTGGCAACGCAGAAGATTGATACTATCTATTCCAGCGACCTACAGCGGGCTTTGGTAACAGCCGAGACTATTGCCTCTAAGCACCACTTGAATGTTATAACCTGCCCTGAGCTGCGTGAGATGGACTATGGTAATTGTGAGGGTTTGACCTTCGATGAGATTAATCGGCTTTATCCTGAGTTGACTGAGTCATGGATTAAAAAGAGTCTCAAATTCAAATTTCCCGGTGGGGAAAGCCTTGATGGGTTCAGTCGCCGGGTAAGTAAATTTCTGGGCAGACTTGAAAAACATGCCGAAGAGGAGACAGTACTCATTGCAGCTCATAGCGGGACGTTACGCATGCTGGTGTGTCAGTTATTGGACATAGAATTACAGCTCTGGTGGCGGACTCGTCTTGATTTCACTTCGCTTACTATATTAGGAACCTATCCCCAGGAGGCAGTGCTGAGCCTATTAAATGATATTTCTCATCTGGAGTAGGAGGGTTAATATGGTTCAGGTTTTTACCTCGTGGAGCGGTGGGAAAGACAGTTGCTTTGCCTGTTATCAAGCAATGGTTAGCGGCCTAAAAGTTCGCTACCTGCTGAATATGATGACTGAGGATGGCAAGCGCTCATGGACTCATGGGCTATCAACTGAATTAGTGGAAACGCAAGCGCAGGCTATTGGAATTCCACTGGTTCAGAGGCGGACTACAATGGCTAGTTATGAGACTGAGTTTAAGGATGTCATCCTTGCCCTAAAGAAGGATGGGGTAAGGGGTGGTGTCTTTGGTGATATTGACCTTGAAGAGCATAGGGAGTGGGTTGATAGGGTATGTCAACAGGTAGAGATTACCCCTTATTTACCCTTGTGGGGACAGAACCAGGAGAAAATACTAAGAGACTTTATAGCTTCAGGACTTGAGGCAATTATAGTTGTGGCTAAGGCTGACCTGTTTGGCGAAGAATGGCTAGGACGGAAGGTAGACCTGAATGTTCTGTCTCATTTATCTGAATTAAAAAAGACAAATGGCATTACGCTCTGCGGTGAGTCTGGTGAGTATCATACCTTGGTTATTGATGGACCTCTGTTTAACCAGCGGTTAGAAATCCTTGAAACTAACAAGGTGTTGAGAGAGGGACACTGGTTTTTAGAGATTTTGAAGTACGGCTTGAAGGCTAAGTGAGGAGAGTCAGAGAGGGGCGAAGCCCCTCTCTGACAACCCATTCCCCCTCATGATAGGAATACATATCCATATCATGGAGAGGGGAATTAAGGGAGTGAGGTTGAAAAACATTTTAATAATTGGTGGCGCCCGTAGTGGCAAAAGCCGTTTTGCTCAGGAGCTTGCCCCGAAGTTAGGCGAACCAGTGCTCTTTGTGGCTACAGCCGTGGCTGGTGATGAAGAGATGCAGCAGCGCATTGAGGAGCACCAGGAGGCAAGGTCAGCCGCCTGGAGTACCCTTGAGGTTACCAGCCATATCGGTAGCCACATCTCTGAGAAAATTGGTGGGGCTCAGGTGGTGATTATAGATTGTATCACCCTCCTGGTTAATAACATTTTTAGTCAATATACCGACCAAACTGGTGAGCAAATTGATGCCTCCCTTATTGAGAAAAAACTTCTCTCTGAGATTAACGAGTTGGTAGAGTGTATTAACCAGGTAGATGCCAGCTTTATCATAGTTACTAACGAGGTTGGCCTGGGCTTGGTGCCAGTTAATAGGGTAGGCAGATTGTACCGCGACTTGCTGGGTAAAGCCAACCAAATACTGGCACAGTGTGCTGATGAGATTTATCTGATGATCGCTGGCTTACCGGTAAAGATAAAACCACCGTCTTAACCGCCCAGTGCTGTTTATATTGGCCAGCCTAGCCAGTCAAAGACGCCGAGCATCTTCAGTCCCATATAGAACATTACAGCAATAAATATATACCTTAGTTGCTTGGCTGGCAGCTTATGGGCGGTTATGGCACCAACCTGTGCCATGCCAACACTGGTGACCGCCAGTAGAGTCCATGATAGCAGATTAACATAGCCTACCGAATAGGCAGGTAAATTGGAAACACCAAGACCAAGAAGACCACCGGCAAAGCCAACACCGAGGCCAGTTACCAGCAGAATAATAACATGAGCTATCGCCACTTATATTAATTCCTTGCTAATCCTCTACATCTAGCTTCACGCTCAGAAATGCACCAAAGGGGTTATTAGCCGAGCCCAACAGCCTGTCCAGCCGGTAAGTATATTTGTGCCAACTTAGTGGGAAAAAGGGTGGCTGTTTTACCCAATCCCAATAATCGTCGTGCCTCATCTATTTGCTCAAAGTTAGCCATACCTAATGCCCTAACTCTTTCTTTAGTGATTCTATCTTGCTACTTATGCTTGCGGTTTTATCCCGGCGGTCATCAATTTTAATGATAGTTACTACTCTCACAATTCCAGCATCAAAGACAGCCTCGTGCATCTTTCTAACTATAGCCAGGAGACGTTCTAAATCGCCCTCAATAATTGTCCCCATTGCGGTTAACTCATAATCTATGTCTTTTTCGCCCTCCAATACCTTCACTGCTCTAGCTATATATTGGCTAACCGAGGAAGTCCCGGTTCCTAAAGGAATGATACTGACATCAACTAGTGCCATTTCTCTAGACCTTACAAAATGTTAATGCAAGCGCTCTATTAAATTGGGCAGTCCCAGCTACCAGTAGCATCAACACTACCAGCAAAAAGGAACCTCCGCCTTAATATCATGGTCACTCTCAGTTCTAACTGCTTTATCTTAAGATATTAGCTATTTCAATTCAACCTACCACCATGAGTAAGGGGGTAAACCGTTTGGCTAAATTGCCAGTAAATGCCTTTGTTGTTATAATACTTTGGTAGCCGGGGCTGTAGCTCAGCTGGGAGAGCGCCTCCTTTGCACGGAGGAGGTCAGGGGTTCGAGTCCCCTCAGCTCCACCATCGTGAACAATAGGGGGAACTACACAGGTCTCGTTAACCAACTTACTTTCGGAGACTGGTAAATTATAAGTAAGTGAAACCTCTGTACCAGTGACTTTAACTTCGCTAACAAAACTCTTAATAAACGATTTTTTCTCAGTCAACGTACTATCATTAAGCAAATTGTGCAAGTCCGCCACGTATTGAGTTACAGTCTCTAGGTCTGCCAATTCTACTCTTCTATCTGACAACAGCATTTCCAATTCCTGCCTGGACATCTGCAACTGCTCCTGACGTTGTCTCAATTCCTTAATCCGTGGTGCCAGGTCGGCGAGCTGCAATGTCCCTGTTTCCAAGGCATCATATAACCTTTCAAGGCGACTATTGACATTGTTTATCTCATTAACAACGGTATTTAGGCGCGTGTGGTATTCACCGGCTGAAGCGTCCATTTCTTCATTAACCAGATAAACAAGCTGGTTGAGATTCTCATAGGTAAGAATATGCCCTTTTATCTTGTTAATTATCAATTCCTCAAACCTTCGGCTATTGATATATTGGGCCGGGCATGATCCGGACCCTTTCTTAAGTAAAGTGCCGCACACGTAGTAGTGGAATTGTCCTCCTTTGGCATCCTGTCCCACCAGGGCCTTCCCACAATAGCCGCACTTGGCGATGCCGCTTAACAGGTAATTACTGGCCACTCTTTTCGGGTGTATGAAGATAAAGGCACGCTTTTTTAGCTTGGATTTGACCTGCTCAAAAACTTCATGGTCAATGACGGCCGGCCATGCATTTTCTACTCTCACCGGAGGTAGATTGCGATTGCTGGTCCGACCC
>SDBU01008095.1_pt1 | contig 12014 bp, 13 predicted proteins | sample 2277071 | NCBI WGS metagenome assembly SDBU01 (sample SAMN10397929, study PRJNA504765) | marine sediment metagenome | isolation source: marine sediment core GS08_GC12, 126 cmbsf | place: Arctic Ocean: Gakkel Ridge, Loki's castle | collected 2008
CGCCTATTGAAAGCATAAATAGAGGAACGAAGGGAACGAAAAATTCACCTAATGTCTCAATCAGACCGCCGCATTTGTTCAATATTTTACTAACAAACTTAAGTTTTGTCGAAATAAATACGACAGCCACCGCGGCATACATGGCGTAGAAATAGGTACTATGCGTTGCCATCCAACCTAAAGATTTGATGGTTTGCCAGATAGCTTGACCTAAATTGCCAGATGAACCTGTAAAAATAGGAAATCCAAACACTATGGCGGTAAAAACTGCCGCCCAAACACAAGCCAGCATACGCCGTTGTGACAACCACATAATCCCTTAGCTGGCGAAGCGCCCTCTCCCCGCTTCAATAATACGCGCCAGGGAAGGAGCAAGAATGATAAAGATAGCGAATGGGGCGAAGTAGCCGTACAAATCTACAAACGTAGACATGCCATCCGTCACAACTGTGCCAACTCTGGTGGAGAGTATTGACAGCCCAATGCCAGCCATAAATGATATGACTGTGAAAATAGGCAAAAACTTTTCCAATCGCTCAGAGAAGTGGCGATAGGCAAGAGAAGCTCTTTTAATGCCCAGAAGAATTGGCGAAGTAGACGGATGAGGCTGAATGATAGAATGGACATTTTGTTCATTCATGGGAAATCTCCTTGTATTGTAATGTTTTTGAGTTGAACTCTCCAACAATAGGTAGATATTTAGTCATACGGATTTGGGTTCCTCTTCCAAATTGAGAATCAATCTCTATTTCATCGACCAATTCCCGTATGATATGCAATCCCATTTTCAGACGTTCGGGATTCCCAGCATCTCGGCGTGGGATATATTTTTGGACAAATGTTGAATCAAAACCGCAACCCATATCCTTCACGATAAATTCCAATTTTATTGGATAAATCAGGAAGCGGAGAATTAAGTTTTCATTCGTTGAGTGTATTCTGTCTTTAGGATATGCATGCTGCGTAACATTTAGGCATGCTTCCCCGACTGCTGTTTTGAGGTCGTTTATAATCTGAGAATTGAAATTCAATGGCTGTGCAATAGCTGCCGCAACTTTACGGACAATCATAAGGTACTTTGCTTGAGCAGGCACAATCAATTCTACAACTTCGGGTTTTATTGCTGTTGCCATGAGTTGTCCTTCCTTTAATGCGATGATGTGAATGTTAGTATTAAATTATACCTAAACCTCAAAAACAGCTTCTCGTTCAATTTCATCTTGTTAGGTATTATATCCGATTTCATTCGAAACTAAACCGAAAATCATTAAAATAAAAAATGTTTAAGGTACGTGAATAATGGATATAATATAAAGTAAGAATAGTACATTGGCTTTGTCAAATTCCACGATGTTTCATCAATGTGACAAAGTTAAGATAGTTCAAATGCAAAATACAATTGGAGGTTTATCATGAGTTTGATTGAAGGAGTAATCGATAAGGAATCTATAAAAAACGTATTGATAGAATATCTTACTGAAAACGGCAATGGCGCTCCATCATCCAGTTCAAATGAAGCCGGCGTTTTGACCTCTCAAGAGCCTCAAAATGAGGGCGTAATAGCAGCTAAGATGAGTAACAATGTTAAAGGGAGTAATAATGTTGTTGATGTGCGCCTTGATGCACTTGAGAAAATATTAGATATTCGCTTTGAGGCAGTTGAGAGAAGAGTGACATTTCTTGAGAACATGATAACGGCAATGTCTTCTGATTAGTTGATTAGCGTTGGATTGGTAAGGTTATGGCTTTTCCAAGAAAAACCTGCTGTTCGGAAGGGGTTGCACCCCTGACGGCTCTACGGCTGGGGTACAACCCCAGCGGAACGAAATGTTAAGTTTATTAGTCAAAATTACCTCACGTTGGATTGGTAGGATGATAGCCTCGTTCTTGGAATATAGAGGGCGGGGCTAAATCATCGAAACCAAAATCTAATATATGCGTTCCATCACAGATAATAGATCTAACTTTTGGATTAATTTATTTTATAGGGGATGACGCAGATGATTAAAAAAACGAGGGTTTTGCTAATTGATGATGAGGAAATGCTACGCGAAATGATGTCAATGGTGCTTACTAGTAACGGTTGTAAGGTAACCGCTTGCAGGGATGGTAAGGAAGGTATCCAGTATTTTCGGAATGGAAGTTATGATGTTATTCTCACTGACCTGTCCATGCCTAAAATGTCTGGTTTTGAAGTAGCAGAGACTGTCCGAAATCTAGACCCGTATGTACCAATTGCGTTAGTGACTTCGGATGCCCCATGTATTAATAGTATAGAAGCGAAGAATAAATTCGGGATTGATATACTTCTTGCCAAGCCTTTCACATTTGAACAATTAACTGGTCTGCTTGTAGACGCAATAAAACTCAAGGAAATGCGAGTAAATTCGTAGGGGTGTGATAGATTCTTCACATCGTTGCCTTGAGATTATTTTGCATTCGCGTAAAAAAAGCGCCGGTTGTCAATTTCAGCTTATCTCCATGATTTTTGCCAATTGAAGTGATTCGGGCTACGATTTCATTAATGCAACGTGAAGCATTTGCATTTGGATTCAATAACGTGACTGGCTGGCGCGCGGCAATAGACTCGCTAATGGTTCGATCTTCCAAAATGTAGCCGAAGTCTATTATTGTTTTATTGAGATATTTGCGGATGATCATGTTGAGGCGGGTAAAAACGGACTTTGCTTCCACTCGGTTGTATGCTCGATTAACGACAAGTCCAATCACAGCATGTGGGTTATCACGGAAGGTTGCTTTAATAATCGCATAAGCATCGGTGACAGCAGTAATTTCCGGCGTTGTGATAGTCACGATTTCATTTGCCGCATGGAGAAATGTCATTGTCTGTGGAGCAATGCCGGCAGGCGTATCAATTAAAAGTAAATCCGCCTCGTTTTCCAATTCCGTAAATGCCGTCGCAAGAAGGTCTATTTGATACTCATTGAGATTGGCAAGTTCTACCAGCCCTGAGCCACCCGGAATGAAACTAAAACCAAAGGTTGTTTTCGCTATCACTTCGTGAATCGCCCGCTTACCGTTTAAGATATCAGAAATGTCATATTTTGGAGCAATCCCAAGGAGAAGGTGAATATTAGCAAGCCCCATATCGGCATCAAGAATCACGACTTTTTGTCCGATTTTCGCGAAGCAATTTGCGAGGTTGCTGGTCAATATAGATTTTCCTGTGCCGCCCTTGCCACTGGTAATGCAGATGACACGAGCTAATTTCTGGGGTGTTTCGGGTGCTGCGGTTCGCGGAACCGACGGCGTTGCAATTTTCATGGGAGATATAGTGGAAATATCTTGCAATCTCCTCCCTAATCTTCTTTTCTTTGCCATTTGATGTCATGCCCTCCTGATACAATCTGTGTTTTATACGCGTATTACAGACTATCCCACCTATTCATACAAAAAAATAAACCACTTTGTGGGATCTTACTCTGTGAATTGACAGGTGGAATCATTTGGGATTAGTTTGCTTCGCCAGTGCTCGCAACCACTTTGTTCCTCGCAATGACGTCCCTTCCCTGTCATTGCGAGGAAAGCGAAGCAATCTCATCTCTCCAAACTTGACAGACCACTAGGCTCTTAATGCTTGGACAGCAGAGTAAACGATTCGCCTGCGAAATTGAGCAGATAGGGTTAAGTTTACAGAGAATCCCCAAGAAAGCCTCCGCTTTCAAGTGTGAGGATGAATTGGGAATTGTAGTATCTCCTGAGTGACCGCAGCGCGGGCGGTTTGGAGCCAAACCAGGTAGTCGCATTCAGGAGTTCCATTAAGTTGCGAGGTGTTAAGCTATTGTTTAACCGCGTGCTACGGCGCGACAGAGCGGCTCGACTGTAAAAGTTCTGTGCTTATAACTTATGTTATGAGACACCTGACGCTAAGGACGTAGTTCCGTAAGCCCAGCGAAGTCGCCTACCGTCCACCCGGAGGGCGCCAGGCGTCGGTGAGCGTAGCGAACAGGATGTTGTACCCAGCTTTGACTGAAGGAGAGCCTGGGAGAGGCATTCAGGTCTAAGAACCTGCCGCATTCATGCGTGCAGAGGCTCAGAGAGATAATCTAGACTTCTTTGTTGTGGGCAAACTGACAAAAAAGATAATCAGTATGTCTCAAAAACGCTCAATCGGTATTGGCAAATCCCGATTCTTCCGTTGGATTTGCCACCTCCCTTAACCCCTCCTTTGCAAGGAGGGGAACCCTCCAACACAATGACAGCACTTGCCTATCTACAAAAATGAAAAGAAATGTAACATTGTCAAGTTACACTTTTAACCACCTTGATTTGTAGCCTTGCCATCCCTTTCGTGCTTCTTGCAGACTTTGATAAACAATGAATGAATCTATTAAATCTGTTATTTTCAATAGTTTTAAGCAAATAGAAGTGGGACGTAAAAAACGAAGGTCACCGCCACATCGCTTCAACTTTATTAGGCATCCGCTGATAGTGCCTAATCCTGTGCTATCAAGATATTCTAATTCTGAGAGGTCTAACAAAATCCTGTTTTTTTCGTGTGTAATCTGCTGGGAAATTGCCGATTTCAAACTTGGGGAGGTGTACACATCCATTTCCCCGATAATCTTCATGACAAGAAAATTGCCATCTATATTTTAGATTTTAATTTGTAAGTCCATTTATATTCCTCCGAATAATATTCCTTCGAAAATCGCAAACGAAAATTACACATTCGAAATTTGAATGCGATTCTCTTCGATTTTCGAAGTGTTTAGTAATAGAATATTCAACCCAAGTTACCTTCTGCATCCCCCAAAAGTACGATAGTACCAGCTTTTGGAGGTGTAGCACATGATTCATTATATAGTATTATAGGCAAAAAAGATGCCACAAGATTATACCATTCAAAGTTTCTGCCCTATTTTGCTGTCAGAACTCTCCGCTGCACGACACAAAATACTGGCGTTACTATAAGAGATGCCGTGCAACAGAACTGTTCCAGGGAAGCAAAATTCCAATTTTCGGCTATTCAGGGTTAAGTGTGGAAACGTCGTTACAGTGAGATTGCTTCAACAATTCAATACGTCAATATTAGTGTAACGGAGCAGTAGTAACTAATCATTGAAATTCATGATGACGAGTTTAAATCCACCTTTACCGTCATTACTTTCTACATGCTTGATTACCGACTCAAGATTTTGATATTTAGGCTGTGCGTATTTGAGGTTTGGGAATCGAGAGCGTCCATCATCTTCATCATCATCATCATCGTCATCGTCGTCGTCATCCTGACCGGCTTTCGCAAGTTTACTCAGAACCTTTTCTAATTTTCTTTCCACTTTATCGATTCGTGGAGTATATTCACTAACCTGTTCTTCAGAAGCATGCTCAGATGGTTCATCAGATGAATGCTCCACGCCGTGATTATCTGAGCGATGCCGGCGTTTTAATGTTTCCACGCAACCATCAATAATCAGTTGTCGCAATGTTGTGTATCGCTCGGTTGTATCCGTTGTGCCTGTAGATATCCCTAACTTTTTTTGTAATCTGCTTTGAAATGCCTCAACAACGTGATCATAAAAAGCAGTGGATATATCCCTGGGCGTTTTTTTATCCGCAGAAGAACGCGCTCGATTGGAATTCAAATACATCTCAAGCATGTTGATATCTTCGTATAATCTATTAAATAGCCCTGAAGAATTCCGGCAACGCTGGTTAGTTCGTGAAGTATTACGCATTTCTAATTCCCACCCGTCTATGTGTTTTACTAAATATTATATCCTATTTAGTAAAATGTAAACAATATTTTTCAAAAAATTGGATTGGCAGGCATTAATTAGTATCTGCTGATTTTGATATTTGGCTTGAATATAAATTGATTCTATGGTATATTTATGTTTCAATTGGTAAAAGGGCAGGAGAGTTAACGGAATAGGCAATAGAAAAGGCTACTCAAATTCTTGAGTAGCCTTTAAAAATGGAACGAGGCGCCATTTCTGACGCCTCGTCCTGTCAGCGAAGTGGAACTCACCCAGCCGAAGCTAGGTGGCCCACCACCTCGGTGACTTCATAGTCACCACCCCCTTTTTGCCAAACGGCACTGGAGTGGAGAAGCTGATATTTCCTCATATCGTGGAAATATGAACTTCTCTATCATAACACAATTATGGATGCACTTTTTGGTGTAAGTAATCCGATATTCTGCACACTGCGCTTCGATTTTTGTTCATCTCTTTTTATTTAAAAGATATGCGAGGAAGGTAATAAATGAAAAAGCTGAAAGAGAAGGCAATTCATATTTTATTAATCTCTCTATTTTCAACAAGCATTTGTATAGCACAAAATGTAGATGATTCTCATATACTTTCCTTAAGCTGCAAAAATGCCGATGTTATAGATATACTGAGGGCAATTGCTATCCAGAACGGAGTTAATATTGTGCCGGATAGTACTGTTAGTGGGACAGTCACTATCCATCTTGCCAATGCACCATTTGAAACAGGTTTGCAGACGCTTCTGGAAACGAATGGTTTTACTTTAGAAAAAAAGGATGATATCTATCTGGTACACAAAAAGGTTGTCACAAAAGAGAATGTGAAGATAACAGCTTCGGATGGCTTCTTGACAATCGATGCAACGGGCGCGGATGCTCTGGAGGTCATCAATCAGCTTTCAACGAAAGCGAGCATCAATATCGTGGCAGAGAGTAAGCTCACAGGGACTATCACCGCGCATCTCTCTAGTGTGCCTATAGAGGACGCTTTGAATGCTCTCTTTTCAGCCCATAATTTTACGTTGTACCAAAATGCAGATATATATTATGTAGGCAGTCGCACATCCCGCCAGGACTCAAGCTTTGTGATTTTCTTTTCTAAGGGCGCTCCAGGGTTTCCCAGGAATGAAGGGTTGTTGACGATAGATGTTAAGGATGCGCCTCTCGCGGATGTGTTGGAAGAAGTGGCGACGCAGACAAAAATCAATTACGTCAGCATTGGAGATATAAAAGGCAGCGTCACTATGCGTCTAAAAGACGTGACCTTAGAGCAAGCTTTGAATATGCTCACGGCTGCCAGCGGCGCCGCCTATAAAATCGTGGATGGCATTTATATCGTCGGTAACGCAACAGCCAGACCCGGCGAAGACAATCCACTCTTAGAACGCAAGATTATATGGCTGAAGCATCTGGAAGTAGCAGAGGTTATAAGTCTCCTCCCATCGAATATTCCCAAAACCAGTGTCACTCCTGTTTTTGACCATAACGCTATCATTGTTTTAGGCACCCAACAGACCATAGAAGCGATGGAACAGTTAATAGAAGAGTTGGACGTAGAGAATGCCGACATCCGTTCCCGAAAGCCATCCGCCATCTGGGTGGACGTCTCCGAAGATGGGTTACTAACGGTAGATGCCAAAGATGCATCAATGAATCTTGTCATCCGAGAGCTTAGTATAAAGGCAGGGATTGATATTGTTTTTATAGAATCATCTGGAGGCAACGCTGTTGCGAGGTCTGAAAGCACCGTTGCAAGAAGAGTAGTTCAGCGTTCCACTGAATCAGAACGGCAGCAGGCGGCGCGTCAAACAACACAACAACGACCTGTAAGAAGATCGCGATATAGAAGTTCCCGCGGTGATGCTGTGGGAAACATCAACATTCGACTGGAAAAAGCCACGTTGGAGAAGGTCTTTGATGCACTATTTTCGGGCACACCCTATACATACGCGAAGAAACAGAATGGAAAAAGGACCTTATATCTCATTGGCACGGGTGATTTGGCAATTGGGATTGACAATCCCCTGATAACATCGAAGAAAATCCCTCTGGAATATTTGGATGTGATACGGATAACAGAAGTGTTGCCGCCGACCATCTCAAGTACCAATATCACTGTTATTGTCGATGAAAATGCCATTGTTGTCACCGGCACTCCTCAGATGATAACTTCACTTGAAGAATATTTATCTCAGATAGATACACCGACACCGCAAGTGATGATAGACGTCATCCTATTGGAATTAACAGAAGGAAACACAAAAGATTTAGGAATAGAATGGAGTGCGCAACATAATAGCAGCATATTAGAATTAGATAATGGCGCGGGTTTCATGTTTAACAGTTTGGAGAAAGTGCCCGATGCCTTCAAAGTTTCGCTTCAGGCGCTGTTGACCGAGAATAAAGCACGCATTCTGGCTAATCCGCGCGTGGCTGTTCTCTCTGGAGCAACTGCGAGCATCAATGTGGGCATACAATACCTGTTTCAAACCACCACAGAGATATATAGAGACGCATACGGAACCAGCACTGGGGTAATTACAACAGAGAGCGGAACGCAAGCAAGGCGGCAACCATCAAGAGGACAGGGAACAACGACGCCGTACACATCCGGAGGTTTCACACGGCGTGCCTTTGACACAATCGACACCGGCATCAGTCTGGATATTACCCCGTGGGTTGGTAACGCGGGTGAGATTACCATGACAATCAAACCGGAAATCCGTGATGCGGATAGGATTACAGCCGAAGAATCTCGAATAGCCAATCGCTCCATTGATACGGTTATTCGTGTTAAAGATGGGGGCATGATAGTGATAGGCGGCTTGTTGCAGGAAAAAACGTTAAGTACAAATAAAAAGATTCCTATCATTGGCCGCATTCCGCTCCTAGGCAATCTTTTCTCTTCCAGCAATCAGACTTCAAGTCAGTCCGAATTGGTGATTATTATAACACCGAAATTGATTCCATAAGAGTAGGGCAAGAAGGCAAAAGGGCAAGAGGGCAAAGATATTTCACGCATCACGCTTTACGTTTTACGTTTTCGCACATAAAAGAAGGAGGACGATAAAATGATTATCTGTCCCAATCCAGATTGCAGAGCAAAAAACGAAGATGGCGTATTATATTGTGACCAATGTGGCGCCGACCTATCGGAGGTAGAACCGCAGGTTCAAGAAACTCCGGAGGCTTCTGCAACTCCTCAAACTGAGGAAGAAGACCTAAGAGAAGCACCTGAGGGAGAGGAAGAAGAAACTGATATTGCGGTTGAACCCGAAGAGGATGTTGCTACAATTACACCGGGCGATGTTTCCTCTGCACAGGAAGTGGAGATAATAGAGGAAACTGTGGAAGAGACGGCGCAACCCAGCATTGCAAAATTAACCGTTTTGCGAGGAGAAAACCCCGGAGAAGAATTTCCTATTGCCTTTGAAGGTTTACACATCATAGGACGAATGGACCCAGACGGGCGACCTGTTGATATCGACCTCACTGACCAAGAGACTTCACTGCCGCAGCCTTCTGTCTCTCGCCAGCATGCGGCTATTACGTTTGAAAATGGAAAATATATGATTGAAGATTTAGGCAGTACGAACAAAGTCTCTATCAATCGCGAGCCATTTTTACAAGTTGGTCAACCACAAGAATTGAAAGAAGGCGACGTCATCATTTTGGGCAGGATACATCTGAAATTTGAACTAAACTGAAACCGCCGAGAGTTTAGAGGATAACAAGTGGAAAAACAGCGAAAGTTTATCACCGGTCTAAAGACATCAGCTAAAACAAATGGCGACGTGAATGAAGACGGAGTGATTGACGGTAAGGAATTTGCCGATTATCAAAAATGTCATCTCTTTGTGGAGGAGAACCTATGGAGATTATTGCCGACATAAAAGAACGCAAATATGGGGCATTAGGTCAATATCCTAAAGAAAAGGGAGAATTAGCCACCAAGGAAGTAAAGCGAACCATCAAGCGCTTCTCGAAATGGAAAGGTTTGTTGGGGGAGTTCACTCCGCCTGCGCCATATTCTCTTTATCCAGTGTTGCCTTGCCATAGTTGTGAGGAGGGGAATATGCACATCATAGGCTTTAGAGGATGGGCCGCAGGTTTCCTCTGTGACACCTGCGGCGCTTTCCATGGCACTCGATAAATTTCCACTCGCGTCATCGAAAGAGTTTTGGAACGCCACCCTCAAGTAGCCGAATTCGCTATAATCCGGGATTGGACCGCTTAAAAGTGGCGTTCCGATTACCCGTTCGATTTTTCCCAGGATACGGCGGTGGAAGGTGAAATTTTTCTATTGACGTGAGGAGAATGTTGTGGTAGATTAGCTGGAGAATCAAGCAAAAGTGGTTCCCTCGCAAATTATTGCCTGACTACAGAATAAATTTATCGGGAAGATAGGAGAACGGCGATGTCAGAACTGACAGTTATACTTCCGATGAGTTTGACTACTCTTCAACAACGTGCTATATTGCGCTATCTCAACGGGGGATATTTATCAAAAAGCGAATGGCGGGATGTGCTTGCTGGTTTTGATAAATTACGGCAAGCCATCATCAAAGAAGACTTGCGCGAGCGTTCGCTTGCTTTCTTCTATCGGGAGGTGGTGGATAACGTTTACGCATCCTCGCTGATTGCCGATTTATTGGAATCCGCTGACCCGGAGCAGGAAGGGAAGCGTTTAGCGCGTATTCGTGGCGAACAGATTCGACGCGACTTAATAGAGCGCGGATTAAATGCGAGAGTGACGGAACATCGCTTGGTGCTGGCTTATGTTTTATATTGGTGGATGTCGTTCGCTAAAGGATATAGCCTTGAAATAGCTGTATTTCGCGATTTAAAGCGAGCAGGTATTTCCTTTGAATTCCACGACTTGAACAACCCGCAGGAGCGTTTTTCGAAACACGATTTGACGCTTGGCAGCTATCGCGGTGATATTAAAGCCTCGACTTACTTCTTAGAGACAGCGCGTAGTTTTCCGCTCAGGATGGATTTTTACATCGTTCGCTTATATCGCGCGCAGGCTCGGGCATGGCGTTGGGCTGTACTGCTTTCGCCTGATTTCTGGCGCGAAATCAATGGAGAACCAGTCCATGCGCCATTAGAAGACGCACTTATCCACTTCCCACAACCAGTATACTTTGAAGTGAAAAAGACTCCCTTTATTGCTGTAGATTACGCTGTATGGAAGGAAAAAGTACGCGCCTTCCAAGCGCAAGGAAGGAACAAAAATGACAGATAAAACTTTTGAGGATTTAACAGAAAATGAATTTGATGAATTGTTAGATAATATCCTCTCTGAAGACTTCGGCGACTTGAGTGAGGAGCAATTTTTCACTGCGTTGTCCGCGATTGATGAAGAGCTAGAGGAGGACATATTACTCACAGGAGAAATTCGGGACGGAAAACTGGTGCTGGACAAAGAATCGCCAGTGCCTGTTGAGGGAAACGCAATTTATTGGGGCAATAAACGCCTCATCATTCGATTGCGGGGGTAAATTAACTCGACCAAGAATTCCCCACATGTTGCAAAAATTTAAAAAGAAAATCACAAGCGCTAGCGTAACGCAAACTGTTAGTTTGCGTCCTGACACAGCGTAATGCAAACTGACCGTAAGCCGATGCGCAAAGCCAGTCACGATAAACTTTCGTGGCAGTCAAGAAAGAGCCATCCCGAATATTCGAGGAAGGTTGGAGTGAGATTGATTACCAAATTAGGTATCCTTATGAACTCGGTAACCCCATATTAACTGGATATTTGGCTATTTTCAACAGGTTGGCTGGAGCCGCTGACGAAATGGGCTCATTCGTAAAGCAACTCGAATACGTGCTTGATGAGCAAGCCCAAAAGCTTAATGAGCAAGCCAAGAAGGTCGATGAACAGAACATGGTGATTGAGGATTTGAAAGAACAGGTCAGACAACTAAAAATCAGTGAAAAGCAAAAGAAAGAAATGCTGGAGAATCTAAGTATTTTGACAAGAGAACCTTTATTAGATATCGCATCACAAGAGCCTATATCTACACTATCGGATATGTTGTCACTGACAGCTGTTAGTACACTAACCTCTTCATTTACAATTGACGCAATAATAGCTGACGCAATAATAGCTAAAAAATGCGAATGTTGCGGAAACGATTCAGTAGGAGTGAGAGGCGGAAGATGTAAAAAATGTAATCGCAATGTGTGCAGTGATTGTGTTGCCCAAAAAATGCCTTTCGTTGCCGCCGCCGCTGTCAGCCTAACACCAGAAAATGATATTATCTGTATAGAT
>SDBU01008096.1_pt1 | contig 12013 bp, 10 predicted proteins | sample 2277071 | NCBI WGS metagenome assembly SDBU01 (sample SAMN10397929, study PRJNA504765) | marine sediment metagenome | isolation source: marine sediment core GS08_GC12, 126 cmbsf | place: Arctic Ocean: Gakkel Ridge, Loki's castle | collected 2008
CCCATCGGGATCCAACTCGGTAATTCTCACATGGTCAATCAATTCGGAACCATTGGATTTGACGCGGCGGTGGTAAATGACTTCCCCATCCACGACCTTGCCGGGCCTGGGCACCATCTGCAGGATGGCCCTGGCGGTCACGGACTTGCCGCAACCGCTTTCGCCGATGATGCCCAGCGTCTGTCCTCGTCTGATCTCAAAAGTGGCCCCGTCCACGGCTTTGATGATGCCATCACGCACGTCGAACTGAACCTTTAGATTCTTGACCTCTACAAGCATCGGATTCTCATTCATTACACACTCCTCTCTATCGGCCAGCGTATGGATCCATGGCATCCCGCAGGCCGTCGCCCAGCATGTTAAAGGCCAGTACCACTAACATGATGAACAGGATCGGAATCAGCAGCCACGGGGTGTAACGGATGGCGCGTATATTGCCGCCCTCCTGCAGCATCACCCCCCAGCTCGTCATGGGTGGGCGAATGCCCAGGCCCAGCCAGCTCAGCGCCGTCTCCGACAGGATCATGCCCGGAATGGCCAGGGTGGTGATGACGATGATGTGGCTCATGGCGCCGGGGATCAGGTGCCGGAACAGGATGCGCCGGTCGCCAGCGCCGAAGCTCTGGGCCGCCAGCACGTACTCCCGCTCCCGCAAAGACAAGACCAACCCCCGCACCTGCCGCGCCAGCCCCCCCCAACGCACGAACGCCAGGATGATGGTGAGCAGAAAGTATACCAGGATGGGCGATACGGTCGCCGGGATCACCGAGGCCAAGGCCATAAACAGCGGGATGTCGGGAAAGGCCCCCAGGAACTCTGTCGAACGCTGCACAAACATGTCCACCGCTCCGCCATAGTAGCCCGATATCGCGCCCAGCGTCGCGCCGAAGGACAGAGTGAGGATCACGCCCGTCAGGCCGATCAACAGGGAGATACGGCCGCCATAAACCAGGCGTGACAATTGGTCCTTTCCCAGCCGGTCCGTTCCCAGGAGGTAGACGTGGGCCCCCTCCTGGTCGGGATGAACGCCAAACAGGTGCCTATCCCACTTAATCAGGCCCAACAACTTGTAGGACTCGGCCTTGACGAAAAAGCGGATCGGGTAGCGCTTGGTGGTGTCCACCACATAGCTGCGCCTGCGCGTCTCCAGGTCTATCTGCTGTTCCAGCCCGTACACAAAGGGCCGCAGGCGCCATTTGCCTTCGACATCCCTGAAGTGCGGCCATTGGGGCTGCGCCTCCAGAAAATCCGACTCGGTATGCAGGCCGTAGGGAGCTACAAACTCCGCCAGCAGCACGCAACACAGGTAAAACAGGAGCACGACAATCCCACCGATGATGGCCAGCCGGTTTTTCTTGAACTTCCACCACACCAGGCTCCAGTAGCTCTGGCTGACTTGTTTTTTCTCCGCCTCGGGGGCGACCGATGTTTCGTTCGTAGCCATAACGCTTACCACCTCCTATTCGAGCCGGATGCGCGGGTCCGCCCAGGCCAGGGCCAGGTCCGCGAGCAGATTGCCGATCAACAGAAACACTGTGAAAAAGACGATGCCCGTGCCCGCCATATACATGTCCTGTTGTTGTAGCGCCTCCACCCACATGGGTCCCATCGTCGGCAGGTTCAATACGATGGCCATCAGCGCGTTGCCGCCGATGATACCCGGCAGCGCCTCCGACCCCAGGATCACGATCAGCGGGTTGATGGCGATGCGCACCGCGTGTTTCCAAATCACAGTGCGGTTCTTGAGGCCCCGGGCGCGCGCCGCCTCGACGAAGGGCTGCCCCATGGTGTCCAGCAGGTTGCCCCGCATGATGCGGATCAGGCCCGCCGTGCCGGTGAAGGCGCCGATGATGGCCGGCACCCACAGGTGCTTGAGCAAATCTACCACCCTGTCCAGGCTCCAGGCGGCGTCCCGGTATTCGCGCGAAAAGAGGCCCACTACATCTTGATCCAGGATAACCACGGCTATGAACAGCACAATCAGGGCCAGCACGAAACTGGGTGTGCCCAGGCCGATGAAACTGATGGTGGTAAAGAATTGGTCGCCCAACGAGTACTGGTTCACCGCCGAATACACCCCGATGGGGATGGCGATGAGCCAGGTCACCGCCAGCGTCGCCATCGTCAGGACTACCGTCATCATCAGGCGCTGGCCCAGCAGGTCCGCCACCGGGCGTTCATACTTGAACGACTCGCCGAAATCCCCCCTGACAAAGTGGGTCACCCAGTTCCAGTACTGCGACATAAAGGGCTCGTCCAAACCGTAGCGCGCCCGGTACTCATCAATGCGGTCCAGAGCGCTACGGTCGCCCCGGGCCTGCAAGTCCGCCAGTTTATGGGTCAGGTAATCCCCTGGGGGGAGTTGGATGATGGCGAAACTGACAAACGAAACCAGGACGATCATGATGAGGGCATAGCCCAAACGCCGTACAAGATAGGAAAGCATATTAACCTCCTACTCTCAGTGGATCCGAAATCGCTCTGAGGGGATTGTCACACGTGCCCTGGCGAGCAGTACCAGGGAATCCCCGGCTTAAAGAAACCAGGTTTTTGAATCTTTTGCACCCAAAATGTACACGACTACTGGCGTTTTCGATGCCCTGAGAAGCACTTTTGAGCAAAAAACCTGGTTTCTCTCACTTTGTCCAAACTTCAGAATAGACAAACGTATTAGGTTTGATACAATTTTGGCCATACAGGTATGCCCGTATTGCATCAAACCTAAAGCGTTTCTCTATAAGGGTGTGGCGGGCTTTCCGCCCGCCACACCCGGCCACTTATTAAAGGCCTACTTTTCGATCCAGTACTGCTCCGGATGCTGGTTGCCGGGGCTGGCGGGCGCCCACGGACCTAGCACACCATAAGTGGAGACGTTGTGCATCTTGTCCGAGACCACTACCGGCGTAGACTGGTCACCGGCCGCGCCCAGGTTGAAGGGCCCTTCCTCCATGTGGATGCGGATGGCCTCGTACACGATCTGGTGCCGCTTCTCCTCATCCGGCTCGACTACGCCCTGATCGTACAGGGCCTGCAGCCGCGCGACGACGCTGCCGGACTCTGGCTCCCAACCCTCTGTGCCGCCGCTCGAGCGCCACTTACCCTGCATGGGCCAGGAGCGCGAGCCCTCGCCGCCACCACGCAGCGGGAAGATCCAGTCCGGGTAGGTCCAGATGTCCACCTCGGAAGCGTGGGCAGCGCGCAGCATGAACGTGCTTTCCTTTTCGCGCACACCCCAGTCGGGCGAGCCCTGCAGGTTGTTCTGGATGACCTTGACGCCCACGTCCTCCAGGTTCCCGGCGAACACCTCCGTGCCGGCTACGGGGACCACCTGCCCGCCCCACTCGCCGATGTCCAGGACCAACTCAAACGACTTGCCACTGGGCAGGTCGCGCCAGCCATCGCCGTCGGCGTCCACAAAGCCGATCTCGTCAAAGTAGGACTTGGCCAGCTCTGGGTCGTACTGCGCGTCGGCCTGCTGCCACTCCTTAAAGATCGCCTGGCCTTCAGGGCTGGCAAAGTGCCACGCCTGCGGGCTGATGGTGGACTGCTGCGGCGTGCCGATGCCGCCCCAGACCACATCTATCAGGCGCTCGCGGTTCATTGCCACCGAGAGCCCCTTGCGGAACTTGACGTTGCGCAGCAGATCGCGGATCTCCTCGTCCGGCACGTAGTCATAGTTGACGATCCACATCGGCCAGCCGCCTGCGCCATTCATCCAGCCCTCCTGCAGGTGATAGCCGCTGCTTTCGGCCTGTTCGAGCAGGAACGGGATGTCGTTGGGGTCGTCGGTGCCGCGGAACGAGGCCTCGTACCTGCCCGTTGACAGCTCCAGCACCCGCACCTCTTTGTCCGGGAATTCCACGACGTCGATCCTGTCGATGTACGGCAGTTGGTTTCCCTCCGGGTCCACCTTCCAGTAGTAGGGGTTGCGCACGAAGACCGACCGCGCGCCCGGCGTGAAGCTTTCCACGTGCCAGGCAAAGAGCACCGGGAAGTCGGGATTCTCCCACCATTTCCTCATCAGTTCCAGGTCTTCGTAACTCGCGTCAGAGTTATACTTGGGGTGGAACTGCGAGAGGTAGTGCTTGGGCGAGATCAGCGGCTCAAACTCCCAGAAGCCCTGGGCCACGATGTAGGGGGCGATGCAGTTCGGTTTGAAGTTCTTCCAAACCATGGTATAGTCGTCGGGGAACTCGATGTCCATGGGGGTGCTGCCATCGGCTTGGTAGAGGTACCAAGGCACCGAGACGTTAGTGTCCTCGTCGAGGACCAGGTCTTCCCACCAGAACCCAAAGTCCACCTTCGGGATGAACGGCTCGCCATCGGACCACTTGATGCCCTCGCGGAAGTGCCAGGTGAGCTCCGTGCAGGCATCGTTCATCTCGAACGACTTGGCCAGGCCCGACTCGTAGCCGCTGTAGTCCGGCTTCCAGCGCCAGGGCGGATCGTACAGCTTCATCTTGATGTTGCCTGGATCAGAAGCATTCCAGGTTATGGTATGCCAGGTCCCGCCGTACTGGCCGATCGACTCATACACGTCAATGATCTGTACGTCCTTGGGCAGACGCTCGTCCACCGGCGGCAGTTCGCCAGTCGCCACCAATCCCTTGAGCATTGGCGCCTCGTTGTACTTGGACACTACGGGGACGGCGGTCACCTCTACGATCTTCTCGACCTCGACGGTCTCGACGACCTTCTCCTTGACCACCACTTCCTTCTCCACCACGACGGTGACCGGAACCTCTTTCTCGACGATCACCTCTTTCTCGATCACCTCCGCGGCGGGTGGCGCACAGGATGCCAGCACCGCCAGGACAAACAACAACGCTACTAACTTCTTCACTTTATTTACCTCCTCCTTTTTTTATGTGAAACTTGACTTTGGGATGCTTCCTTCACGGAGCATCCCCCACTAACTCAGCAGAATTCGATACCTCACCCCCTTTCTTTGTTTATTCCACAGGAACACGGACGATCGAGTGGGTGGAGAGCTTGATCTGTGGTGAAAACATCATCGAAGCCCACCCGGGCAATGTCCTCTGGCACTCGCTGTCACATCGTTGGCAGCAAAAACGGCGGAGGGATTGCCTTTTCAAGCAGCCTTTTCATGGCTATCTAGCCACTATCTGGCTCTCCAGGCAATCCATCCGCCGTCAGACTCTCATCGAACGGGATACAATGCTCCTTCGGGGCCAGCTCATGGCCCTCGAAACGTTCGGAGACACTCAAGTCGCGAAACCACTCACAGTTGTCGGTGACCACGATGTTCACCCTCTCTCAATAGTTATCCACTAAAACTGAGGCGTACCTTACAACCTGGGGGAGACGACTTTGGCAGCGACATCGCTGATGGTTGGAGACATCGCGCTCCCCTTGCAAAAGCTATGCAATCATTGGTGTAAATTATATCAATAAAAAAGGAACTTGTCAAATGCTTACTCAGATCCCGCGCCCCATAGCTGACCCGTTCGGCCCTTGAAGGGCGAAGATGGACAATCCGGCTAGATTGTCCTTATTCATGCTTCACATCCCCCTTTTCGGCGTGACATTCTGCTTTCATGCAATGAGGCCAACTGTTTGTATTATAGCACACTTTGACTTGTTGGCAAAATAGGGCGTTTTGTGCTATAATGCTTGACTGTAGATGCGCCGCTTCTCTAGTTTAAGAAAGCAGAGGCGGCTCCCACGCCGCCGGATATCGCAGGCCGAAATCGCGGGCATGGGAGCCCGCTCTGCTGCAGGGGGGTGAATAGTTGCGCATAACAATCATAACCAAGGAGGTACAACTTTGGCAGTAGACTTACGATCATACATTTTCCTCGACAGCTTGCAGCCGCAGCTCACGGCCTTCATCGGCTCCACGGCCAGGGGGTTTCTGCCCCTCGTGGGCGATGCTTCCCTCTGGGTGGAGATCTCGCCCGGCATCGAGATCAACCGCATGACGGACATCGCGCTGAAGGCCACTAACGTGCGGCCAGCGGTGCAGGTGGTGGAGCGGCTCTTCGGCCTCCTGGAAGTACATTCGCCTTCTCAGGCGGACGTACGGGCGGCAGGAGCGGCCATATTGGACGCCCTGGATCTTCAGCCGAGCGACCGCTGGAAGCCCAAGGTTGTCTCCAGCCAGGTGATCCGCCACGTGGACGACCATCACGCCCAACTGGTCAACCGCAACCGCAAGGGCTCCATGCTCATCCCTGGCCAAACCCTCTATATCCTGGAGGTGGAGCCTGCCGCCTACGCAATACTGGCGGCCAACGAGGCGGAGAAGGCGGCCCACATCACCCTGATCCAGGTGCGGCCCTTCGGCAGCTTCGGGCGGCTCTGGCTCGGCGGAGAGGAACAGGACATCATGGCCGGCTACGGGGCTGCCCTGGAGGCTATCGAATCGGTGACAGGTAAGGTGGTGGAATCAAAGAGGAGAGCGTAGGATGAGCTTTTCAGAAACCAGGTTTTTTTGGTTGCCAAGACACCTTTTCGTATTTCAGGAAACCCCAAGAGAACGATTTGCTTGCTCAGACAGGGGAAAAACCTGGTTTCTTCAGCAAAGCTCAAAGTTCAAACATAGAATAAGGGAGGTTTTACTACAATGGCAGAAGCGTTAGGCATGATCGAATGTAAAGGTTTCGCGGCGATGGTGGAAGCCTCGGATGCCATGGTCAAGGCAGCCAAGGTCGAGCTGGTGAGCTACGAGAAAACCGGTGGAGGCTACGTAACGGCCATCGTGCGCGGCGACGTGGCCGCTTGCAAGGCGGCTGTCGAGGCTGGCGCCCGGGGCGCGGAGAGGGTCGGCGAAGTGGTCTCTGTCCACGTCATACCTCGGCCGCACCTGAACATTGACGTGGTGCTGCCCCTGGGCCGCTACGAGCAGGCCAAGGGCGAGATAGAGGGGTAGTCGAAGTTCAAAGCTCAAAGTTCAAAAGGGGGTAACGGGTAATGAGTTACGGGGAATGAGTGGGCATCCCCCTCGTTATTTATTTCTCGTTGACTCGTTGCCCCCACTTCAGGAGGCGAAAATGAACCTGTGGCGAGAGTTACCGCCGGGCCCTCGGGCGCCCGAGGTGGTCTTCTGCATCGTCGAGATACCCAAGGGTTCCCGCAACAAGTACGAGTACCAGGAGGACACGGGGGTCATCAAGCTCGATCGTGTCCTCTACTCCTCGATTCACTATCCTGGCGACTACGGGCTGATCCCCAGAACCTTCTGCGGGGACGGCGACCCTCTGGACATCCTGGTGATGGCCAATCAACCGACCTTTCCCGGCTGCCTCATCGAGGCCCGGCCCATAGGCGTCTTCCGCATGCGGGACGCGGGGCTGACCGACGATAAGGTGCTGGCCGTGCCCGCTACCGATCCCATCTTCAACGACTATCACGACATCGGCGACATACCCCAACACTTCTTGGCTGAAGTGGCGCATTTCTTTCAGGTCTATAAAGATTTGGAGAAGGTGGGGATCGAGGCCCTGGGCTGGGAGCCGGTTGCTGCGGCTAGGGAAGTGATTGCTGACGCTGTCCAGCTTTTCCAAGAGAAGTTTGGGTAAGAGATCAGAAACCTGGTTTTTTGGTTGATAAGACACCTTCTCGCGTCCCAGGAGACTACAGGAGAACAATCTGCTTGCTCAGACAGGGAAAAACCTGGTTTCTTGGAGGCGTAGCCATGCCATATCGCAAAACCGAATTTCGAGCCGGCCACTATTACCATCTATACAATCGCGGCTCAAACCGTCAGCCCATCTTTTTCTGTGACGAGAACTGGGGCTATTTCGTCAAGCGTATCAGGCACTACTTCAGGCCCGACCTGGTCGATATCCTGGCCTATTGTCTGATGCCCACTCACTATCACTTGATGGTCCATCTAAAAACCGATGACATGAGCACTCGAATTATGCAACCGTTTGGCGTATCCTACACCAAAGCCATCAACAAACAACAAGGGCGTGTTGGGCCGCTATTTCAGGGTCCCTTTCAAGCTGTGTGGGTGGATAAGGACGAGTACCTGATGCACCTGTCACGGTATATCCATATGAATCCGGTTAGCGCCGGTCTGGTAGCGCGACCGGAAGAGTGGGTCTTTTCCAGTTATCGGGACTACATCGGCTTGCGCAAGGGCACCTTGCCGGTCCCGGGCGTGGTCCTGTCACAATTTCCCTCTCGCCAGGCCTATCAAGAGTTTGTAGAATCTTATCGTGGCCAAGACGCCAAGATCATAGAATACTTGCTGTTTGATGAACAAAGAAACCAGGTTTTTGGGAAAAACCTGGTTTCTCCAGCAAAGGGAGGCTAAAAATGCTAATAGGAAAAGTGGTAGGTACCCTGGTCGCCAGCCGCAAGACTGAGACCATGGAGGGCTTGAAGCTACTGGTGGTCAAGCAGGTGGACATTGAGGGGCGCGAGGCGGGCGACTACGTCATCGCTGCTGATGCCGTTCAGGCTGGCGTGGGCGACTACGTTCTCTACGCCAGGGGCTCTTCGGCCCGCCAGACGGTTCAGACCGACCGCCGCCCCTGCGATGGCGTGGTCATGGCCGTGGTGGATACCTGGGACGTCAATGGGGAAGTGAAGTATCAAAAGGAGTGACGAGTGATGAGTAACGAGGTAATGAGGCGATAAGGCAACGAGGGATAAGGCATACTCGCCACTTGTTGCCTAGTTAACTCGGCGCCTTCACTCTGAAAGAAAGAGGGTAACATGTCTCTACAGGTTGACGAAGAGCGCATTGACGCCATCGTGAAGAGGGTGGTAGCGGAGCTGCGCCAAGAGCGGCCAATCACGAATCACAAATCGCAAATCGCAAATCGCAAATCGCTCTCTGGCAAGGATGGTATCTTTCCTGACATTGACTCGGCCATCGCGGCGGCCCAGGTCGCTCACCAGAGGCTGATGGCTCTCCCGGTGGAGCGGCGCGATGTCATCATCTCCCAGATGCGCCAGACAGCCCGGGAGAACGCCCAGGTGCTGGCACACGAGGCCTGGCAGGAGACGGGCATGGGCCGCTACGAGGATAAGATCGAGAAGAACCTCCTGGTGGCGGACAAAACGCCCGGCACGGAGGACCTCAAGCCCCTTGTCTTCACCGGCGACCACGGCCTCACCCTGGTAGAGCGGGCGCCCTACGGGGTCATCGGAGCCATCACCCCCAGCACCAACCCCACCTCGACCATCATCTGCAACGGCATTGGCATGGTGGCCGCCGGCAACGCGGTGGTGTTCAACTGTCACCCAGGAGCGAAGAAGGTCTCGGTGCACACGGTGCAGATCCTCAACCAGGCCATCGTCCGCGCCGGCGGTCCCCCCAACCTCATCACCACTACCCCCGAACCCACCATCGAGAGCGCGCAGCACGTGATGAAGCATCCTGCCATTGACCTTTTGGTGGTAACAGGCGGGCCGGCGGTGGTGCAGGTGGCTATGAACAGCGGTAAGAAGGCCGTCTGTGCTGGGCCGGGCAACCCGCCGGTGGTGGTGGACGAGACGGCGGACATTGAGCAGGCAGCCAGGGACATCATCAAAGGGGCCTCGTTCGACAACAACATCATATGCGTGCTGGAGAAAGAGATCATCGCTGTGGAGGCCATCGCCGACCGGCTCAAGGCGGCTATGCTGGCCCGCGGGGTGGTCGAGCTTAGCCTGGGGCAGTTGAACAGGCTGATGAGGGTGATCCTGCAAGAGGATCACGGGCCAGGCAAGCACGGCGTGATCAACAAGGCCTTCGTGGGCCAGAACGTGAGCGTCATTCTGAAGGAAATCGGGATGAGGGTGGACGATCAGGTCCGCCTGGCCATCGCCGAAGTGGATCGTTTGCATCAGCTCGTTTGGACGGAGCAACTGATGCCCATCATTCCGCTGGTGCGGGTGGCTTCGGCCGACAAGGCCATTGATCTGGCTAAAGAGGTTGAGCAGGGCATGGGCCACACCGCGGCGATGCACTCCAAGCACCTGGACCACCTGAGCCGCATGGCCCGCGAGATAAACACCAGCATCTTCGTCAAGAACGCTCCCTCGATTGCTGGGCTGGGCTTCGGCGGCGAGGGTTATAGCTCCTTCTCCATCGCCAGCCCCACCGGCGAGGGTCTGACCAGCGCCAAGGATTTCTCACGGGTGCGGAGATGCACGCTGGTGGAAGCGTTTAGGATTGTGTGAATCCTTTATTCTGGACGCGGATTAACGCAGATGAACGCTGACTTTTTCATCTATCTGCGAAAATCTGCGTGAATCTGCGTCCTAATGCTAATTGAGATGCCTGAACAAATCATTCAAAGAGTCAAAGAGGCCGGTGTCGTCGGCGCGGGCGGGGCCGGCTTTCCCACCCACGTCAAGATAGCGGCCCAGGTAGACACAGTCATCGCCAACGGTGCGGAGTGCGACCCCCTGTTGCGTTGCGATCAGCAAATGATGGCTGCCCGCGCTGCGGAGATCGTCGAGGGGCTGCGGCTGGTGATGCGGGCCAGCGGAGCCGATAGGGGCATCATAGCTCTGAAGCGAGAGTACGCCAACGCGGTGGCGGCCTTGCAGTCCAATGCCCAACACCTGGGCGAGAACATCTCCTTGCACCTGCTGGAGAGCCACTACCCCGCTGGCGACGAGTTCGTCCTGGTCTACGAGGTCACGGGGAGGCTGGTTCCGGAGACGGGGCTCCCTCTCCACGTGGGCTGCATCGTCCAGAACGTGGGCACGCTGTTCAACATCGCCAGGGCGCAACAGGGGATTCCCGTCACCCACCGGCTGCTGACTGTCACCGGCGCGGTCAACGAGCCCAAGACCTTGAACCTGCCCATTGGCACTCCCATCGGCGAGGCGGTGGCCTGGGCTGGCGGGATCAAGATCCCCCGCTGGTCGGAGCGGACCGAGGAGGATTACGCGGTGGTGGTCGGCGGGCCGATGATGGGCTGGCTGGCTCAAGACCTCTCCGAGCCTATCACCAAAACCACCACCGGCCTGATCGTGTTGCCCAGGAACAACCCTGTAGTTCGCTCTCTCTCTCGCCCGCTGGGGTCGTGGGTCAAGCGAGGGCGCTCCACCTGCGACCAGTGCCGCGATTGCACCGACCTCTGCCCCCGCTACCTTCTGGGACACGACCTGGAACCGCATAAAGTAATGCGCTCCATCAACTACGGCCTGACCGAACCTACGGCCATCATAACGGCGGCCGTGCTCTGCTGTGAATGTAGGTTGTGTGAGGCCTACGCCTGTCCGCTGGAGCTTTCGCCGATGGCCTACTACCAGGAGATCAAGCGCCGACTGGCGACCCAGGGTTGGCGGAACGTCGTGCACAAGCGTTCCGATCTGACGCCTCATGCGATGCGCGAGTACCGCCGCGTGCCCATGGAGCGCCTCGTCGCCCGGCTGGGGCTGACTGAATACGAGGAATGTGTCTGTCCTCTGGACGAGCGGGAGTACCAGCCCCAGCGCGTCACCATCCCGCTCAGGCAGCACATCGGCGCGCCGTCTCAACCGATGGTCAAAACCGGGGACAGGGTGCAGTGCGGCGAGCTCATCGCCCGGATTCCCGAGGGCAAGCTGGGGGCCAATGTTCACGCCTCGATCTCGGGCAGGGTGGAAGCAGTGACTGGTGAACACATCATGATCTCCGCTTGATCAAGGCTGTCTGTTATGGAAGACGCGCAAAGGGAGGATTACCATGGCGATGGAACCCGCAATCGGTTTGGTTGAAACTAACAGCATCGCGGCTGGCATCGAAGCTGGCGACGCGATGATGAAGAAGGCCCCTGTGGAACTGCTGGAGGCTCGCCCAGTGTGTCCTGGCAAGTACATCGTCCTCATAGGCGGGCTCACCGACCCCGTGTACGAGTCCCTGCAGGCAGGTATCGAGACCGGGGCCGACACCGTCGTTGATCAGCTTTTCTTGCCCAACGTACACCGCTCCATCTTCCCGGCTCTGGCTACGGCTACCCCGCCGGGCAAGGGCGAGGCCCTGGGCATCATCGAAACCATCACCGTGGCCACCTGCATCGTCGCCGCCGACGCTGCTGCCAAAGCTGCCGACGTCTCGCTC
>SDBU01008097.1_pt1 | contig 12012 bp, 20 predicted proteins | sample 2277071 | NCBI WGS metagenome assembly SDBU01 (sample SAMN10397929, study PRJNA504765) | marine sediment metagenome | isolation source: marine sediment core GS08_GC12, 126 cmbsf | place: Arctic Ocean: Gakkel Ridge, Loki's castle | collected 2008
CCGCGAGATCGCTGTATGATCGAGGGCTTCCCGTGATGGGATCCTTCATGCCGTTGGCGATGATTATAAAGAGGAGCTCCGTGCATGCCAGGCAGATTATGGCAATCTCCTTCATCGGCAGCCGGAGCAAGACCTCTCCTTCTTCAGCCATTTATTTTTCCTCCTTCTGATTCAAGCATCTCGATCATTTTTGGAAGCAGCATAGCTAAATTCGGGCCATAGACCCCTAGACGTACCCGGATGATAGTTCCTTTTTCAACAAGTTTTTGGAGGATTTTCTGGACTGCGTAATATGGAGTCCCGCAGTCTTTTTTCATTATCCGCTGTATGCGGCCCGTGATTTTGGCTTGGCCGTCGAATATGATATGTGATACCCAGAGCTCATCTGCATCCTCTGTGATTTCTTCGAGAGCCTCAAAGGCGAGATCTGATACGCTTTTTACTTTCATTCGGGCTCAGCTCGATCTTCCCAGTTTTTGGTGAGATCTATGGAGACGGATATGTACATTTTGAATCCTAGGGCCTCCATCTCTTCCTGGAAGGCGGCTACCCGCTTCATCGCCTCCTTAAGATTCTTCATCGAGCCCCCGCCTACTTGAAAATTCTCCATTCATTTTTATCGTTGACCCATTCTCCTCCCATTTCGCTTATGATGACGTCCAGGTGATTCTCGACATCCTTATCCAGTGTTATTTTTCGGCCGACGCGGTAGTAGTCGCCTTTGTCGCTTACAACCACCATCTCGAGGTGTCCAGGCATGAAGGCCGCTATTTTCTCTCTCACATCGTCGACGCTGCCCGGGGGCCCCGTGGGGGGCGCCTCTTCTTCAGGCTCTGGCTCTTTCTTTGGGGGCTCTTTCTTGGGGGGCTCCTTCTTGGGGGGCTTCTCCTTTTTGACGACGGGTTTTTTCTCCTCAGAGGGCTTCTCGGGCTTCTTGTACCGCCAACGCTTCTCGCCCCCGTGGTACTGGAAGCCAGCGATCTGGAGAACCGTGTCGATCTCTTTCATACCGTCTCCGAAGTAGACGCCTGGGGCGTTCCTGATCCAGGCCTTCGCAACGTCGTGGCCGTACTCGAATGCACTCTCAGCGCTCTGGAATCCCATGTCGAATAGGTAGGCGACGATGAGCGTCTCGACGGAATCCCATCCACCGGCTTCAACCTGTTGGGTGAAATCCCAGGTTGGTGTATCGAGCGGTGTCTTCGGGAGAGGGTAAATATCCGTCTTCTCTGATTTGACTTCCTTGCGTTCAGACGCACGAGATCCCCGATCCCCAGGATAGGTGAGCCCCATCTCCTCTGCACTAACCTCTGCGCTCCCAACGTAGTTGCTGACCGCCCGATTCCAAGCCCGCGTCTTCGCTGTAGCCTTCAGTCGGTGATACCACTTGGGGCTCATATTATTCGTCTGGTGGAGCTCCTCGAGGGTGCATACACCCTCCCCGTGAGCGAATCTCCCGCTCTCAAGGTTAATCACCTTAACGATGCACTCGAACCCGTAGACCTTGGTTGAGATGGTCTCCGTCTTGAGCTCCCGACGGAGTCTATGCTTGAACGTGAACTCTTGGGGCTCATCGTAATAGATCGGCGTGAATATGGGAGCCTCATCGCTTAGAGTGAAGCCCTGATGCAGTTTGGCGAAGCCGCTCCTCGCGGTGTACTGCCGGTTCCCGTCTATAACGTAGTCCTTTCCCTCGATCATCAGGGTCTTCTTTACCTCGTTAACGTACGCGGTGAGCTCCCGGAGCTCCGCAATTGGCATCCTAGGTATGGCAAGCGGAGTAGGCTCAATGACTGCAAGGGGCGTTTCCTCAACGCCGGACATCAGACCTCAGTCTCCCTGAGTGTCACTGTCTTGGGAACGCCCGACCATATTCCCAATCCATGTCTTACTTCCAGGACACGCCTCAAAGTGGTGTCGTAGGATTCGCCCTCCCGACCGATTTCCTTCAGATAGTCTTTGGTCTCCTTGGATACGGGTATGGTGATCTCTTTACTCATCAGCCCTCGAGCTCCCCTCTCTGGAGGCGGGCCCAGCAGACGGGGCCCACCCCGCGCGCGACGCTCTTCGGGACTGTGAGGGGCTTCCCGCAGATACTGCATTTAACCAGCCTTCTCAGCCTCCTTGAGGTAGAAGGTTTTGGCGCAGCCGCGGCACATCCACCGCTGCTTTCTTATGCCCGGCTTGACGACTGAAAACCCCTTCTTAACCGCGAAAAGTGAATTGCACTTAGGACAATGTATCCCCCGTGTGCGCTCGATATTTTTCCATCCGCTTTGAATATTTTCAATTCGCGAGCGCCCAATAGTCTCTTTTTCTGGTTTAAACTGGTGTTGGTGCGAGTTGTCATAAATTATATGATCTAGCATTATATTCCTTGCAAGATCTTCACCGTATTTATCTATGAAAAATTTCGGTATCCAATCAGAATCATGTCTGAAGACCCTATGATCAGCGCTATAAACCTTAGTAGGTTCGTCCATCCATGTATGTATGTCACCTCCTTCTACGCCATATCTTTCAAGACACCGAAGACGGTGTTCAGGATTAGAAGGCATTTACTTCTCCTCTTTCTGTATGAGGGGCTCAATGAGGAACTTCTTCCAACTCCTGTCGCCCTTCATCTCCTTTAACCGCTCGAAGACGGTGTCATCCACCGTTAGCTGTATCCTTTTGACCATAATACTCAATCACTCAATCACTCTATATAAGCCTAACCATAGATATTAGAGGAGAGAGGTGAGTAAAAATGGGTGGAGAGAGATCAGTGTAACTGCGGTGCTATCCAACTTTGTATCCTCCTTCGAGTGGCTCTAGAGGATTATGATTTATTATTTCTAGAAATTGTTCAATGCTAACTTCATTTCCATCATACAATAAGTTATGCCATTTTGTATAATCTACGTTATCTGGGACATGAACTATATGCCATCCATGATATGTTATCTTTTTATTATATTTATCTAAAAGCCTGAATGCTTCACCTATTAGTGCCATTCTTCGCTGAACATACGGTGCTTTTTTCTTGGCTCCAATTATTTGTTTCTCAATTAGATGGATATGAGTTATTCCCTTCTCATTATATGAATCTAAGATTACTATGTCAAGATCGAATACATCATAGCCAAATTCGCCCCTCGGACACTTTTCTCTTATGAGTTCTCTAAGCTGACATAGCTCCTCATTTCCCTGCCCTCGCCACTTGCTTCCTCTTTCGTATCCAGGAACCCTGCGTTTCAATCTTCCTTCCTCCTGAAAATCACGAGAGAACGACCCAATCTACCGAGCTTCTTGGATTCTCTCAATTTTGTGGTGAAATCAGCATGGATGGCCGCTTCTGGGAGAGGAGCCATGATGTGTCTATCCACATACCATCCCTGCTCCTCAAATCGCGTGACATAGTCCCAGATGAAGATGTGTTTGGCTGGATCATCATCGTCTGTGTAGTCACTCATGAGAAAAGCCACCGTTTTGGCGTTGCTATCGTAGATGTCTCTAGCCAGTTTTACGAAGAAGTCTAGGTATGGCTCTCTATCAAGTGCAGAAATAGAGTTTTCCCCGTATTCTTTCTCGTTTTTCTTGTAATACGGTGCATCAAGAAATATGAGATCAGCATTCTCAGCTGGAAAACCATCGTTAAGATCGTGTGCAGTAATGTCGTCTCGGCATGGTTGAATGTCAAACATAAGACATTCTCGCTTAGTTACACTGCATACATCTCCAACTACTCCTCCACCAGCCATAGGGTCAACGATTGTATCCCCTTGTTCGGTGTAGAAATAGAGGGTGTTGAATACGATGCCTGCTGGAATGCTGCCTGGATATTCTAGCCCATATTTCTTGTCGCGTATGAATTTCCACACATCCCACGGAGTGGGGGGGTATCCGAGCTCGGTGAAGGTGAAGAGGTCGGTTTTTCCGAGATCGTTAATTATGGCATCAAGCTCATCTTTCATCATTTTTACCGAGTATCTGAAAACATTTGAACCTAGTTTTTCAGCAAGGGTTGTGCAGGCCATATTCGAAGTTTCAAGCTCTTTGGGCTTTATTTCACCCTCCTTTTCGAGTTCTCTTTTCAGTATCTCGTTTTTGAGGATTTCAGCAACCGCGTATTTGGTGATACTATTCATATTTGAGACAAGTTTCTCTAGGGCTTTTCCCTTTGTATCTTTTTCAGCCGAATAATCTACAAGCAAGTATCGGAGGTCGTCGTTTCTGACACTTGCCAATAACCTGAGTTGATAGTTGCTGAACTGAGAAAGTATGGCGGTCGCCATACTTTTTAGATTGCCATAAATTGGAGCAATATGGGCAATCTGGGATTGGCTGTATCCAAATCTCTTCCCCAACTCTTCCTGATTCAGGTCGTGGCTGTATGGCTCGTAGAACTCGTTGAGAAGTTTCGACAGTTTGAAGTAATTAATCTGCCCTCGATCCTTGTTAAGAATTATAGTGAGCTCCATGGCCTCCTGATCAGAAAGATCTTTTACGTCACACCAAATTTCCGTGTAACCAAGATCAACGGCAACCTTCCATCTATGCTCCCCATCTATAATCTCATATCCTTCATCAATAGAACGAACAAGGATTGGGTTATCCTTGAGAAACCTGCCTTCTGTCAGCCTGATTGAGTCAGTCAGACGGGCATATTCGTCTTCAGACATGACATTGGGATTCCAATTATTGGGGTGTAGATCCCCCACAGATATTTTCATAATTGTCATTTTTGGTATAGCTCCTGAATAGTCACGCCTGCGATGAGTCTCTCACGGATCGGGCATGCCGGTGGGATTGAGCCCTGGCAGGCGAAGGGGTCCTTGGCGAGCCCAAGCTGGACGGCATCTAGGGAGGCCTCGCAGCCCTCCAAAGTGAAGAACTCGCAGAGGCTGCTGGTGAGATCCGGGGTTTTCCTTACCCTTTGTTGCCCGGGCACCGAAGGTGCCACCCAAATGCCGAGCTTGCCCTTCTCCCGCTGCTCGTCGTAAAGATTTTTAGCGTCTTTGAAATCGCCCATTAAGATTTCTCCCTCTTTTTTGAAGAGGTTTCTAATATAAAATCGGATGTTGTGATCCAAGAGTCCTCTAATATGAGAACGTAGTCTGGTCTATTCTTGCAATCATAGCATTTTTCCCTTGGTTCTGCTAGGGGCTTACGAAATAGAAGTAAATTAATTAAAGATTGGCTAATCCACATTGGCTTTGCGCAGTGTCTGCATTTATAGGTGAGACGCAATTCGGCTGATATTAATGGGAGATTTATACCTGAAGGTGAATCTCTTATGACTTCATAAACTGGGCTACCTGGACTACCTACACTGTGCTTGTGAATTAGTTTGTGACAGTCTATGCATATGTCTATTTTCAATTCTGGGTAGTAACTTACATGGTGTTCTTGCTCTGCTTCCTTTTCTTTGCATATTTGACAGACTACCATTTAACCCCACACCTCTACATCCATATTTTACCGTCCTCCTGGTTGTTGAGTTGGTGGACTGCTACTCGTGCCACTGGGTATGTGATTCCCATCTCCATTAGAGCTGGCATGTGCTCCTTCAGGGTGCCTTCTAGCTCTGGCGTGATGATTTTTATCGCTGCGATCGCCTCATCGATGGTGGCTTGGGTAGGACCCTTTCTTGAGAGCTCGCTGTATCTTTTCATAGCCTGGGGGGAGGCCTCGGGAGGTGCTCCTTTGAGGAGGTATATGGGGACAGGTCGGTGGCGTCCTTTCATGAATCGTCTTTCTACCTTCGCGACTTTCTGGACAAGTCCTACGTCTAAGAGGCTTCTATGCACTCGACCGGCGGTCTCCCAGGACATGCCGAGGGTTTTGACGAGCTCGGGAATGGTGTACCCCTGATGGGTTTCGAGTTGAAGCAGGACGTCCAGCGCCCCGGGGGCGAAGAGCTTTCTCACCTTCTTCGTGAGTAACTCCCTCGCTGCGAATTCGCCTTCAGTTAAGTTACTACTATGATAGAGTATGAGTAAGGTCTGATATAGATTATATATTATATTATTACTCCCACTTTGTGGGAGTAAGGGGTCTCTCTCACTCAACGGGAGGGACCTCCTTTGGGTTATTCTCATTTGGTAAGAAGAATTGATTATTAGCCATATCGCAGCCTCGCTATGCCGTCTGTGACGTCGACGTCGAGGAGATCCAGCTTCTCTAGAAGGGGTTTCCTGAGGTAGCCCTGCAGGCTCATACGGGTGAGGAGGGCCTCGAGGGGCATTTCGCCTCCGTGATAGTTTATTTCACGCCTCACGAGGCGCTTTAAAGTCCATTTTCCTTGATTGGGGGCAAACTTCCTGGGCATAGCCTTCATGGCTCCGATGGTCTATAATTAAAACACACGATTTTATTTAAAAAGATTGAGGATAGTCCGCCGGGAGACCATCGATTAAGAAGACCCGACGGAAAATCTCGTATTTAGGTTACAAGTAGCATAATATAAAAATTGTGTTATTGTCACTTTTAAAATGGATTGTTTCTAGGGTTTGCTACTGGATATCTCTCTGGTCTCCATATGCGGCCGCAAAGACTGCAGCGAAATTCTGTTTTAGTGTTGAAAACATAATCGCGAGAGGCTCCACAACTTTTACATCGTAGCATTTAATCCCTCTTTAGAAAACGTCCTTTATCATCTCTTTTTCGTTTTACAGCTATAGCACACATCTTTTCAATGGCTTCAGGTGTATGCTTTCTGCCCAAATTTGCAGTACGCGTCTTCTCTATGGATTCAGGTGAGAGTTTTCTACCCCGCCCCATTTCGTTTCTTTTTATGAGAGCCTCCATCCGTCCGTCTTTGATCATGTGTTCCCTTCTGGTTAGGACGAGTATGTTACTGGGGTCGCTGTTTCGACCGTCACCGTCTATGTGGTGTCTGTCGGAGCCTTTTGGCACGGGCATTCTTCTTTGTAACCGGTTGCGAATAGCCTCTTCCTTAACTTCATCTCCTTTCCATATCGGGTTCAATGAGCCTATTTTGGCTTCACGCATCTTCTCAATCGTTTTAGGAGAATGTTTTCTGCCCCACATAGGATGCTTTGAGCCTGACCTAGCTCGACTCATCTTCTCCCTGCTCTCAAGTGAGTGATTCCATCCCTTCCGGGGCATATCTATGACCCCTCTTCGTTGAGCATCTTCCAACACTTAGCGGATACTATGAATTTAGTTCCATCCTTCAACAGCATCCCGTTCTCTCTCAGCCGACGTCTTACGCTTCTGGGCAGTAATATGCAGCACTCACTGCCGCCGATGATCTGGAGAAGCTCCTGGCGGTAGGTCACGATCAGGTTCTCGAGGCTTCGTTGCTCAAGAAAATTCTTTTCTTCCTTTATGTCCTTCACGGCTGTAGCCTCCCATAGAAAAGGGGGAAGATAGTTTGCCTGGGCAATGTGGCCCTACTCTTCTTCGGGCGCATGCCCCATTCGATATGGGCGAGGCTCTATATATTTTATCGTCAAGGAAACAGTATAATTTGAGCGGATCCTCACTATTATTGGGGTAATCCTTGGAGACACACATTCCAGTCCCTAAACAGCGGACTCCCCGGTCCAGGTTTGAAAGGAGAAGGGCTTTGCAGCTCTTCCTGGCGGAGGCCCCGGGGTATGGGTTAGCTGAGGCGTGGCTTGTTGGGAGCATGGCCACGGGTAAGGATCACTCTCTCAGCGACGTCGACCTCTGTGTGAAAGGCAATTTTTCACTGGTATCGTTATATTCATTAAGAGATAGGGTGTACCTGAATACGGGTGTGATAATCCAGTTGATATTGGATCATCCAAAGAATACAAAGGTGAAAGTGTATGCCTCTATATGAAATCGGCCGTTCATCTTCCACGCCTCAGAGCCTAGTCGTCTCTCTAGCAGTTCCCGCCCCAAGGATCGTCGGGATAAGCTGGCCTGGTAGCCCTAAAGCCCAGGGTGCTATATGTACAACAGGCATTACTTACCGGAATGACGGCGGAGATGGAGACATATTCCTCCGAGTCATAGACAGCGCTGGAAACGTGCTAACCTCTATCATCCAAAGCGTAGCGGCGGGCGAGCAAGGAACTGTAACCATCTCCTTCAACATGCCGAACCGCGACATTATAATACATGCCCAAGTAGGTGTAGGAACAAACCCAACATCCGCCGCGGGGCCACGCACGATAACGGTTCTTTTAGCCATTGCGACCTCGCTAACCCTCTCACTAAACCCCGCCACAGTAGACCCAGGGGAACCGGTGAACTACTCAGGTAAGTTAACGAGGGCGGACGCACAGCCCCCGGGCATACGGACAATCACAGTCATAGACGACGTTTCGGGAACCTTGAAGGCCACGGTTTCAACCGACAGCGCTGGAAACTATAGCGGCTCCTTCACAGCCCCAAACACAGCAGGGACATACTATTACTCATCCGAGTTCGCTGGAGCCACCTTAGCCACGTATTCTCTAGCTCCTTCATCTTCGTCTCCTAGGAGTATCGCGGTTGGGATGAACTATGCACTCAATATTGCCGCAGCCCTCGTCACGGGAATTACCCTGCTTGTAGCCTCGCTATTCTCACCATAGCCTAGCCTCTGGGGACAAAGAGGCCTCCAATCTTCCCAGCGTCAGAGTTGCCCCTCCGAAGTGAGATCTAAAACTATAAGCCCCATCAGAGGAGGGGGTAATACTAGTTGCGCTGAAGTTTCCATTAATATCACAAATCGTCGAGTCAACAATGGTTCCGTTGATTAGAAGCCTTATTGTCTGGCTGCCAGGATTACCCCCATCATTCCTACTTAATTTACCAGACCATGTGAAAATCTTATTAGGCTCAAGCTTCGAGTGAGAGAGGCTAAGCGTAATCGAGGTCCCGACTACTATGGCTCCCTCTTGTAGATTCAGAACAAATACCTGCGGTCCCGCTTGATACATGAATAACCCCGTTCGGGCCTCAAGATAGGGGACACCGCCTACAGTTTGGGGAGGGAATCGCACTTCAAATAGGTCATAACTCGTAAATGATCCTTGAAACCACGATGTCTTGCCGTTAACGCTTAATTGTGAATATAAATACTGATCCATGCCATAGGATCTATATCTGAACTCAAGACGTGCCCCATTGAGCGGGGGTTCAAGATATACTACTATCCCTTCGTCTATGATTGGTACTATTATGGTGGGGCTATTGAATCCCTGGTAGGCGGCTGCACGTGCATATATTGGTAGATTGCCCTGATAATTTGACTTCCATGTAAGACTGTAATATCCACTTGAATTGGTTGAGCCACTGGCCAGGGTAACATGTGTAGCAGGAGAAGTATCCAGGTAGATTGTAACACCCACCCCTAGGGGAGCGCCGTCAATCAACACCCTCCCAGTGAAGGTTATTCTAGTGCCTAGTGCAGCTCTTGAAGGCGAGGCGCTGATCGTTACATCGCCAACGACCATCTTCGTTTAATCTCCGCGCGCGCGACAGCTACCTTCGAACGGCGATATAGGTCAGGATCGCCCCTACCAGCAGAGGCAATCCGATCTCCAAGTAGGGTATCCCCACCGTTGTCTCACGTACGAGAGAGGTTGAGGGAGACAGAAGCACAGACCCCATCACAGCCCCGTCGAACTGTGTGAAGTAAGGATAGGATCCATCCGATGCTGGCGCAGTGAATGTCGCGCTATAGTTACCGTTGACATCCGTGCTGGTAGTGGCGATTGTGGCCCCACTCATATCATCCCTGAGTTTTATCGGCTGGACACCCGTAGCCTGCCCATCTGCCCTCGTGATCTTACCAGAATATGTGATTATAGCCCCAGGCGGGGCAGATGAAGGCGTAAGGGTAAGGGTCAGGCTTGTCGCGACAACGACGATCGTCTCGACTATCAGCGTTCTAACAGGAGAGGTAGATGGCTGAAGATTGAATTGCACCATCTAAATGACTCATTCAGTAATTGGTTTCAGGCATAAAAAGACTTTACTATAGAAGAGCCAACAGCAACAAAGCATTGCTCAGAAAAAGGGGCACGCTAACATTAACGCTAACTTCTTGAGTGGGCGGCGTTACAACGCCCATAGCAGATAATACATTCCCTATATGATTATGCACTGTGACGTACTCAGAACCTGCGAAGAGGAGGCCTACGAGGTTGGGGCCCACCATGCCAAGTAAGGCTGAGCCGCTGTCTCCGGGTTCACCGATCGTGTCAGTTATGATCTGATTATGGAACTCGGCTGAAAAAGATCCATAGTTTACATTCACGGTGGCGTTCACATCGACAACCTCCGCTGATAGTAGTCCACTTGTGCGCCCCGACTTCTGAACTATATCACCCACCTTCACCGTGCCCAGACCCTTTGGAACCCCTATCTCCAATATCTCCTCACTCATAAGATCAGGGGAATATGGCTCCCAAGTTGCTGCATCCACTAGATTTGGGCCTCCCGTATCCATCGGCGCATACCAGGACAGCGTCCCCACCACATCCTCAGAAGTTCCCCCATCATAGGGACCGGGCTGATAGATAGGATCCCCAATGTTAGCCCTCGGAAGCTGAAGACTGGACCCAGCTGCGAGCACATGATTATTACTAAGGCCAAGGGGAATACCCAGGAACCTTAGGGATACCCCATGCGTCCCCGCGGTCACAGAAGGGTGTCCGATTGAGGCGCCTCCCGGGACAGGCCTATAGATTCCGGTTCTGAGCGGATCTACTGAGGATTTGGGAACAATCCACGGTGCCCCACTAAGGGCTCCTGGAGCTGGATAATATGATAGTTGGCTGAGGGCCTTTATTGGGCCAGTCTTGAAGACCTCGACCTCGAAGTTATCTATTTTGGCTGGGAAGTCACCGTCGGTTCCCTCGACGTAGATTCGCAGTTTATTCCCGACATTGCCGACGCCTGTGATTCCAGGCCGTCTGAGAAGATTTGGCTCTATCGCCCTTCTCAGCTGGAGTATGTTCACAGCGCGACCACCTTCGAGCTGAGGCCTATTGCTCCGATGTCAGCTGCCCTCACAACGTTCAGGGATCGGGTATATGGGTGGAAATTCCGGTGGGTCAGGGTGATAAGAATCGGTCCAAGTGGGGCCTCGATGCTGAAGCGTCCCCTAGCATCTGTCAGCGCGGTATAGTGCCCAATTTTGATTGTGACTCCTCGGAGTGGCACCCGAGTATATTTTTCAACGACTATGCCGGAGATTTGAGGCATATTCACCCACCTCTCTTACCTGGAGGCTGATATATTACAATAGGAGGGCCAGGCCTAACCAGCATAATCACTCCCAAGCCGAGCACTCCTAGGGATATCCACATAGCATTCTCTCTGAGCCATTTCAGCCAATCAAATGGCGCTGGTCCAGGGGGCTCAGGGGGAGCCTCGCTGTAGACGAGGGTGATCCAGACATCGAATAATACTGTGGATGTGAATCCAGGGAACGATTCGAATTTTATGGTGACTGAAGCAGATCTTCCAACGAGCCCAGTTAAATCGACGCTGCCACTTTTAGCCTCACCTTTAACCAGATTCTCGGTGACCAGGTTCACGCCATCGAAATCTATCTTGGCAACTTCGCCTAGGGGTGTTCCCCCGAGATATTGGACTGTGTAATCAAGTGTAGCACTTACCAATAAATTCGGCTCAAGGTTGATAAGGGATTTAGTTTCAGTCTTCCAAAGATCAAACCACTCAGCTTTCAGCTTTAGATTATCAAAAACATGTATCGGAAAAAGGACATTATCCCCAGGGGGAACCTCCCCCTCCGACACATCAATGCTAAGATTCACTTCCTGATCATAATACCATTGCCCGCCCTCCTCATGCATAGCCCACAACTTAATCGCGTAGGTACCCGCAGAGTTGAACCGGATTTTCTTGTTGATATCGATCCTGTTGCAGTTTGGAACATCAGCACTTGAAGCCGAACGGACGTAACTACCCGGAGAAATCGTTATCTCTGAGCCATCAAAATAAGTGAAAGTACCCGGGTTCCCAGACGAATTCACCACTCCTCCCGCAATTTTTCCCGGCGTCCCGACGTTATGAATG
>SDBU01008098.1_pt1 | contig 12012 bp, 11 predicted proteins | sample 2277071 | NCBI WGS metagenome assembly SDBU01 (sample SAMN10397929, study PRJNA504765) | marine sediment metagenome | isolation source: marine sediment core GS08_GC12, 126 cmbsf | place: Arctic Ocean: Gakkel Ridge, Loki's castle | collected 2008
CATTCTCCCAATAAATATTGGGGTGATAACGTAGAAAATAGTAGAAACCAACATCCAAGTAAATTGGAATGTAAAATCTCTTTTCGACCTTAACCAATAACTCATTATCATACGAAATGAACCCATTTCTCTAACTCATCTCAATTTTTAAACCAATTTTTTTTTTAATTTTTTTCTTTTCTTTTCTTACCTTTTCTAAAATACTTAAAATATCTAATTCCATTCCAGATAGTACAGATAATTTTTCTTCAACTGGAATATCCTTGCTTAGAATATAATCAACAGGATTTGACCACACTTTAAATGTAGCTTCATTGAGAAATTTTTCATAATCCAAATCAGAATTGCTTTCTGGAAACCGAAGTTTTATGAATTCAAATATTTTCCCGATTTTAAATCGTAATTCGGATAATTTTTCTTCCCCTCTTTCTGAGAGAAAGAATAAATGCTTTGGTCTTCCACACTCATTACCTAGGTCTTCTTTTCTCATGCTTAAGAATCCGTCATCTTCTAAGGCTTTCATTATTCGGTATATTTTTGAGTGTGGAATGTTTCCATATTTCTTTAAATCATAATATGTAAGCCCATTTTGAAAATCCTTTACCGTATTAAATATAAATATTAATCTGAAGTCATCAAAAAACTCCTGAAAGAATTTGAATTCTTTAGGCCACATATTATAATTATACCTCTTGGAATGATTTTATGCAAAATGAAATATGTAATTATATTGAATACAGCGTTCTTAATAATTTTTTTCAATTTGAAACATTGAAAAATTTGTGAATGAATTGAGTTTTATAAAAAAAAATAATTATTTGATATTTTTCTGCAATCAACGGTCAACAATAAAATAAAAAAATATTAATAAAGATCATTAACAAATAAACTTATTGTGAATTTAAGTTCGGTGTATTCAGAAATAAAGCAGCTTTTATCAATCTCCGATAAATGCTTCGATTTGGAAAAAATCATTAATTATAATTTCAAACCAGAGTCGGATGAGAATAAACTAGAAATTCTTGGTGATATCTTAAATTTTGTTAACCGATTTTCAATTTTTCAAGAAATTAAACCCTTTATGAATTCACTCTATACATGTATAACCAGGACCCTTGAAATCAAGCCTGATTCTATTTATGATATTGAACCGTTGTTAATAAGAAATGCAATAATGTACTTTGTTCAAGAACACATAAACTATTCAAAAATATCTCAAAAAGATCAAGTATTAAAAGTTTTAACAGAATCATTTGAAAAACTAGAAACTCAACCACTAATTATGAATTTAGGATTATTAATTAAACCAATTTATCAAGATCAAGAGTATCTTACCCAATTATATGGGAATAAAGAAGTACAAGTTACATATCAAATGAATAATAATACCGAAATTCAAATTAAAAGTGAAATTGATGCTTGGCTAAAATTTCAAGATGTCAATTTAGAAAAGCACGAAGAACTCAAAAAAAGGCTATTAAATGAGTTGGAAATGTTACTATTGAAGTATAACTTTTCACATAATATAGAAAAATCTAAGAAGTTGCAGATGGAGGTATTAGAAATGCTTACTTTGAGGTTAACAATGGCAAGTTTAATGGAACACGTTCCAGATGATTCTTTCGAGCCAATTTCTATTAAATAACTTAAATAATTGAAGAAATTTGATTATCCCACCAGTTTTTTGAATAATTATAAATTAATTTAAAGTTCAACCTATAAACAAATAAATAACAATTTTATTATTATAATAAAAATATCTATTTTCAGAAAGTGAGAAAATTGGGTGAAAGTGAAAAACCGCCTACTAAGGAAAAAATAGAAGAACAAAAAAAAATAGTTGATGATCTCTATAAAAAAGAAAAAGAAGAAAGAGAGTCTTATTTAGAGAGCATTTCTGAGGAAAGGAAGAAAGCTTTTGAAGAAGGTAAAGAACATATTTCAGATATTATTGATGAGAAAGCTTTTATGATAGATCGACAAAAAACAACTTCAGCTCAATTGAAACAACTAAAACCTGATATCGAAGCAGTCGCAGGTAAGATTGAAAGCTCTATTGAAGAGAAAGCCTTCATGGTGGATCGACAAAAAGAAAGTAATGTTCAACTTAAGAAACTAAAACCCGAAATTGATGCTGTGGCTGAGAAGATTGAAAGTTCCATTGAGGAGAAAGCTTTTATGATTAATCGTCAAAAGGAGAGTGTGACTCAACTCAAAGAGCTTAATCCTAATATCGAAGCTGTAGCTGAAAAGATTGAAAAGTCTATCGGTGAAAAAGCTTTCCGAATTGAAAAACAACGAGAAATGGATGAGGAACGATTGGGATTACACCCTGCTACAGAAATTGCTGCTCAAGCGATAGAAACTAGTATAACCGAAAAGGCTTTTTTAATCGGCCGAGAAAAGGAAAAACATAAGGACATCCATCCCAACTTAGATAAACCTGCCGAATCTATTAGTAAAATCATTGAAGAAAAGGCTTTTCGCGTTGAGAAGCGAAAAGAATTGGATGAACAACGAAAAGAAATTCATGTTGACATCAAGGATGCAGCAGATCATATTGAAAAATCAATTGGGGAAAAAGCTTTTCGGATTGAAAAACAACGAGAAATGGATGAGGAACGATTGGGGTTACACCCTGCTATAGAAGCTGCAGCACAAGCAATAGAAACTAGTATAACCGAAAAAGCTTTTTTAATCAGTCGGGAGAAGGAAAAACATAAAGACATTCATCCCGACTTGGATAAGCCTGCTGAAGCTATTAATAAAACAATTGAAGAAAAAGCTTTTCGAATTGAGAAACGAAAAGAATTGGATGAGCAACGGAAAGAAATTCATGTTGACATCAAAGATGCAGCAGAACACATAGAAAAATCTATCGAGGATAAAGCATTCCGAATTGAGAAAAAACGTGAAGTAGATGAACAACGTTCAAGTTTACATCCTGATATTCAGAGTGCTGGTCAAAAAATCTCTAACACCATAGAAAAACAAGCGAAGCATATTGAATTATTAAAGGAAGATGACGAAAAAGAGAAATAATTTTGCAACTACCCGTTCAAACCCCAATTTTAAATTTGAGAATAGAATTCAAATTCATACTTTCTAATCTCTTTTTATACGCTGTAATCGCAGGAGCGACAGATCCATTAAAATTATTGATATGGTTTTTAAATCTAATATAAAAATCCTCTAAGATTTCTCTTAAAACCTCTCTTTCCATTTGGAGATCTTTTTTTCCAGAAACTCCAATTACCAACAACCGATTCTCTCTTTCAAATATAATTCTAGTATCTTTAAAGTTAATTTCTTGAAGTTCTTCATGAACTCCTTCTTTTAATTCATTAATAAACATGTTTATTCCTTTCAGAAAGCTACAGATTAAATCATCTCTTAGATAACTTAAATTGTCTGAAAATCTATTACTAACTAGTAAGGAACCCGTTTCAAAATCTAGAAAATAAATTGCATGAAAAAGATAATCTTGAGAGACACCCTTCCTTATGTTAAATCCATATCTCTCATTTGTTTTATAGTAAAAAGACATACTAGGACTTCAAAATAATAACCGTTTATTAATTATTCTTCTATTAAAAGAAAAAATATCAATTAATTAGAAAATACATTTGATATAAAATACAAATAATATCACAGTAATATTTAGCAAGGATCGTAAACAATAAAAAATCATAAAGATTTAAATAATAATCAGAAATATAACCATTAATTAGTTTTAGGTTTTTGATTATTGTGGAAAATAACAATTCAACTCAAAAAAACAATATTTCCGTAGGTTTAATCATAAACGGCAATGAATTACACAGCAACCCTATTTTTCCTAATGAAATTAAGGACGAAATTTTGGATGCACCTTATTATTTATTAATCTTCATTTCAAGGGAAGATGTTGTTAAAATTAGCTGCTTCCCAACACAGAATAATAACATAAAAAAAATTCTAATTAAATTAAAAGAATTCTCCCCCAAACTCGTTAAAGGAATATCAAGCGTTTTAAATGAACTTAATTTAAGCAGCAATATCATGCATACCACAGGGTTATGTTATGAAATGGAAAAATGTTTTTATGAGACCTATTTAACGGGAGACCTTATTGATTCTGGTGAATTAACCGTAGATAGTATTAAGGATAAATTTCTATCTGTTGATAACGTGTTGAGCGTTAATGTTGAAGATATAACTTCCCTTTAATAGTTTTTTTTCTTTTAAAAATTAACTTTTAGTAATCCAATGAGTGAGAAAAACACACCTCCACCCCCGCGACTTCCTCCATCATTTAAAGTTGAGGAGAATTTCTGCCTTTTCCATAAAGGTGAGATTAGTAATGAAGCTTATATTTGTCCACATTGTAAAACAAAATACTGCTTGAAGTGTGCTAAAGAAGCAAAAAAAAATCAAAAACTATGCATTAAATGTAAGAGTTTAATTTTACTTTGAATGAATTGGGTTTTTCTTAACAGTTTTAATACCTTTTTATTGCTGAAATTGATCTCCAACCTCTCCAAAATATTAGCAGGATTATCACAAAGATAAAAAGAGCAGTTGCGAATGTATACCAACCAATAAATAGATATCCGTGTGCAGGATTAATGAATGCAAAGGGGATACCAGCAATCGCAAAACCACCCATGTATCCATAACCCCAGTATCTATCTTTTAATCCAATAATCACACCAGGGATAATCGTTGTAAATATTATCGTTAAATATGACCAAATCTCCATATATCGTAAAATTAATATCATGTTTATCCAGGATGCGATAAAACCAATAACTATCCAGATTACTGTAATAATACCAAACTTAAACTCTGGCTCTGGTCGTCCAACTGTTTGTTCATTCTTAGTCTTAGGCATAGGTGACTTTACTCGATTATACTTTTAATAATCAAAATAATTCATTATATAATTAATCAACTGAAATTAAAGTTTTTATATAACTGAATTTAGATGTGAGAACAAATACAAATATGATACAAAAATGTTACAAAAATGTTACAAAAATGTCAAATTTTTAACTCCCCTAACTTTCCCCTCTCTTTTCTATATAACTCTTATAAACTTATAAGAATTTATTTATATACGTCAATTCATATAGTAATTGTAAGATGAAGATTTTTTAGGGATCATATATTCTATTGTAAGAATTAAAATTAAAAAAAAACCATGCCTCCTGCCTACACCCTGGATACGAAATCGGTGATTTCCACTTTCGCTGGTATTTTGTCTTTTGGTAGTGTAAGAAATTACACTCTGATTTCGCCCTCCTCCCCCTATTGTATTTTTGACGCTCTTTTGCGTCCGTTGGCAGGAGGCACCTTTTTAATTCCCTATAACAGTCAAAGCTGAGTATTAAATAATCCGAATAAACCCGATGGGGAATAAAGCAACATATATATTCTTTTGGGCAATAAATCAACGCCTTTAAATTTATTGCATTCTATAACTTAAATCCAATACCATAAATTTTAGATGGCTTTATTAAATTCTGAATGTTTTCCACATTCGGATTTTTTTCATATAACGACACAAAGAAGTGATAAATTATTCTAAAAATCATCAGTGAAAGAAAACTGAGAATAATCCTTAGTGTTTAAAATCAAAACCTTAGAGTACAAAATGTTAAATGAGAGTAATCACATTGCCTAATAATTTTAACCAATCTAAATAATATAGATAAGAATATAGATATTATTAAAATCTTTAAAAGATTTTATCATTTATTAAAATACTAGTTTAATTAAATAAAATAACTCAGTAATAAAATTTCAAAATTAAAATTAAAAACGTAAATTAATTCTTATGACTCAAACGAATTCTCAAAGTGATCGAGAGAATATGGAAATTATCCGAACTACAACCAGTCTTTGTCCTGAATGTATGGAACATGTTCCAGCTGAAATTGTGGTTGACCCTAAAACAAATTGGGTTATGATGTACAAAACATGTAAGGACCATGGAGAATTTAAAGATAAACTTTCTATAAACTCAGAAGAGTACAAATGGCAGCAGAGATTTACCACAGAGATTGGCTCTACTGTAAACAACTCCACCAAACCAGAAACTGTTTCATCAGGAATTAAAAAAATCGATAAAGGGTGTCCGTATGACTGTGGACTTTGCTCTAATCATAAAAGCGCACCTAACATATGTTTGATTGATGTAACTAACCGATGTAATCTTACATGCCCGATATGCTTCGCTAATGCTTCAGCAGCAGGGTATGTAGTTGAACCAACTTTCGATCAAATTGTACAAATTATGAAACATTTTAGATCTATGAAACCTATTCCTGCTGTCTTACTTCAACTCTCTGGCGGTGAACCAACCATGAGGGATGATCTGCCTGAAATTATTAGGAAAGGAAAGGAATTAGGTTTTACTGAACTCATGGTTACAACAAATGGCGTTAGATTTGCGAAATCACCAGAACTTATTAGAAAATGTAAAGACGCAGGAATGAATGCAATATATTTGCAATTTGACGCTACTGATGCCCCAGAAGTTTGGAAAAAAATAAGAGGAGTAAACCTATGGCCTCTTAAACAGAAAGTCATTGAAAATTGTCGGAAAGTAGGATTCTTTGGTATCGTATTAGTTCCAACGGTTGCTAAAGGAATAAATGATAATCAGATAGGAAATATTCTAGATTATGCACGAGATAACTCTGATGTTATCTCTGGAATTATATTCCAACCAGTATCATTAACAGGTAGAATCAGCTTTGAAGAATTAATGGATTTAAGATACACTACATCCGATCTTAAAAAAGCAATAAATGAACACACAGGTGATGCAATTGGGCAATTTTACCCTATAGCAACTTCCGCAAAAATGACACAATTACTAGCCTGGTTCGATGAAATGCCTACGTTTAGCATGACGAGCCACAACGACTGCGGCTTTTGCACTATCATTATTATCAATGACAAAAATGAATTTGAAGCCATCGAGAACTATTTTGATATTACGGGTATTATGAAGTGGTCAAACAAAGTATGGGACATGATTCAAAAGCGTGAGATTCCTAAACCTACAGGATTACTGAAAGGTATCGATTTATCTAAGTTTGGAGTTTTGGCCGATAAAATTGGAAATTTCATTGATGATATGACCAGTTTAGGATATCGCCAAATCATGAAAGCCTACTACTTTGCTGGAGTAGCACGATACATCAAACATCCCGGAAAGATTCTCACCAATAAAACTTACCGCGGATTTACGAGGTTAATTATGAATCCTAACTTTAATTCGGCGGCGAATTTCCTCCACACGCGCAATATTTTAATATCATCGATGCACTTCCAAGATGCGTACAATTTCGACCTTGATAGGGTATGCAAGTGTCTTGTCCATTACGGAGTAATCGATCCTGACGATCCTACGAAGGTCAAAGAGATTCCGTTCTGCAGTTATAATACACTTCATAGACCCGTTATAGAGAGGAAGCTCGCAATTATAGGCAAAACGGCTAAGAAACCGGAAGTAATTCAAGCTGAAATCGAGGAGCTTTTAGAAAAGTATCAAAAATAAATCATCCAAAGCGAAATAGAGGAAGTATTGAAGGCATTGGAAAGAAAAATGGATTGAGATTATTAACACAAATGACAGAAAAAAAACCACAAAAAAAAATATTATCAACATTTGATCAAAAATGAGAAAATAAAATATAAAATTACCGTAGCAACTGCAATTGTTATAATAATCCCCCATTTTTGATCCTACTGACTAAATCTCAAATCCTTTGAAAATTTTTAACCTTTGTGTAAAAATTTAAAAAACCTAATCACTATTAAATCATATAAACATAGCTAATATAGCAAAAAAACAGGAGATTAGAAATTAATGGATGAAATTCCCGACCCTCTAAAAAAAGTACTTTTAATTAATGCTATTTTAACGTTAATTCTTGCCTTCATTTATCTTGGGATTTTCAATTTACTTTTAGTATTCGCTGTTGATAGTCTTTATAATTGGGTCTTTGGGGGAACTTTATTAATTTTAGGGATCTTTGCTTTGTTAGTAGGTAAAAGGAAAGATTTGAAGCAGATAAAATTATTATTAGAACTTCTTATAGTATGGGAGATTATGATACTATTTATACATATTTACAGTATAAGATTTATGTTAATACCTCTACCTCTTATAGTCATATGGGTAAATAATGCAATTTTTTTAGTATTGATTGTAATAAATGTTTATTTTTACCGTATGTACCTTGAAAAAAATAAGCCAAATTTCCCAAATAATCCCGAGAATTAATTTAATTTTTCTCAATATTTTTTGAACCTGGATGCTTTGTTGGTATTATTCGTTTATTTAAATCAATTTTATTTAACGAAGTGAAGGATCCTAAAAAATTATTTAATTGTTGCGCATAATCAACAGCAAACGGAGAGTCTCTCAGGTAGGATTTAAATTACAGCGTGGAGTTTTTTTATTCTGTATCTTTTATTTCATTTTTTCGTTTTTAGGTTTATAAGATTTTCTCCAAGCTTAATTCGGTATTTGGAATATGAAATAAAGAACATGGGTTTTGAACTAAAGAAGAGACACAAGTTCAATGTAAGATTTTTTTTATTTAATATTTTATCAATAGTCTTTTTCCTAATTTCATATCTAAGCATAATTTATATAGAAGATTTTAGACTCAAAATTTTTCCCATAAGATTTCTAATAATTTTTATCTTTATCTGTTTTGTCTATCCAATTATAAAAGGTTTAATGCATGATAATTTCATTGTAAAACTAACAAAAGGTCATTATATTAAGATATAAATTTCTTATTTAATATGTAAGATGTAATTATATATAAGTATGCAAATCCTAAAAAAGCTATTTGACAATTTCTTCTTTTGGGCTATTTATTAGTTAATTTTGTAATTTCCAAGGGGAATAACTAAAAACAAAGTTTTAAGTTGGAAATTAGAAACTTCCTTAGATTATCTCTCACTTTTTCAGGAGGGAGCACCACGGGGGAGGGAGGTAATATTATAGGAGAAAATGAAGATGAAAAAAAATAAACAACCTACTTTTCACCTTTTAGAAGGATTAAAGGCTATCATCCATGGAAAATCACTTCCCCAACTTTCAAATAATTTTCCAAATCCTTCATTTCGAAGAATTTCCTCGATAATTCTAAGAAGTTGCTGCTGAGTCTTTAGGTCTGCAGAATCTAATATTATCATCAGCATACTGATAATTTCACCAGTATCCAGAGGGATCTTTGTAAGAGGAAATGTTTCAAGTTCCCATTTAAGATATTTATAATAAGGTCTTAATCTTCCATTATGTATGGCAAAAACTACATCTAAAAAATACGGTATAGAGATAGCTGCTTCTAAACGGGCTGCTTCAATATCCCCGTCGCGAATACATTTTAAAGAACGATAAAGAAAATTGATATACGCATCTAGGGATTCAGCTATGAATTTTGACAGATATTTTTCCGGTACTTTTGCCATTTCATTTAGTAATTCTTGTATTTTTCCGTTTTTATCAATCAGTGCTTTCACATGAGAAAAACTATATCTACCAAAGGCTTCAGGACTCCCCCAAGGTACACATTTCTTGAATTCAGAAAGAGAGAACACAATTAAATCTACACCTTTATATTTTCGAAAAGGATATCTTTCTTTGTAATTTTTAACAATGCTATCTTTAACAATAATATAGGTATCGTAATCTGAATATGCAGTTTGAAAACCTTTACCTCTTGAACCCCCCAAGAAAAATCCTATTATATTCGGATCCGATTGGGCTTCCTCATATATATTTGTGAAAATCTTTTTTGCTGAATTCATTTAAATCGATAGAATATTAGTTATTTAGATTATTAAATTATAATAAATAACTTTTTTATTAAATTTTTCAAAGGAATTTTCATTGAAATCAGACATATAAGAGACCACTAATTTAAATAATTAGGTTGATTGCAATAATAAAAAAAGAGGAGTAAAAAAAATTACTCCTGAGAGGTGAGAAGCCTCTAAAAATAGTGATCAAACCTACTTTAGGTCATATCTATTTAAACCCCTTACTATTATTAAGCAAATTATTATATAGGAGTCATCAATACTGAATATAGGCAAAAATAAATTATTCATGGCACCTGTCTTTCCGCCCTGAATTTTAAGGATAATCGTTTCGAATGTTCTGATCAATGTCTTTTGGTAGTGTAATTTATTACACTATAATTCCCTCCCCCTCGTGTTTTTTACGTGCCTCTGTGGCACTAGGACTGACAGGAGCCTTCCCTTCTCTTAAGATTTTACAAATTTTTAGAGATTATAAACTTTTTTTCCTTTAAATAAGTTTTGAAGGAAAGCTTGGTAACTCATAAAAAAATTATAAAGGAGGTTAATTATGGTATTTCTTACATTTCTAGCAATTATTACTCTCTTTATTATAGGGGATACAGAAAAAGAAGGTGAAGATTATTAAGGATAAATCCAAGGTTCCGATATGAAAGGACAGGTGGGTTTCAAGTGTTCGTACCAATAAAGACTATTCCGGGGATTTTAGGATTCTTTCTTTGAATGGGATGAACAGAAATAAAGAGAGCTCCCATAAAAGGATAGTTGTTAGAAAAGATTGATGAATAAAAAAAAGGTTTACAGTTGAATCGACAAAGAATTCTTAAATCTTGATTCTTAATTCTTGAATTGTAAACTTTAAATGCACGATAATTGCACGGAATCTACCAAGCAGTTTACAAGGCGCTCGAACCCTTATGTCGTCGAACCAACCGCCCACCTAAAGTCGTGATAAATGATATCGATTATTTAGATGAGTATGATTTTGCTTGAACTACTACTCTACGAGTTGAGTGTTTGCATTCTGTACTTCTAATATATTTTCTAGCCTCATTTTTTTATCTTCTAACTGTAAGATTAAGGTCTCTAATTGCATATCAGTTAATTGAGCAATTTCTCTTTCTTCTTCTTCCATAGTTGCGATTCGCCTGCGTCTTGAACCAAATATATCTCGTTCGTTTATGGCATCTAATTGGGCTAATTCACTTCTAATGTCGTCAATAAGTAACTTTAATTTTGCTAAGGTTATATCATTATTTTCTACAGTTACGATAGTTTGGATGTTATTGTTCATTATTTTCTCACGTAATACACTAATTTTCTCTGCTAAAGCCTTTATTTCTTCTGAGATTTTATCAAATTCTACAAAATTTTCATTGTTACTAATGTCTTCTATCTTCCCACCTTTCGGAATTATAACAAAGAAATTCTCTTTTCTCATCTTAATTTTTCTTTTCAACTCGTTTTTGTGCTGTCTAATTTTTTTTAATCCTCCTGAAACATTCATACTTTTTCACCTCCAAATTTTTATTTTTATTTATTTTTTTACCATACTCCTGACATGATTCGAACATGTGTTACCGAATCCAAGGTTCGGTGTACTTGACCTCTGTACTACAGGAGTCCTTTTTCTAAATGAATCTATATCACATTTTCTATTAGGATCCATTCCTAACTTATTGCTTCCAATGATTTAATTCTCGATTATCTCTCGCTACTATAACGAAAAAGCTGTATGTGAAGAAAATGTATCTATGATAATGCCTTGAGGTTAATGGTTTGCGGAAAAATATGTAATGTTATTATCGCTTAACTAATAAATAGTAAAGAGAATCCGAAGTTTGCTGATACATTAATAGAGACGAGAGTTGAGATGCTATTGAATATAGCACTCACTGAGTTTATGCCCTTTCTGCAAGGGGAGTGGTTGCATATACCATGTAACTCGGCTCATAATATTAATAATACCGAATTCTTTGTATATAAATTTTATGGTGAAAAAGTCAACTTTTTGGTAGAGATATCCCAAACTCTATTTTCATTACCTCCTATGTATTGGCAAGGATCACCTTTTTTTATAGTTTTCAAAGTTCCGACTTTATTCCAAACCAATCGGAGTAATTAATAATCTGTCACTCCCCCTTTTATTAAAGCTCGATATTTTTATTAGATATTGAAAAA
>SDBU01008099.1_pt1 | contig 12011 bp, 8 predicted proteins | sample 2277071 | NCBI WGS metagenome assembly SDBU01 (sample SAMN10397929, study PRJNA504765) | marine sediment metagenome | isolation source: marine sediment core GS08_GC12, 126 cmbsf | place: Arctic Ocean: Gakkel Ridge, Loki's castle | collected 2008
GTTGCCGTGGTCCACTCTGATGGTTTCAAAAAAACCGTAACCGTACTGCAAGCCCAGATCGGTTATGGGGATAACGGCCTGCTCCTGCGGTTCCAGGGAACCATTGATCCATACATAGCTTTTCTTTGAAGTTTTTTTTTCTTGGCCCATAAAAACCTCCATCAACGTTCTACCTTTATGTATGGTTTCTTCGTATTCGTCCAGCGGGTCAGAGTCGAAAACGATGCCGCCCCCTACGGAAAAGATAATTTTGTCGTTGTATATAGTGGCGGTACGGATAGCGATGGAAAGATCCATGGTGTCGTGGAAACTGATGTAACCGATGGAGCCGGTATAGATATGCCGCCTGTGCGGTTCGAGTTCGTCGATAATTTCCATGGTTCTGATTTTGGGACAGCCGGTGATCGATCCCCCGGGGAAAGTGGCCTTAAGAAGATCAACCGCATCACGGCCCGGGTCCAGTATGCCCGCGACAATCGATACCAGGTGATAAACATTCTGGTAGGCTTCCAGTCGTTTGTGTTCCGCCACCCGGACAGATCCGGCCTGACAGACTTTGCCGATGTCGTTGCGCAACAGATCGACAATCATGGAAAGCTCGGCATCGTCTTTTTTGCTTTGCTTCAGCTCGCGGCCGAGCTGTTCGTCTTGGGCCGGTGTTTTGCCCCTGGGCCGGGTACCTTTAATAGGTCTGGTTTCAATGCGGTCGCCGGTTTGCAGCAAAAACCTTTCAGGGGATGTAGAAACTAGCTGATGGTCGCCGGCATTGATATAAGCAAAAAACGGAGCCGGGTTGTTAGCGTACAGTTTTGTAAAAAGATTGAAGGTATCCCCCTCAAAGTCCATCTCAAAACGCTGGGACATGTTGACCTGGTAAACATCACCCGCTGCAATGTACTCCCTGATGGTTTCAACGGCATGCAGGTAGTTGGGTTTTTTGAAATTAGATTTAAACCCGGCCGACTCACCGCTGAAGCTCCCTTTTGGCGGAGGTTCTCCCGCCAGGACTTGTTTAAAAAAATTTAGATCATCATCCCGGCTGCTTTGCCCGGCAAGGTTGCGCTCGGGAATGCAGAGCCGGGTGCTGTCAGTGCTTTTGTCGTGAACAACGATAATCGACGGCGCAAAAAAACAGATGTGCGGAAGTCGCAGATCGTCTACGGAGGTGCGCGGAAGTTTTTCCAGAACATCTTTAAGGTCGTAAGACAGATAACCAAAAAGCCCGGCCGCAAGCGGTTGCGGCAAACCAGATGGATCCCAATCAAGATCATTTAGATGCAAAGCGTTTATTATAGAACGGAGGGCGTCAAAAGGATCGGCGTTGACCTCAACGGTTTGATCCGCGGAAGTGATCGTCATCTTCCGGTTGCGTCCCCTGAAGGTCAGCCATGGTTTGGCACCCAGAAGGTGGTATCGGGCACAATCAAGGTCGCCGCCGCTCAAAAGAACGGTTGTACCGGCCATGGCAGCAAAGCGGGCGGAAAAATCGATAAACGATTCGCCAAGGTCAATTGGTTCGACATGAATACCGGTTATCTCGCCGGCTATTTTTCTGATTTCATCCATTTTATATCCTGCCATAAAAACCTGATCCTATGGGCCATGCCTGTCCCGCATTGCGGGGGCAAGAGAACGTCGGCTCTACCTTAAAGAGTGTTACGGATTATTGGAGTACAAATCATTTCATCAGAGCACGATCCGGAAAGTCCCTCTGGGGCTGAATCAAAACCGTGTCCCGGGAGTCCGGACTCTTTGCTGTGTTCAAAAAGCTTCCGTTGGCACTGCGCATGCCGGAATCTGAAACAGCGAGCGGTCCCAGCCTGAGGAAATTTTCCACAAGCAAATAGCCGTTTTCAGTGAGAAAGCTTTCAGGATGAAACTGAACACCGTGTAGCGCATACTTCGGGTGGGACATTCCCATAATCACCCCTTCGGGGCTGCGGGCGGTTACATTGAGCGCGCTCTGGTTGAATGCGACCATCAGAGAATGATAGCGGGTTGCAGAAAAAGGAGAACAGATTCCATTAAAGATACCGTCATTGTTGTGATGGATCATACTGGTTTTGCCATGCATCGGCAGCGGAGCGCGCACGGTTTTACCGCCAAAGGCTTCATTCATGCATTGCATGCCCAGGCATACGCCCAAAATGGGGACCCGGCGGCCAAAGGCTTTTATAAGGGGAATTGATATCCCGGCATGGGCTGGATCTTTGGGGCCCGGGCTGATGAGCACATAGTCCGGGCCCAGCGTTTCAATCTGCCGCAAAGTAATCATATCACTTCTATGCACCTGAATTTCAAGAGCATATTGCCTGAACATCTGCACCAGGTTGTAAGTAAACGAATCGTAATTATCGATGACAAGCAGCTTGTTCATTTCGGTCTCAGTTAGTACCCGTACAATAATTCAATTGGACAACTGCGATTTTCCAATGGGAGTTTTCAATTCGGAAAAAGGCCATTTACACATTGAAAATAAAAAAGCCACCCAATCGAGCCTGGGTGGCTTAAAGCCTATTGCATAACTCAAGATATAAAATCGCTTTGCGATTTTATATAACGCGGCTGCGCCGCTCTTAAATGAATTTTTACGACTTATCTTAAAGCTGCTGAAAGGTCAAGATAAAATCGACAGACTATGAAAACAATCGTACCCATGACTCAAACGTCTTTACTTTGTCACAAGATATCAACGTTTCAAAATTGATGCATGTAATCAATAATATACAGATACTTAAGAATAAATATTCTAAACATATTCCATAACGAGAAACATCAACTGCCGTTATGAAGCGCAACGCAATACCCTGGCTTCATGCAATTGTTAGCTCATCTTTTTGTTTTAAAATTATGAGTGGATCATCATATCCCATATTATTTTTCATTGAGTAGGTATATGCGCCACATTTTTCAATAATAATAATATCTCCTTCTGTGATAGAATCAGAGTATACATTTTTTTTAATAATATCCGCACCAAAACATAAGCGACCTGCAAAATTATAAGTATAATCACCAAATCTTGTATTTATTATATAATCAGCATTTCCCAGTGGTACTAAAAAATTGCTTGAGATATCTAGTAAAACCCAATTTCTATTGACAGAAACAACTTTAGAGATGCAGTAGCAAGAATCTTCAACTAAAAACCTGCCCGGCTCAAGATATAAGAAATCTTTCTCAGTAATTTTTTTAACTATTGGATTTAAATATTGATATAAATTCTTATTTAATTCTACTAAGGTCCTAGTTGAAGGGAAGCCTCCACCAATATTGATATGCTCAATATGACCACCGCATAAATCCTTCAAACTAAAAAATACTTTTGAGTACAACTTCTCATCATAAATATTTGTTCCAATATGACAGCATAACATTGATAGAGATAAAAACTTGCTGCTTTGAATAATACTTTTTGCAATATTTATATCTTCAACACTTATCCCAAATTTTGTTTTTTCTCCTTTTATATTTAACAATGATTTACTGTTAATTCTTAAACCTATTTTTGCTGGCTTGGTTAGTTTATTGCAAATAGAAGCGATTTTTTGTGTTGCATTAATTGAATTGGCAATTATGATAAATACTTCATTCTTTAAAGCATATTCTAATTCTGTGTTTTTATCAGCAATTGGGTGATATATAATTCTTTCAGGGTGGAATGAATGCTCTAAAGCATGTTTAAGTTCTTTATTAGAAGCAACAACGATCTTCCCCCCTAAGCTATTAATAACATTAAGTATTGCTGGGTGAGGATTAGTTTTTACTGAGTAGCATATATTAGCTTTAAAGGCTGCTTGAAATAACATATTATATTTATTTTCAAGTTTATCAAGGTCAATTATAAATATTGGTGTTCCGTGCTTTTCAGCTAACTGTGAAAAGTTGATTTTCATTAAGCTTACCCTTTTCGAAATAAGTGCTTATTATATGAGATTAATTGAAAGAATGACCAGTATAGTTCTTTTATTTGTTTATGATTAATAGTATTAAATTTCATAAAGAATGTTTTTTGTAACGAAAGTGTAAATTCTTTTATATCGTTAATATCCTTTGCCTCGTTGATTATAGAGTAGAAATCAGATTTAGGAATATTTTTAGTTTTTTCCCAAATTAATTCCCATAATATAAACCTTTTAACATAATTTAATTTTTCTAAACTGTCCTTTGTAACAATTTTATCAATGTCCTTAGAAGAATTATTCCATAAAAAAATATTGGTATATGACTCATACAAAATGTTCATCAAAGGTTGAATGCGAATTTCTATTTCCTGTTCTTCAATGGAGTTTTTTAATTTTGATACCTTATTAATATCACCAATTATATGTGTAAAATTAGATATAAAAGAAAGAATAACGGATCGTGATTCCCAACAGAAAAGATTTTCAATGGAAGGGTAAATTAGTAAATGAATTTTAAAAAAATCTTTAGTGTATGATTTCCGAAATAATTCACAAAAATAATTTTGTATCCTGAAGGAAGAAAATATTACGATTTCGAAGTTATTTTCTTTTTCTATATTATTAAGCAACGGACTAAATTTAATTAAAAACTTATTATAGTTATTTATATTTAAATAAGGTTTATTCTTTTCACTTTTTAAAACAATTAATAAATCGATATCTTTACCACCTTCTATATATGTAGTTAAAGCAAGGTCTATAAACTGAGAGCAGTTTTTCTTTAGATCGAAAAATAAAAGATTGATTGGAAATTTATTCATATCTTTTACGGTTAAGCCATGTCATACATTTTTTCTATAATTTTAGCTATAGCCAGCGCCGCTCATTCATCATCTATCCAAATTCCCCCTCCCCTTGAATGAATAGGTTCATCCCCTTTTCTTTTAATGCCTATATCATCATAGTCGCCAAATCCTATATAACACTGACCTAATTTTGGAACAGAAAATAAATTTGGTAAAGGCCAATCCTCTTCTGGAACAGGTATCTTTTTATATCGTCCTTGAGGTAGGTTATTCCATCCAGTTTGTTTCTTCCACTCTTCATTAAATTCTTTTTTATTATTATTTCCTGCTAAGTAATACCAAGTTATATTGTTATCCATTGCTATTTGTACTAAATACGCATCCTCCTCCCAAACGCTTTTGGGCTTAAGGGTCCGTAAGTTTGCATCATAAATAACTACATCAGAAATATCTTTATCTTTAACATAATTTTCAATATCTTTATACATCTTCTTTGCTTGATTTGCGGATTCTATATTATTTTGGCCGTTTCTCAGATAATTTTCAATTTCTCCTTTGAATTTATTACACGTTGTGGTAGACATAACTTGAGGACTCCTTTTGTGAATATTTACATTTAATTCGGATAATTATATATAACATAAAAGGGGGTCCTTTACTACTATAAAGTAGAAATAAAAGAAGTAATTATATGTCGCAAACCCGCATTAGGGGGTGCGAAACTTAAGATAATAGATATATAAAACCGTGATAGAATCCTTTTCGAATAACGAATAACACTCAATTGAGGTTATCAAAAAGGAGTTGTTGCCATGGATAACAAAGTCGTTCAAACCGATCAGGCCCCGGCGGCCATTGGACCGTATTCCCAGGGGATAACAATTGCTTCCTGGTTGTTTGTCAGCGGTCAATTGGGCATGGACCCTGAAACAGGGGAGCTCACAGGCCCTGATTGCGCTTCCCAGGCCCGCCAGGCCCTGGAGAACCTGCGGCAGATCGTGCTGGCCGCAGGTTGCAGTTTAAAAGATGTGACCGCCGTCGATGTGTTTCTGACCGACATGACAAATTTTGCCGAGTTCAATGCAATCTATGCCGAATATTTTACGGACCACCGCCCGGCCAGGGCCGTGGTGGAGGTGCGGGCGCTTCCCAAGGGCGCCGTAGTGGAGATCAAGTGTATCGCCTACTGCGGATAAAATCGTATTACCTGAATCTTGCATAGACTATCTTGAAGGATTCAATATTTCGTGTTTTCTTAATTTCGGACTTTCCCGCCTGCCAAAGTCTTGTACGGCGGACAGGCGTGATAGAAAATCTCTCTCTTTTCACGCTTGCCATGTCCTCTTCTCAAGGTTATAATTAGTTATAGCGATTCTCATAATAATGTTCCGATTGAACCGTTAACTTTACAAATTTTCAGTAAGCCGCCGGAAACGGAACGTATTTTTGAGAACCGCTATAGCCTGCCGATTGAGGAATTGTTCATGAAGATACCGCACAATGACACGATTGTAGAAGAAGCCGCTGCGCTGGCCGCAACCTGGCAGAAGCGGGCCAATGAGCTTTTGACCGCAGAAGAGAAAGGGATTGCCCAGCAGATGAAACGCCTGATGACACATCCCATGGATAAAGTTGTGTTGACCAAATTGATTGATCAGAGTTTTCGTTCTGAAGATACAGCCCGGGTTGCCGATCAGGTGAACTATTTGCTTGCAAAATACGGTGTGCCGGACTTCTTTTCATCGGTGGAAAAATTGCTGGTTCAGATGTTTATGGGCTTAGGCAGGTATATCCCCAGTGTTGCTGTGCCCAAGATGATTGAAAAAATGCGGCACGACAGCAGCCGTGCGATTATTCCGGGAGAAGCGGATATTTTACATGCGCTTTTGCATAAAAGAAAAGAACAGGGCGTACGCATGAACATCAATCGTCTGGGAGAAGCCATCCTGGGGGAGCAAGAAGCCCTCAATCGCCTGGAAGGTTATCTTGATGATCTCAAAAATCCGGAGATTGAATACATTTCCGTCAAAATCTCCACTATCTATTCCCAGATTCAGCCGCTGGCGTTTGAGCATACCGTCAGGATATTAACCGAGCGTCTTACACGGCTGTACCGTGCCGCCGGGGATAATTTTTTTATCAGAAGCGACGGCACCCAAGTCCCTAAATTTGTTAATCTGGATATGGAAGAATACCGCGACCTTCAGATTACCGCCGCAGCATTTACAAGAACCCTGGATCAAGAAGAGTTTAAGCAGCATTCCGCCGGCATCGTACTGCAGGCCTATTTGCCGGATTCTTATGACATGCAGAAAGAGCTTACGGCCTGGGCCCAAGCGCGGCTTAAAAAAGGCGGAAGCCCCATCAAGATCCGCATCGTTAAAGGTGCCAACATGGAGATGGAACAGCAGGAAGCCGCCGTCCACAACTGGCCGCAAGCGCCTTATGACAACAAGCTGGATGTGGATGCCAATTTTAAGCGCATGGTTGAATACGGCACGGCGCCGGGAAATGCCAGAGCGGTTCACCTGGGGATCGGGTCCCACAACCTGTTTGAGCTGGCCTATGCCTATAAGCTCGCCCAACAGCATAAGGTCACTGAATATTTTTCATTTGAGATGCTCAAGGGAATGGCCGATCACGTGCGCCGGGCCATTCATGAGATGTCGGGAAGCGTAGTGGTATACGCACCGGTGGCTGCCAAAAAGCAGTTTATCAGTGCCATTGGTTATCTGGTCCGTCGCCTGGATGAAAATACGGCCGAGGAGAATTTTCTGCGGTACTCTTTTGATCTTTACCCGGATTCTAATGACTGGGAGTTTTTAAAAAAGCAATTTTTAGCATCCTGTAAACACATGCACGCAGCCGGCAAAACACCGCGCCGCGTACAGAACCGCACAGAGGAAATCTTCCCGGACAAGATGGGAACCTTCTATGAAAACGAATTCAACAATGAGCCGGATACGGACTGGTCACTGGCCGCCAACCGCAAGTGGGCTGAAGCTGTTAGGGACGAATGGAAAAAGGGACCGGATGATTCTCCGGTAAAAATTCCCCTGGTGATCGCCGGTAAAGATATTTATACAGACCGGCTCACCCAAAAATGTATGGATCGTTCTCAAATCACTGACGAGGTCTGTGTGGCCGTCTATGCCGAGGCCGCCGATGAAGATGTGGATCAGGCCCTGTCTGTTGCCAAAGCCGATCCGGACGGTTGGCGGAGCAAAAGCATGCCAGCGCGCTACAAAATCCTTTCAAAAGTCGCCATTAAGATTCGCAAAACAAGAGGGGACCTTATGGGTGCAGCCGCCGCCGATACCGGCAAGGTATTTACCGAAGCTGATCCCGAGGTGTCTGAGGCCGTCGACTTTTTAGAATATTATCCCTTTGCTGCCAGAGCATTTACGGATCTTGCCAATGTTAAATGCAGCGCAAAAGGTGTCGGTCTGGTCATTTCCCCGTGGAACTTTCCCATCGCCATCCCCTGCGGCGGAATTGCGGCATCTCTGGCTGCCGGTAATACCGTTATTTTCAAACCGGCGTCGGCGTCTGTTCTAACGGCCTGGCTCTTATGCCGGGCATTCTGGAATGCCGGTGTTTCTAAAAATGTCTTGCAGTTTATCCCTTGTTCCGGCTCGACAACAGGTGCAAAACTTGTCAATCACCCTGACGTGGATTTCATAATATTGACGGGCGGCACCGCTACCGGCATGACCATTTTAAAACAGCGACCGGGTATCTATCTGGCGGCGGAGACCGGCGGCAAAAACGCCACCGTAGTGACCGCCATGTCGGACAGAGACCAGGCCATTAAACATGTGCTCCATTCGGCCTTTAGCCATGGCGGTCAAAAATGCAGTGCAACCTCGCTTTTAATCCTGGCAAAGGAAGTGTATGAGGATTCCGGTTTTAAAAAACAACTGGTCGATGCCGCCCGCAGCTATCTGGTGGGATCAGCCTGGGACTTTGAAAACAAAATGGGGCCTTTGATCCAATCCCCGGCTGGAGATTTGAAACAGGCTCTGACAAAGCTCGATCCCGGAGAATCCTGGGCCTTGGAGCCCGCAAACATTGATAACAACCCCTATATGTGGACGCCGGGCATCAAATGGGGGATACAGCCGGGCAGCTACACCCATACCACCGAATTTTTCGGCCCACTTTTAGGAGTTATGCGTGCTGAAAATCTGGATGACGCCATTGAAATGGTCAATCAGACCGGCTACGGCTTGACGGCGGGGCTCGAGAGCCTGGACCGCCGGGAGCAACAACGCTGGCAGGCGCGTATCAACGCCGGCAATCTATATATCAACCGGGGAACCACCGGCGCCATTGTGCTGCGCCAGCCCTTCGGCGGCATGGGCAAATCAGCCCTGGGCGCCGGGATCAAGGCCGGCGGCCCCAACTATGTCTCCCAGTTTATGAATTTTGAAGACGTCGATTTCCCTTTGGCAGGCGCAATTCAAAACGATCATAGACTGCTGCGGCTTTCCAATCAATGGAAGCAAAAGCTAAATTGGGACCGGCTGACCGAATTTAAGACCGACCTGATCAAAACCATGCGGGCCGTAAAAAGTTACCTTTACCATTGGGAACAGGAATTTTCTCAAGAAAAAGATTACTTCCACCTACGGGGACAGGACAACATAATCCGTTACCTGCCCGTCGGCAGGGTTGTAGTCCGTATCCACCCGGATGACAGCCTGTTTGAAGTCCTGGCAAGGGTCGCGGCGGTAAAGATTTCAGGATGCAAATTGCTTCTCAGCATTCCAACGGGAATAAAAAACAAGGTTGCCGATTTTCTTGCAAGTAAACCGGGCAGGCAGTTTTTGGGAGATACCCAAACGACCGGGCAGTCCGATAAAGATCTAATCACGATTATACCTGAAGTGCAGCGCATCCGCTATGCAGCGCCCGACCGGGTGCCTGATGAAGTATTCCGGGCTGCGGCAAAAACCGGATTCTATATCTCGCGATCACCGGTGATGATGGAAGGCAGACTCGAGCTGTTGCAGTATTTTAAGGAACAGAGCATCTGCAACAATTACCATCGCTACGGCAACCTGGGAGAACGGGCTTAACCTGGATTTCAATTAAAAGCACGGCTACTCCTATTCAAATCGCTGAGGATGAATCAAATGATATCAAAGAAGATGGTTAACGTTATGTTATAATGAAAGCCGTGAGACTTTCCAAAATTGACTGAAACCCTGGATAAGTCAGTAAAGACCATTGTCGACAAGGAGGAAAAATATCTGACCTTTTCGTTGGCCGGCGAGGAATATGGCATCGAGATTACAAAGATCCGGGAGATCATCCCGGCTGCAGTCGGGATCACCTCTGTTCCCCAGACACCTGATTCTATTAAAGGTGTCATTAATCTGCGGGGCAAGGTCATCCCGGTGGTGGACCTCAGATTAAGGTTTGGAATGGATGCGGTCGATTACACGGAGACAACCTGTATCCTGGTGGTTGATCTTGCAGGTCAAGCCGGTAACATTTTAATGGGAGTGGTGGTCGATACGGTTTCAGAAGTATTAAGCGTCAAGGCCGAGGATAAGCAATTGAATGCAGCCAATGACAGTAAAAAGATTCATATATCGGCAGATATGCTTGTCTCTGGCCAAGAGTACGTGTATATTGAATTTATAGGAAACGTTAGGGCAACCCGGGAAAATACTGTTGTTACAACTCACAGGCTAAAGATTTATTATAAATGGTATTGCAACTACGACAAGAACTGCGCTTAAGCCAACAGCTGATCATGACGCCACAGCTCCAGATGGCGATAAAGCTTTTGCAGCTGAACAGGATGGAACTTGTGGACCGGGTCAGCCAGGAGCTGGAGGAAAATCCTGCTTTAGAAGAGGTCAGTGAAATCGACGCTGATGAAAAACCTGCAAAAGAGGCTGCAACCCCTGCGTCTGAGACGCCTCCGGATAAAGAGGTCACCATCGAAGAAAAGATTCTCGATGATATCGATTGGAGCAATTATTATGATGAATACGAGCCTCGCGGTAGAACCCGTTTTGAAACTGAAAAAAGAGAAGCCCCAAGATATGAAACTTTTATAGCGCGAAAGGAATCTTTAACTGATCACCTTCTCTGGCAGCTGCTTTTGGCTGCACCGACCAAGGCGGAAGAACGGATCGGAAGTCTTATCATAGGCAATCTTAACAGAGACGGTTATCTGGATGTCCCGGTCGATGAAATTGCCGGGTCAAGTGGTTTCTCAGTCGACAAAGTAGAGCCGGTTTTATCCTTGCTGCAGACGTTCGATCCCGCAGGAGTGTGTGCCAGGGATCTCAGTGAGTGCCTCCTGATACAGGCAAGTCGTCTCGGTCTTGACGACACCATAATAATTGACATCATAACAGATCACATCAAACACCTGGAAATCAAAAATTACACGGCCATCTGCCGGGCTTTAAAAATAAATATTAAGGACGTTGTTTCCGCTGTAAATATTATCAAATGCCTGGAGCCCAAGCCGGGACGCGAGTTTTCCGATGAAGAACCCCAACATATTATTCCCGATATTTATGTCTATGAATTTGAAGATGAGTTCATCATCATGCTTAATGATGACGGGATGCCAAAACTGCGCATTAACCCGTATTACAAAAAAGCCATCAGCCAAGGTAAAAAAATTTCCGGCGAGACAAAAGATTACCTGCAGGACAAAATGCGTTCAGCCGTGTGGCTGATCAGAAGCATCCATCAGCGCCAAAGAACTATCTACAAGGTTATGGAAAGCATCCTTTCCTTCCAGAAAGATTTTTTTGAAAAAGGAATCTCACTTTTAAAGCCGATGGTACTTAGTGATATAGCCCAGGACATCGGCATGCACGAATCGACCATCAGCAGGGTTACAACCAATAAATATGCTTATACCCCGCAGGGCATTTTTGAATTGAAATATTTTTTTAACAGTTCCATTAGCCGGGTACATGGCGAGGCAGTGGCATCTGCCAGCGTTAAAGAAAAAATCAAACAGATCATAGAAAGCGAAAACACGCAAAAGCCATACAGCGATGATAAAATCTCAAAAATTCTAAAGGCTGAAAATGTCAATATTGCTCGAAGAACCGTTGCCAAGTATAGGGAGGTGCTGAGGATACTATCGTCCAGCAAACGCAGACAATTTTAGGGCGCTTTTTATTTCTTTAGGCCCCGGCCTCCTTTGCCGGAAACTCTATCCCCGGTTTCATGTCACGAATGAGAGCATCCAACTCTTTGCCGGTGATGGTCTCTTTTTCCAGCAAAAGCTCGGCCAGTTTATGCAGAATGTCTATATTTT
>SDBU01008100.1_pt1 | contig 12011 bp, 11 predicted proteins | sample 2277071 | NCBI WGS metagenome assembly SDBU01 (sample SAMN10397929, study PRJNA504765) | marine sediment metagenome | isolation source: marine sediment core GS08_GC12, 126 cmbsf | place: Arctic Ocean: Gakkel Ridge, Loki's castle | collected 2008
GTTAGAATCCATTACTGGTTCATAAGTCTTATCAACTCCATTGATCACATTATCAGGACCTTCATCTTCCTTTTTCAGATCCAGATTCTTCCTGTCATGTGCTTCAAGTAAGTCTACATCCAAGCTTTCCTGGCCTCCTTCTTTTAATGGCATTCCATCAGGTAAATTCTCAGTAGCATCACCTCTAACATCTCCATCAGGATAATCATCATCCTCCACAACGCGGAGTTTGTTTTCCTCAGGATTAACTTTCACAGTAGCTTCCCCAGTAGCTTCCCCAGTAGCTCCCACCATCTCTCCACCTATTTCAGGCATGTGAAACATACCCAAGGAACTGCAGAAAATACTGGTGATACCCATAAATAGGTGATCTTTGAATTGCTCTTCAAAAGGAAGTTGATCATAAGGGACCAAATTGGGATGAGTTTTTCTGTGCTGGCTATAAACCTTATCCTTGGTCCACCCCTCTTTTTCCTTGGCTACGCACCAAAGTTCATGGGATGTTTCCGGAGTTTGCGGGTCTGAGATCATATCGACAATAGCCTTGATAAGTCTTTGGCGCTCCTCTTCACGAATGTCTTCCCATGATAGTTTAACAATCTGACCTCCGATAGCGTCAACATAGGCTCTATTAGCACTATGCACCACTTTAGCAATTAAGCTACAGCGAGCCTCAAAAGAGAGGTCTTGTAATTTCTTTGTTTCCATCTTAAATTGATTTATAAAAATTTAATAATTCGTTTCTGTAAATGATTTACTGCCACATTGACAGGTATATGGTTTGAACCTATCCTCTATGTACCAGGTACCACGGCAGTGGTTTAGTTTTAAATTGGTGTAAATCTTGTGACAGCCGCTACATTTGTATTCCGTAGGCATCTAATAGATCCTCCTTGGACATAAGCTTATTCAATAGAAGTTTCTTCTCTCCAGCTCTATCAATGATCACATGAAACGCATTATCCTGAAGGGATGGTATAATCATCATCTGCCAATCGGCGGCTCTGAATGCCTGGATCGTCCTGACACTCTCCATTTCGTACCAATAGTAATTTTCTGGTCTCATATCAATTTACTATTTATCCATATCTGTTCCTGGACTCCGGTGATGGATTTGATTTCGTGGTCACTGTAAGTATTGTAATACTCCAAAACAATCTTCCTGATCGTAGTTGGAATATCCTCATACTCAACGTTAACCAAAATAAATCGTTTAATGTGCTTCAGTATTGCGCCCTTCTCCGTTTCATAGAACAGATGTACAATTACGCGATTTCTACTTGTAAATTTCATAAGTTTTAAATTTATAAAAAGCGAAAGAATTACTCCTGGGGTTTCTCCGACTGATCCGTTTCGCCATCTTCCGGTATCTTAGGTACCTGAATTTCCGGGAGTTTAAATTCTTTCGCTTCGGGCATCCCTTGCTGCTCTATACGATCATATTCGCTGTTAAGCCACGCCAATGATTGTACAAGGGATGTGTAAATATGCATCATTATTGCAATGACTGAAGCATTGTGGGCATCTGGCGGAAAGATACTATTCAGTTGAGATTCATAATCTTCAGTAAGCAAATCCAGCTCTGTAGCTAAATTAAATACTTTGTCCTTATACGAAATCTTTTTCCACCCCTTTTCTTTGACATATTTGAGTTTGGTGAAACTGAATTTACCATCACGGCCACCCATCATATCAACGAGTTTGTCGAATAACTGATTAACGGAAAGAATGTGATTAAGACAATCAGACAAAGCGAGTGTGTGTTTGGTGTTAATAAGGAATTTCACCTCATTGTCAAGTTCGGTAAGCATTTGAGTGAAAGACCGGGAATTTTCGTGAAGTGTTTGTTGTTCAATGGGAGACAGCTCTTTGTACTGCTTCTCATCCTGCATAATCTTTCTCCATTCTGTCCAATGGATCAGACCTTTATTTCCGAGTTTATTAAACTCTTCTACAGTTTTTTCATGGATGTTCAGATTATCCAAATAGGATGTAATGGTTCTGGACCGACCTTGTAACACTAAAATTTGTTGCTTCATTATCACGTTTTAGAAACTTACCTGAAACCCCCGAAGGGGGATCAGGCTCCTGTCTAGGCTGCTTCCTGGAAGCGACCCTGAGGAATTAGTTGTATAACCTTTTGTTCGCCGGTTAATTAGCTAGTCTTCTCCTGATACTCTACTCCAACACTGTCAAAACCAGTATGCCCCGTATCTTACAAAAAAGTAACTTACCATCAAGTTACCTAGTGGAGCATGGGGGAGTCGAACCCCCGTCCAAATGTCTTTCAACATATCAATCATCAAAGAACTGGTACAAAAATACAATAAATATTTTGAATAGGCAATAACAATCATTATTTACAACGATTCTAAATAACCCTGCTGTAGTTCTTTCCGATCTTAATCTGATGTATGGTAACTTGAAGAGCCCCAAATTTTTTCCCTATCTGTGCTTGAGTAAGCTCACCTTTTATTAATTCTTGTTTTATTTTACGAACATCATCATCTGATAACTTACAACTATGAGTATGCCCATTTTTAAAGGGAGTCGTGTGTCTACCCTTTTTTATACAATCCTGCGAATTGTCCTTTAAAGTCCCAATAAATAAATGATCAGGATTAACACATCCAGGATTATCACAATGGTGACATACGCACAGATCTCCTTTAATAGGACTAACTAATAATTCGTAGGATAATCTATGCGCTCTTTTATTTTTACCCTCAAGGCCAAATTGTCCATACCCATCGCTATCTTTACTAGCAATCCACTCCCAGCATCCAGTGACTGGATCTTTCTTTACTTTACTGAGAAATCTTTCTTTAATGTCCATGATTACAGATACATTGGCAGAAGGATTGGAATTTTGCCGTCATCCAGAACAACACCACATGCAATTACTAATTTCTTTTGGGATTTTTTCCCGTAAGCAAAAGCATATGCCTTATGGTCAATTCCGCAACCTACTTGGAATGCAAAGAGTCTGGTTTTTATTGATACTTTCCAACGGGTGTAAGCACTGGTATGAAAATGCCCCTGGACTACAGATGTATCCCAGTGTAGCATTCTATTGTAAGCTCCATTGATTGGACCACCCGGCCCATCTCCGTGGGTATACATTACGTCAAAATGATCAAAATCATCTGCCCATATCCAGCCTGGAGTCTCCAGAACGTCTGAATAATCTTTGATCCACCTTTCAGATATACCGGCATCAAATGCCTGACGTCTTATCCTGAAGTCATGATTACCTATGCAAATTTCCGCTTCTGGAAATGCATTAAACCATGGCTGAATGATTTCAATGGCTAGATCTGTTTCATCTTTTGCTGATAAACCATCTGGATCTGCAGTGTATGCTGAACTGTAATGGTTATCCAATACATCTCCAATGAAAGTAACCTTAGTACAGTGATACTCGTGGTAAGCCTTTACACAATGATCCAGAAATCCCTTTTTGGTGAAAGGTGCATGGATATCAGAGATGACTAACCTATTCTCCCCCTTTAATTTGTTTGCTTGTATAACTTGATTGTAGGTATTCTCTACCATGAAGAAATAGTATCTGGCTGTCCGGTCTGGAATTTCAAAATGATGACCTAATGATTCTGCATACAACTTGACACCTTGTTCAGTGGAAATTTTATAGAGCTGATACATCTGATGATACAGCTCTAAATTGAATTGTGTTTTACTCATGTTTTGAATTTGATAACAAAGGTATTGTTAATTTATGACATATACAACTAAATGGATAGAAATCGTACATCCTCTATAACCGGCCTTACGTGTGCGCCTGCGGAATACTGATTGAATCCAGTAGGATAGAATAGTATTTAGCTCAGAAAGATCAAAAGAAGCCGACGGATTTGCTGACGCTCCTCCGTCTTCTTTTGATTACGAGCGGTTAGGATTTGCCTTTGGGGTGGTCTGGCCATTACCGGGGATGTCCAGTCGATTTTCACCGTTGTCTTACATTGTCTTACAGGTGTCTTACAAGTAAACAAGGGGTATACAGGAGATTTGTCTTACATTGTCTTACATTATAATTTGGTGGTTTCGATTATTATTTGTACCTTTGTTTTATGAGTACGAAATCAAAAACAGTTAGGATGGATGTAGGTCTACTCATTAGAATGTCTAGTCTTATATCCGGTAAGGATACATTTAGCTCTGTATTAGATAGATGTGTCCGGCTGGGATTGGATCAAATTGAGCAACCTATCCAGGCTGATGCTAAGCCTAATATTATCACTCGCGTGCGCGGGACAAGGTCTGATGATAGAGCCACTGAGGAAATGAAGGCAAACTATGAAAATGCTCAAAGGGCGATGGATGAAGCTAACGCAAAAGATGAGGATGGTCCAGAAGAAATGTTCAGCACAGTAGGCCCTACAGACCTCATGGAGAAGTATGGTGATCAAATACGTAAACAACATAAAAAATTATAGATGGCACAAATGGGAATGGAAATTGATCCACTTGATTATTTGGATAAGATAATCGATTATTGTATCGGGAATATTCCAGCCGATGAAGTGGGAGCTAATGATTTTTCCACCCTCCCGGAAGCGCTGTCCAAGTTAGATAATGCCCCAGGTGACCGTAATGCAGTTCAGGCTGCTGTCCAATACGTGGGAAAACTCAAGTCGAAAGTCGTCTTTCTGGAAACCCAACTGCTAATACTGCAGAGGTTACAGGAACGCGGTATAATAAGGTAAACTTTGGCTATTACGGGCACTGAGGCGTCGAGAGCTCGATACCTTGCATACCTTTATAAACAGTATCAGAAAGGTATTCTTAGTCGACAACAAGTAGAGTTGTTGAAGAGGGAGGGTTATATCAAAGACGGTCCCGAAATTGTAAGGCTATCTCCTGGTCAGCAGATCCTACAGAAAAAGATGAAGCGCTGGGAGAACAACCCATTTGCACATTCCGGCACATTCTCCAGGTTCAAAGATAATCTCACAAAGGAAGACTGGCTTCCTGAAAGTAACCTTTATCATAAGCAGGATTTTATAGATTGGATCAACTCCATTGTTTATGGTCCATTTCCCCAGGCAATCAAATATCCTTTATTTGAACGGTACAAGGCCCAGGCATATCGATGGTTGGAGGAGAAGGATAATATCACCAACTATAAAGATCCGGATGCGAAACGGGAGTATGCAAATCAGGAGCGGGACCGGATAAAAGAAAATACTTTATATTTCGCAAATAAGTATGGAGAATTGAAGGAAGGTGATGCCGCAACCGGTGTTATGCGCTACTTTGCGAAGGAGCACCATGCCGTAATTTTCTATCTATTCGATTGCCGCTATAATGTGATTGGCGGTAAAGGACGACAAATTGGATTTACTTCTGCCATGGGTATCATTGCACTCAAGATGATGCTCATCCACAATAACTATTATATAAAATTCATCGCTGAGGATAAAGATACAGTTGAGGAGATCTTTACTGATAAGCTGAAATATCCGTTTGGCGCCCTTCCCAGATGGTTGCAGCCGCCTGTGAAATCAGACAGTGGGACTAGATTCTGGTTGTCTGATAAACCGGGTAAAGGGAAAAAAGGATACCCAAACAGTAGGTGTGACGTAGTAGCACCTAAAAAAACTGCTATTAACGGGGGATCTCCTCAGCTTGCCCTTATTGATGAAATTGGGAACATTGGTATTTTGGGTCCCATGCTGAACGAAGCAAGGCCAACCATGTTCTGGAATGATCCGGTAACTGGTAAATTTGTACTACGCCGTCAGATCTGGATGTGGGGAACCGGTGGCGAAATGGATAAGGGTAAAGGAGCTTATGAGAAAGAATGGTATCGTATCCTTGGTCTGTGGGAAGCCAAGCAGTTTGAAAGTGGCTTCGTTCCATTATTTTTTAGCTGGCATGCCAGGTTAAGTAAAGAAGATTACCTGAAAGAGCAGGCTTGGTACTACGGTGCTAGAGCATCAGAAAGAGAGATTGATCTGGAAACTTCCAAGATCCAATTCCACCAGCATTATCCATCTACCTTCAAGGATATGTTCCTGAGCAATTCCAGTACGCTGGTATCCCGGGAGATTATAGAAGGCGGTCTTGAGCGGTGCAGGGCGCTCGGTTCCCGGGCACGACCAACACTTGGATACTTCGAACCAATCTATGATTATGATGATCCCATGCCGCCCGAGAGTGACGTTCCGTTCCGGATTATAGATGCCAAGTTTACGGTTTTGGATGATGATGATCCAGACAGGAAGGGAACAGTTTGGATATTCCAACACCCGGAACAGGGTTGGGTAAATAGATATTGGCAGGGAACTGACCCCATTGCAACAGAAACAGGTCATTCAAAACAAGCCAGTGCTATATGGGATGATCATTTGAAAACATGCTCAGCTCTGGTGAATTACCGGAAATCTCATGAACATAAACAGGTGTTCTTGCAGACCGTGTTGCTGGGATTATATTATGACGTAGAGAATGTAAGAAAAAGAGGTGTACCAGAATTAGTAGAAGCGAACAATGGAACTAATTATATTGACTATAAAGAGTTAAAAGGGTTCCTTGGATCTCTCATCTTTAATACTCAATTGCCGGCCAAAGTTCAGGGTGGTGCAAGAGATATAGGCCTAGATAAGAAGGGGTTACGAGCCGATGCTGTCATAGAATATATGACCGAAGTATTCAGGAATTATCATAACAATATTTATATTTCGGTATTCTTCGATCAATTAAGTACCTTTGCATATGAGATTAAACCAACCGGCAAAGAAAGTTGGGGCCCGGTAAATAAATTGATGCATTATGATGATGCCTTGGATGCTATCACATATGCCTACATTGCTCGTATAGCGTGTGCTCATAAGAAAACTTTCAGACTTAACAGTAACATTAGCAAAACTAGAATAAGATATAAAACGGTACGTGACGCCAATTGGAATTTGGTTCGTGTACCAGTGAAGGAAAAGTATAACAATTTAACCCATGAGGAAGATATTCGATCCGTACAAGGTCAGGCCCGCAGATTATCGCAGTCGCTACCCGGAACTGAAACGAATTAAGGAATTTGAAGGTTTAACGGCAATTCAGTTGATTACCATTTGGTGGTATGCAAATCCGACTTCTGAGATCCTTTCTATTGAGGATAACCAATCCAGGATTATAGAGGCGCTTAAACGCGCAAACTACACGCCGGACAGAACTTTGAAGGCCGAATTGTTGAAACTTAATTTCGATGAGAAGTGGGCTTTAGCTATAGATCGTATGGCTGTGATGGAGCCAAGTATCCGTGAGAAGGCCAGATCAATGATTGAAAAACTTATTGTGAATTACGAAGATCTGTGCGATCCGGAGAAGTATTCTGATAAGGATGGAGTTCAAGACATAAAGAAATTTGTTGATGCTACTACCAAGATAGCTCAGGAGCTCCCAGGTCTGATTGCGAAGATGGAAGAAGGATTCGGAGTATCCAATCGGGATGAGGACGAAGATGACAACAGTACTGGGTTTGACAGAGAGTATTATCAAAACGCAAGTGAAAAGTAAACAATATAATAATATATAAGCCATGCTTCAATTAATTCAAACAAAACAAAGCAAGCCAAACCGGATTGAAACCCGAGAAGATCTGAAAGAGGAGAAATACCATGTTGAGTATGCTCGTTGGGTAATCGGTGAAGGACTGCGCCAAAAGCAGATTGAACACATAGCTAAGTATCAAACTAACATGAATTTCTACAAAGGTAAGCAGTGGACCATGACAGAGGATACTGAGGCATTCTTTAAAGACGAATCCGGACAGGATCGCAACCGTATTAAAGTAACCCGTAATTTCATCCAGCCTATGGTAGAGCAATATCGTGGAAATGCAGAACGGATGACATTTGATGTAAAGGTCCAGGCCATATCACCCATGGCAAAAAGTCGTCGGGATAAGTCTTTGGCCCGGTTACAAGCATATGGTTACGCGGCTGAGCTATTTCCGGAATTCGGGAAGGAGATGGAGAAGAAGGGGTATCTAACTGGCAAGGATGAGGATGATATTGCCATGCGATTCGAGAATAATTATGTGGATAGCTTCGTGATTGCGATGAATAGGTTACTGAGATATGTAGCCAAGACTTCCAGATTAGATAGGCTTAAAAAACAACTTGCCGTTGATATCGCCACCGGTGGTATAGGTATTATTCATCCATACCCACTTAATGGGGAATGGCAATTCAAAAGAATTCCGGTAGATAGGTTTGCATGGGATAGAGGAGCAACAGAAGAAGATCTTTCTGATTCTGAATATTTTTTTGAGTTTGATTATTCCATGGCCACCGACATTTATGAACGTCATCAAACATTATCTCTACCTCAGAAGAAGGCTATTGAGGATTATGTATCCCAGATTATAGGTACACAGGCAAACGGGCAACCTTTTGATATTCGTCACAGGGTACCAACATATAATGCAACCTGGAGAGATACGGTTGTGGATACATATGGATATGTTACGGACCAATTTGGACAAAGAATACTGGAAAGACTTAATTATATATATGAGGGAGAAGAGGATACAAGGTATACGAAAATAGATGTGATCCCTGTTCAGGACCTAACACCATACCAGAAGAAAGTACTGCGCGGGAGATCTACCAGGAATCTGCAGGTTGACTTGTGGAGATTCTGTCGATTTATTCCATACGAGATCCTTTCCGCTGTAAAATATAATCCGGGCAAAGCTATTGAGAGTGTTGTTTTGGATTTCGGTATTATCCCTTATCAAGAGCCGGATCTCTACATGCCAACCAATATGAAGCCCCCGTACAAGTGTGGTACATGGGCGTATATGGATGGTGAGTGTATGGCCCCGATTGATGTGGTTATCAACCCACAGAGAATGATTAACCGGTTTATGTCGGTTATGGAGAATCAGATTAACAATGCTGGCGGAGCTGGGGTCGTATTTGATCTGGATCTATTTGATGAAGGATCTGAAGACGAAGTTGCTGGAAAAATGAAGAGGTCTGAGCCAATAGGTGTTCGTGGAAGAGCTCGCGGTGTTAGTAATGCTGTAGGGCGTTATGATGCTGGAATTAAAGAAAGCACTTTGGTTTTCTCAGAATTGATTGAAAATTTCCGTTTGGGTATTGAACAGATAAGTGGAGTGAACGAAGGATTAAAGGGGCAACAGAATCCAGATCAGTTGGTTGGGGTTATGCAGTTGGCCATCCAGAGAGGATCCATTATGCAGGAACCATTTTATGCGGCTATTAACGCCATATTCAATGGATGCTATCAGAATATTGCCACATCCGGAAAAAGGTATTATATAGATATGGATACTGAACTTGTTGATGCGGTAGGCGAAGAATCTGCAGATGTCTTAAAAATCTCTAAGGATATGAGACATGAGCAGTTCCGAACCACCCTTGTTCGTACCATTGATCCTGATAGTGAGCGTGTATATGTAGATCAAAGAACGATATCATGGTTACAATATGGTCTAATTGATGGAGAGACTGCTGCAACCCTTACAGGTAGGGCTACTGATGAAGAGGCCTTAGTAGTAATGCGGGCATTCCATCGTAGACTTGCTGAACTTAAACGTAAGCAGTCACAGGCTGCCGAAGATCAGGCTCAGATACAGGCTCAGGCACAGGAAGAGACTGGTAAGGTTCTATATGGAGAGAAGTTACGAGATGAAGCCAGAGAGGATTCACAAAAAGATAAGGATCGGGCTACTAAAATTATCTCCGCTGCAATTAAACCCGGAGCCGGCACTAAAAAATAATTTTTTTGGTAAGTATCAAAACTATATGTACATTTGTTTAGAATTAGTCTAAATAAGAATAACGTGATAAAATTAAATTGAAATGGCAGACGAGAAAGCACCCGCAGATGGCGCACAGGCAGCCAATGCGGCAAGTGGTATCTTAAGTGCAGCAGCACTAGGGGAGATCACTAAAGGAAAAGGAACAGGAGCAGTAGCTCCAGCAGCAGCCCCGGCAGCACCGGCGCCAGCAGCAGGAGTTGCACCAGCCGCCGCGGCAGCGCCGGCCCCGGGAACACCGGGAGCACCAGGAGCGCCGGCAGCAGCACCAGTAGTAGCCGGCCAAGAATCTAAGAAGATAGTACCTAAAGGTGGAGACGCAGCAGCAGCTGCAGCCGCCGGGGTAGCAGCAGCGGCAACGAAACCTGCAGCAGCTGCAGCCGAGCCGGTAACGGTGAAAACTGCTTTTGGAACGAAGACATTTGGAGCAATAGAGGACAAGGATGGAAACGTCACTTTGGGCTCATTCGAAGATGTTCAGGCATTTGCGAAAGTGAATAACCTGGATCTCAAAGAGGTAAATGATCTGCAAGGGCTTATTAAAGAATATGGTAAGTTCAAAACAGAAGCCGCACAGCTTGGCGGACTCCAAACACAAGTTGAAAAATATGAGCGTACATTGAAATCATTGCCAACTGACGTATCGTTAATCATGAATGCGGCGTTGAAAAATCAGGATTATGGACAATTAATCCAGAACATTGCTCAGCGTGGCACGTTGGATTTCTCTAAATCGTTTGGTAGTTATATCGATCACGATTTAATCAACCATTACGGTGACAAGAAATATTCACATGATGAGTTTAAGGAGATGGACACCGAGCATTTTAATGCCCTGAAAAATCTGGCTAAAACTAAGTACGAGACGGATCAAATAAGTTACACTGCTACAGTGGAGCAGAATCAGCGAGAAGCAGACGTGGTCCAGCTAACGTTCGACCAATCTGTTGAAAACTCTATCAAGCTGCTGAGGAGCAACAACCCTGACATGGGTGAGCCCGAGATAAAGCGGATACGAGACATAATGACGTCTGATTTGCAGAACACTTTATTTAATCCCGATGGATTTAGTTACAAGACAGAGGCTGCAGAGAGAATTGCAATGCAGGAATTTGGTAAGGATGCGATCCTAGCCCAGCAGCACACCATTGGTGATTTAGTTGCGAAGGCGCAAAATAAGGGACAATCCGATGCCAATGAACAGATCCTTGCACACAGTGATAAACGACCAGCAGGTGGTATCGGCTCAGGCGGGGCGGATCAAAATCAAATCGCCGCAGCAGTTCAGAAAGAGGTCGATTTTATGAATGTCTCAGGATAATTAATTAATAATTTTAACTTTTTATAACAACTAAGAAAATGGCTGATCAATTTAACAGTGCAAACTCCTATGTTGCAACACCTTCACCGGTACAGCCCGCGGCGGTACACGCCCCGGCACCGTGGAACCTGCAACCTATAGGTTCAGAATATGCTACGGAATTTTCAACCGACGAGACTATTCTGATTCGCAGAGCGATAGCTCGCGAGATTTTTGATGCGGTACCTAAGAAGTATTCCGCTTTGCGGTTGCTCATGGATAAACCCGTTCAATATGAAGCTAACGATGTGTTTACGTATCTTGAGAAGACCTTTGGTAGGGTGGCTCTCAAAGCTGCTGGTGGACAATCTGCTGGTGCAACCCAGGCGATTACCATGACAACTGGCGGTGGATCTAATGTAACCATTAATAAAGTTCTTGTGTATCCTGACAACAGTAAGGGTATTGTCAAGATCGTTTCTGGTGACGTAGTTACCGTCCAGAAATTTAATGGAGCTTCTGATCTTACGGCAGTATCGACCGACGATTATTTCTCTATTCAAACTGGCGTTATCGCGGATGGTCAGAATTTCTTGACTCATTACGATAGAATGTCCAAGATTGAGCGGTACAACTATATTCAGTTGATGCATCGCGACAAGCGTTGGAGCCGTAAGGAAATGACCAAATTTGCCAACCTTGCAAATACTAACTACTACGCTTTGGACAAGAAAGAACAGATGGATCTGTTGCTTCAAGATATGTTCATTTCGCTGTGGAACGGTATGAGGGGTGAAGTAAATATTACAGTACCTGGTACTGATGGTTCTGCTCCTTACAAGGCGATGACTATGCAGGGAATCTTCCCCGCCATGGTTGCTGCTGGTTCGGCAAGCGCCTCAGGTG
>SDBU01008101.1_pt1 | contig 12010 bp, 10 predicted proteins | sample 2277071 | NCBI WGS metagenome assembly SDBU01 (sample SAMN10397929, study PRJNA504765) | marine sediment metagenome | isolation source: marine sediment core GS08_GC12, 126 cmbsf | place: Arctic Ocean: Gakkel Ridge, Loki's castle | collected 2008
GCCTTAGTCTTGCCAATGCAGCGAACCGTCTTGGCGACTTTCTTCTTCGCAACCTTCTTCTTGGCTTTCCGTTTCGCCATGTCCATACCTCCTGAAATGGTGTGAGCGCCATAGTCCACTCTCTATACAATGATTTCAAGCCTCTGCGTCAACAAGAAAGGATTGGTCTGCTCCCCGAATCTTGGCCCATCTCGGATGAGGGATTCTTGGTTAGATTGTCTCATTGAAGACGAGGAGACCAGGATGAAGACAAGTTAATCTGTCAACACCACAGACCTTGATTCCCGCCATCTAACAAATGACCTTTCCAAGACCCAATGCAGACTGGATCCTGAGATAGAAACGCCAGCAGACGCCATGGGAGGCTGGTTCTCAGGCGGACGCGAGGTATGGCGCGGTCGTATTTCCTGTGCGAGAGCAGCTTTGATTGGGCTGGTTTAATTCGTTTTATGTTTTTCTACATATATTGAGGCAAAATTAAAGACTATCTCAGGCAGCGTCACTGGATTCAACTGGTTCTGTTGGAAGATCAGCTTAAAAGATGAAGCTATTGAAAACTTTGACGACGAATAGTCGTGTATATTTTAAGGCGATACGAAGCCGATTAATTCCCACCTTTGGATAGCGAATAGACTATAGTTAAACTCCTCGTATAGATTCATCCATATCATTCCTGTTCCGGAAGCAAGCCAGACAGAACAGGTGCTGAAATCATCAAAAACAATTCCCCGAATCTCAGTCTCAATTCGTAAACTGTTTTTATATACTACAGAATCTACAGAGAATGCGCCCGATCCATCCACAATACTTGTCGCATTCCCGAGTCGATGCCTATATGTCCAGCTCGCACCAACCTCCACGGGATAAATATACATAGCGACCAAAAACGAAGTATCCCTCGTAGGATAAACTGAAACCGTATCGTTTACTACACTGACGTACTGGGTATCAACCGAACCATTCCATGTAAACACCCAAACGGCTGCAAGTATAATATCGACCAATGTAATAGTATCAATAATTGCCACAGTAACGGTATCGGTCACCCCCATGAGGCTATCATGTACTTCATAAATCCATTGATAACCAACGCTATTGGGGAAATCGTCAAACTCTGAACCGCCGTTGCTTCCCGGGTCTGTTGTCTTCTTGCCGCATGATGACAACAATGAACATGTCATAAATGCGAGGGCAAAAATTTTCAGCGCTTTCTTCATGGCTCTGCCTTAGGCTTTTAACGGTCTTAATAGACAACCTCTTAATAGTTGGACGTTGTATATGGAGCTTTTGTTTATTATAGAGTCTGAGTGTACATCTTCAGACAATCCGGACAGGGTGTATCGAAATCTAAGCCACAGTTTGTGCCCAGGCAATAGCCTTTTTGTAGTTTCGTTTTCTCAGTTTCATCGTTCGTTCTTTGATTCGATTTCTTTCTTCGATAATCTTCACTGCCTGCCTCTACAGAACCATTTCTTTCATCTTCTCCAGAATCTTTACCATTGCAAAAGTGTCGAGTCCGCAGTATTTCAAAAGGTCACTCTTGATCTTCTCTATTTCATCAACGTCTGTAATCGTTTGTAGTCTGGCGTAGGCATCCATCGCCATACCACCGTCACCAATATCCAAACCGTCGTAGCTCAGTTCAGGTATCAAAGCAGGCAAGACGAGTTTTATCGAATACTTGCCTCGCATTTCCTTGGTGTAGTAGTGCTTGTCCTGAAACGGCTTCATCATATCAATCATGCGATCAATAATACTCTGCAAATCATCAGCTTTGTCTGGGAACCGTTTAGCCAAATCTTTGACAATCGTTCTCTCGAAACCGATGTTATAGACAAGAATCGTCTTGCAGTTCTTGGTGTCTGCGATCATACGATCTGCTAACTCCTCCTGTGGGTCTTTGCCCGCCTCTCCCAAGAACTCAAAGTGATCCAGTTTATCCTCATCGAGAATGTGCAGTGAATACTGGAAGACAATCTTCTGATAAGGTCGTTGCCCATCAAAAGAAGGAACCGCTGGATTGAAAGTTTCAAAATCGAGCATCCCGATTGGCCCTTTAAGCTGCTCCAGAAATGTCATAATACCATCCGGATTGATGAAGTTTTTCATATTGAGTTCAGCATCGACCTGAAGTTGCTGGGCTTTGGACAAACGATAATCTGATGGAATGTCCTCGAACTTAATGATCCCTTCTTGATACAAGTCGAACTTCTTTTTCGAGTTCAATCTAAAGAGATCGAAAACAGAGTTCTCTGGAATATGCTGCCAGCAGTGGTCGTGGAAATCGCAGTCATAGGGATCAGAGCAGTGTAGTCCTATGTCAATCTGAGGCTCATCACCATCAAGCATCTCTCGAAGGGTGGTCAATTGCTCTTTCACGAACGGCTGATTCTCTACCACAGATTCGGTGAGGTCTTTGATCGCAAAAAGCTGTTTGATGTCCAGATCACCTCTACGCTCGTAGTCGGAATTGATGTGAACAAGAGCTGCTACTGACATATCCAGACCGTTGCCACTCAGAACATAATACTGAACAGAAATGTCATTCATGTGCTGAGGCTTCTCTCCGGTTGAGGACTTGACCTCATAGATTTCCCAACCGTCTTTGCCCTGGTGAAGGATGTCAACCATGACCAAGATATTCTCATAAATGAACGTGGCTTCATAGATTGTCTCAGCACCTGACTCGATCAATTCTTTGGTCTTGGCTACGTTCTCATCAACCTTGTCAGAGGCATAAACAATCTCATCCCCATCCAGAAACAGCCCTTGAGCCAGAACCCCGATATCAGTTCCGGAATCAAGTATCGCTTCTTGAGCAGGACTGGGCAGGGTTCTCAGTTCATGTTTATTCCGGTATAGCCACAACGATTTGTGGCACTGCAACCCTCTAATGAACTGAGATTTGCTTAACCGTGACATCTTGCCTCTCTTCATGACTTATTGAACATGAATCCCCTCTAATTACAATATCGGCTCCAAAGAGTGGCGGTAATATGGTTGGTAATACCGGAGCGTGGTTGCTAATTAGAGAATGGAAATGCTATCTTTAGCAAAATAACTACCCTGATACTGTCACATCTTTGTCAGTTAAAACACCCCTTTTCAGCATATTCCTTGTAATAGACTCAATAGTACTCCGAATGTCACTGGTAGTATTTGAGAATCCCAGTAAATTGGCGGCAAGGGGTGGAATTGCATCAATGTTGATCCCAAAGGTTCCTTGAATTGACGCTTTGATAGCCGCCTCAATCTCTTTCGAATAAATGTATTTGATCTTCTTGAATGTTGCCGGAAACTCTTCTCTGCTTCTAACTTGTGACAAGTTGCTTCGTGGCACCCATATAAAGTCACCGCTGCTTTTTACTGTTTGCTGGCTTTTCATCAGGTCCAATACATCGTTTAGAACGCCAGAGATTCTATTCCCAATTCTATTTATGTCTGCGAGTTCAGTGATTCGCCTGAATAGTAAATCTTTATGGATCGGCCCTTCGATCTTGATAATCTCTGTCAAGAACCTCTCAAAATCGGGATAGCTCATTTCGTGGAAATCAAATCCGTAGTACACTATAGGAAAACTTGCTTCCCGATAGAGACTGTTCTTTGGTTTGGCTTCGTCTTTGGTCTCAGCAGTTCGTTCCAAAGCCGCCTTGGCTTCTACCACACGATTGTTTAATGATCCCGGATTGGATGTTTCACGGGTCTTCGTTTTTGCCCTTTCAATCTCCCCGACGACCTTTCTTAACTCTTCATCGGGATTGTTAAACCAATCAGTGCTCCAAATCCTGTAAATCTGCCATCCCAAACCCTCAAGTACTTGCTGACGCAATCTATCTCTATCACGAGCGGTCCTGGAGCTGTGATAGCTCGCTCCATCACATTCGATGCCCAGCAAGAATCTGCCGGGCTTGATTGGGTCAACTATGGCCATGTCAATGAAGAAACCCGCTGAACCCACCTGTTGCTTAACATCATAACCAAGGGATTGCAGGCCTCTTGCAACCTCCTCCTCAAACAGGGAGTCCGAACCGCCGCCCGTAAGGATCGGCATATCAAGTTCACCGGTTTCGGCAAATTGAAGAAATCTCTTGAACGCTAAGACACCCCGAGATTGAGTCCTATTCAGATCAATATCACTGTGCGACAAATTGGAGTACACTACACACCGTCTTCTTGCCCTTGAGATTAAGACATTCAATCTTCTCTCGCCGCCGCTGTTATTCAAGGCACCAAAGTTCATTGATATATATCCATCAACTGTCCTTCCATATCCCACGCTAATCAGGATGACATCTCGTTCATCGCCCTGCACACTCTCAAGATTCTTGACAAAAAATGGCTCCTCTGGATGCGATGAAAAGAAAGGCTCGGTTTCCGGATGCTCCCTTCTTAACAATTCCAACCTATCTAAGATGGCTTGCATTTGAGCTATGCTGAAGGTTGCTACGCCTAATGTCAACTGTGGAAACATCCTCGCATGATCGAGTACCGCCTCTGCTACTGCTTGTGCCTCTTTCGGGTTCGTTCGGCTCTTACCCCTCTCGTAATAGGCGTTCGACATGTGCTTATATGACAGTCCAAGATTGCTGTCGCCTCCATTATCATTTGGACTTGGAAACACTTTCAATCTGCCATTATAAAACTCGTAGTTTGAAGTCATGATCAGTGATTCGTGCCGACTTCTGTAGTGCCACATGAGCATTCTTTGAGGCGCACCTTGCGCTGTCATTAGTCCCAAAATGCTTTCCATGTCAGAAGTCATATTATCGCCTTCATCGTCATCATCCAATTCCATCATAGTATCGAAGAAGCTTGTAGGAGGCAATTGCTTGTCATCGCCGACAACTACAAGTTGCTTACCCCTGAGGCTAGCTCCAAAAGCATCTACTGGCTTCACTTGACTCGCCTCATCAAAGATGATAAGGTCGAAAGCTTCTCTATCTGTTGAAAGAAAAGATGAAATTGACATCGGACTCATCATGAGAACTGGCTTTATTGCTTGAATCGCAGAACCAGCTTTAATCATGAGTTGCCTAATCGGAAGGTGCCTTCTCTTTTTTTCGAACTCTCGCATCAGGATTCCCAGTTGACCATGATTATTGTGACGAGGTAAGTTCGACCAATGGGTTGTTGCCAATTTGACCCTGTTATACTTGAGAATATACTCGTCCAACTCCCTGAACTGCTCAATGGCTTTCTCCTGCGTGATGCCGTTGAATGTGCGCAATTCCTTACGTTCTCTATAGGCTTCTTTAATAAGCTTGCTAAAAAACTTGTATGCAAATATATCCAGAAGGTGTGTGTTGGCATGATCCCAGGTTAGTGCGATATTGATCACCCATGAGAGACCTTCGTCCTTCAAGGGCTTTTGAATATTATTGAACCTGACTTGGTCTGATATTGAGTTTATGGATTCCAACATGTTAGTAAGCCGACTCTTCTGCTCAACGTAATCAGATGTGCCAATGAAATTGGCAGCGTCACTATCATCAATTTCTATGAACAAGAAAAGCTCATCATGAATCGACTGGTGCTCATTCAACGACCGTTCCAAGAGTTGAATGGCTTCTCTTAAAGGTTCAATTTGAGGACTCCCTGATAAAAACGCAACGATCCCCTCGGGTATGACACCGTCGCCAACATCTCGATACAATTCTATGACCCAGTCAGTTATCCTCTTGAGAACTTCCCAATTGGATCGTTCCTTCTCCCACTGTATGCCAAAAAGTCTAATTCCAAAATCTTCATTATCAACAATGCTCTTCCTCAATCTGGAGGACTCCATAATATCTTCAACAAGACCCAACGTCTCCACTAATGTCAATTTGACATCAGTTTTCCATATGCCCTTAATCAATGCCCTCGCTCGTCGATAGTCCTTTGATAAAATCCTCCACCACTTGTCACCATAGTGTTTTAGCGACTGCCGTGTCTCAAATAGGTCCAAATCCCAAGCGTCGACTTCAATCGTATTGTCATGCTTCTCATGTATTTCTGAATATCGAAAGCCATCTGCAAGTAGCGAGTTTAGCTCATCACGTTTAGTTTGCCATTCCCCCGTGGTAATAGTCACTCCCTCAAGGTGAGGTGAATTGAGTGCCCTGTCGGCTGCGGCAACCAGAATTGCAGACTCGTCTCGAACAAGGTTAATCTTCAAGCCAAGATATGCTGCCAGTGCGGTTGTGTGTTTGCTTAGACTTGTGACAGTTGCAATAGCTGACTTGAGATGCGTTCTGAGCTGGTCTTTGTCCTGAGGTAGAAACACCTGTAGATTGCATCCATAGAACGGATGTTCTACTGGGATTCCCATATCAGAGACAACGCTCTGCAGATTCATGACCTGGATTTTCCACTGTTCAAGCTTAGTGCGATTCCAATACTTGTAATCAATGACAATATCACTACTATCGTTCGTGGACGGCATCTCAATTGACTTTAGTTTCGGCTGAACAGAATACAATTCTCCATAGACCTGAAATGGAGTAAAACCTGATTGACCTATGGGATTGTGAACTGCCTCGCAATATCCGTTGAGTTCATTTCTTATGCTCAAGTACAATTGAGATTGTGAAGTAATCTCGCTCATTCTTGGCTTACCGAGATAGAATGTTCTCTTGAGTTCTTCTAATAACACTTTCTTCTTCGCATTATGGCTATGAATCTCAAGACAAGCATCTCCAAGGCCTAAGTTATCGAGCCTCCGCTTAACAACCTCCAATGCAGCCATTTTCTCAGCTACAAATAGCACATTCTTACCTTGACCAATCGCCTCAGCAATCATATTTGTAATTGTTTGGGATTTGCCTGTGCCCGGAGGTCCTTGAATAACTAAATTACAACCATCGTTCACATCCAATATCGCCATCAGCTGCGAGCTATCAGCGTCAACTACAAGATTGCTGTTATCTGGCGATATGTATTGATCCAACCGCTCTTCTTCAGTATACTCTGACGAATAGCCTTTGAATCCACCGTCGAGTAGAGATGAGATTAAGGGATGGTCTCCGGGTTGTTTGTCATCCGGCCAACTGCCGGGTGCCAAGTCCCGATACATCAAAAACTTTCCGAATGAGAAGAACCCGAGTGAAACTTCATCCCTATTGATAGACCATCTGTTCATGCCCCCGATGGCTTTCTCAATGGAAGAAATGTATTCGTAGACATCAATATCTTCCAGGTCTGGAAACTCGGGATATTGTATGCGAAAGTCATTCTTCAATTTGGCGGCAAGCGAAAGATTCTCGCTAATTTCTTCACCGTCATATTTGACTTTGAACTTTTCCGTGGCACTGGTACGGTCGATTTCCACAGGAATCAGAATGAGTGGAGCTTTTCGCAGCTTATTACTGGCATCATCTTCATACCAATTGAGCATCCCCAGTGCGATGTAGAGAATATTAAAACCACGTTCTTGTATATAATTGCGTGAGTGGTAGTAAATTGATAACAATCTCTTGTGTAGATCGTTTTCTGTATAATCGGTCTGGAGCCACAAATCAGTTAGCGTATTTGGTTTCCCGTTGTTCTTATTAGAAGAACCGGTGCTGCCACCGAGCTGAATACTTTCCTGCTCGTCCGGTTTTGTAGGAGCAGGAAGGAAAGACATGGTCTTGTTCTCACTCCCCAACATGCGAAATAATTCAGCCGAACTTTCTTCAATGATGTCGACGCTACGCCTTTTGGAAATGCGGTAGTTCAGTAGGGAGTTACGCAGCCCCAAGTCAAGAAGTTCTCTTCGAGAAGACTCCAACTTATCGCTTATGAGGTGTTCCTTGCTCACGGTCATTCCCCTTAGAACACAAGCTTCTCAAGACATACCGTGTCTTTTTGATCTATGTGGTTGGTCTGCTTCATGTTAATACAAGAATATAGCCTCTCCGTTGGCCTTAAACAAGTGAAAAGCCACATGTCACACTGGGCAAAAGTGCGCCGTGTTGCTTTCAGACCGAGAATGTCTTCCCTGATAAGAGCGTTCTCCATAATTATTCCATTGAACAGTTCAGTAGCCTGATTCAGGTTGGATCAGCACTCGTCCAGAGCCTTGTTCGCAACAGTGCATGTTTAATCTTCCGTACCGCGACGGCAGCCGAATAGACAATCAGCGCATTAAGCAGTGAATAGCTGAACCAGGGTGCTCCGGCCATGCTTTTGCGTAGTATGTGTACAAGATAGAACAATACGAGAATGATGACGATTACAAGTGCAATCCTGACGGGTCGATGTATGTGTTCCCACCAAGACAAATCAAGGCGCTTCATCGTGTATACCGTTTTTCATGGATTGAAATCGCGCAGCGCATATATATACCCATTCTTAATACCTCAGCGGTGAGCGTCCACGCCAAAGACGGAAAGAGCAAGGCCGCAGACTATTACAAACCACATAACTGGTTTCTTCACTTCGTTACCTCCGACCGATGATAACTATGCCGAGACGGACCTGGGATTTCATGGTGACGGCTTTTTATTCGATTTGAATACAAACAGAAGAAACGTCGTGGCTGCTATGGTAGCGAGGATTCTGGCTAAAGTCATTGTGCTATCAGGATTAGATACGTCGTAAGTTGTACCTCTTCTGTTGCTGATTACATCTGCTGGATATACCACAACATCGGTAGTAGTAGGGGGGATAGCCACAATAAAAGCCAAGCCGATGACTCCGACGACAAGAATGATTCTTTGTGCGACATTAATTCTACTCACTTGAATCCTCCAGCGACTCTGACGGTGCTGATTTCAAAAAGCGTAGCTTTTCAAGTGCCGAAACGACAAAACCGATTCCGACAACAATGTCAATAGGTTGCCAAGTGCTTCGACTGAGGTGAACCGGTATCAGCGGATTGAACAGGAGGGCCACAGCACCGTACAGCCAAGGCTCTACCCGACGTTCTACCGAGAAGGCTGCCCAACCGCTACCGACGGCTACAGCACAGACTGCCCAGCGTAGCAACGTGTAGTAGTCATAGCTGTGCGGTTCAGTTGCCCAAAATAGTAGGGCGGCTGCTATCAGATTTGCCCCCGACCAGAACAACACTTGAGTTTTTGTGATTTCGTGCATCTATCCACCTCACTTCTCACAATCTCCAGCAGTTTTGTCGATCATCCTCACTCGCCAGCATGAACAGGATCACCAGTATCAATTCGTTGTCTGACCAGTTGTCTGCGCACCCTACCGCCGCAATATAGCGAATATGGGCCTTCAGGTCAATGGATTTGGTAGGGTGGGGTACCCCCCGGCAACCCCCTTTAGGAGTCCCTGGATTGGAAAGAAGGGGCCTACGGGGCTGGTAAGTCATACGTATTCCTCGATTCCGTTCACTATCATGACTGTTTGTGTCCGCATTCCTCAGCCTGCGCATTGTCATACAGCCACCCGGTTTAGCTGCTGCCTTGACATCCCCTCGTTTCCTATGTATTCTGACTGTAACAGGATTCTACGAAAAACCAGGGGAGTGAATTATGTTAATCCGTTCAATCTGTTTTGGGCTGGCCCTTCTGTGCATACCATTGCTATTTGGCTGTGACGAAGATGATGAACCGACTGGTTCAGGTTCTCCTGTAACGGTAACTGACATTGACGGCAATGTTTACCAAACGGTCAGAATCGGCGACCAGTTGTGGATGGCAGAGAATCTGAGAGTGACCCACTATCGTAACGGTGACCCGATACTACATGTGACCGACAATGCTGCATGGTTCGGTCTTCTGACGGGAGCCTATTGCAGCTATGATAATGATGAAGGCAATGTTGCCGCCTATGGGCGCTTATATAATCGCTATGTGGTCGAAGACAGCCAGAATATAGCACCGGAAGGCTGGCATGTGCCTAACGATGCTGATTGGAAACAATTGGAGATGTATCTCGGTATGAGTCAGTCCACTGCAGACGGTACCCAGTGGCGCGGTACCGATGAAGGCGGCAAGCTAAAAGAAGCCGGTATAGCGCACTGGAGGTACCCGAACGAAGGCGCAACCAACGAAAGTGGTTTCACCGCGTTGCCCGGTGGCTACCGTCTGAGCTATGGTGACTTCCGCGAGATGGATACCAGCGCCCACTTCTGGTCTTTTCCTGTGCGCATTGGTGACAGCCCGTGGAACCGACGCCTGCATTACACTACTTCAAGGATCTGCCGCGACACTTACGGTTTGCTGGACGGTTATTCGGTTCGCTGTGTTAAGGACTGATTGACTGTTTTGTCAGGCCAGCGGATATCCAAATTGTCAGCTGTGCCAGCAGTCACTGTCCGGGACCACGTTCTTCTTTATCTTCCGTATACGGGTCACCACCTCGTCCCCTGTCCTGGTGTTCTGGGTGCCGACGGTCTGGACTTCTTCGTACTCGAAGCCTACTGCCCGCTGAAATAGGGCATTCAAGACCTGGGCGGCGGCGTCCTCTTTGCCTGTTTTTAAGACCTCCTGTAATTCTATGTAATCATTCTTGTAAACGCTGAAGGTCGAATAGCCAACTCCCAGGTTTTTGCATATCTCTGCTTCCGTTAGTCCGTGCCGACGCCACGCCAAGATCCTCTCCAACCTCGGTTTGACGTGAGTGAAATACTTGTTCTTGCGTCCACGTGGCATTTCTTCACCGTTTCATGCGTTCTTTGATCCTCGGTAATGCCGAGCATTCAGACTTCTCTTGGCTGTCAGCACCTCAGGTTCTTTGATACCGAGCCGCAAGCACGCGCTCATCAGCTCCTCATCCGCCAGTCTAAGAACCCCTGCTATTTCTTCCTGTGTCCGATTTCGGCAGGCGACGTACAACATCACTTGAGAATGATACTACACGGCTGAGCAGTATGTCCAGTTCTTTTCTTCGGAGCCGGGCACTTGCCAAGCGAAGAATGACGGGCACATCAGCCTTAGGCCAGTTATGCCCAGGAGAACTTGACTTCAAACGACACGTGGCCTATGATGATCTTGTATTGACATCAGGTGTGATGAAAGAGATCACGATGTTGATCGGGGAACTCGAAACGCGGGAGACTGAGAATGGCGGAGCAGACGTTGTTTGACGGCCTGGGTGTTACCGTTACCAACAAGAGACTCTTGGTGGGGCAACAGACTACAGTAATTGCCAGCATCAACTCAATTCGCACAGTGACGATACCCCCAAAAGTCGGCGGACCGCTGGTTGTTGTGCTGATGGGCTGTTTTGTGAGCGTTGTAGGACTCATATCAGCTCTTGTGGGTGGTGCAATAACTTGGTTGGTAATAGGGCTATTTGTGCTTCTGCCCGGGGTACTCTGGTGGATAAGCAGGAAAGCCTGCTACTCAATAATCCTGACATCATCATCAGGGGAAAGTACGGCACTTACTCACAGGGATTGGGATTTCGTTTCCCAGGTCGTTGGGGCACTAAACAAGGCAATTGTATATGGGGACTGATTTGTGCCGTGAATTCCCAACAACTTGGGCACAGTTGGGAGCAACAACTTATCTGGAGAATCGCGAATCGCCCAGCGGGCACAATCGTAAGGTTGAATCGGTATTACGATTTGAGATTTCAACCATGTTAGGTGGCCAGTCAGGCCGAAGAATAGAGTAGCGAAATAGTGAAGGCTCCGCAGATGTTGAGGAAGGCCATGAACAATAAGATCAAGTGAGGAGGAACATATGTTGTTGGGATCACTCGGCTTAGGCATTACTATTATTCTGATTTTCATGGACAATGTATGGTTGCGACGTACTTGGCAGAGGAAGGGTGTAGAGGACAAATCGGACCAGAGCGCACACGGATACGTCTATTCTTCCATCGGACGTAGAGGCGTATATGCCTCTGGCGGAACGCCGTCTCAGGGAACTGCAAAAACATATCTTTGGGTGAGAATTATACTGAGCCTAATTCTCTTGGTTTGGTGCATTTACCGGATTGAGTTCTCGGGTCAACCAGATGACTTTCAGGAATACGCTGCCACCGGCCGGATTAAAACCAGCCACTGCGGGTCGGGTCAAAACCAGCCAGTTTAACGTTCTGGCATCATAATCATGAAGCCTTTTTCTCCTTATTG
>SDBU01008102.1_pt1 | contig 12009 bp, 5 predicted proteins | sample 2277071 | NCBI WGS metagenome assembly SDBU01 (sample SAMN10397929, study PRJNA504765) | marine sediment metagenome | isolation source: marine sediment core GS08_GC12, 126 cmbsf | place: Arctic Ocean: Gakkel Ridge, Loki's castle | collected 2008
CCACCCACGGCAGAGCAGATCGGCTTGATCGGCACCCACTGGAGCAAGGGATGGATCATCGAGAACAACGATATCCGCTATTCGACGTGCGTGGGGATCACGCTCGGCAAATACGGCGATCAATGGGACAACACGTCGGCGAATACTGCCGAGGGCTACGTCAAAACCATCGAGCGCGCCTTTGAAAACGGCTGGTCGAAGGAAAACATCGGTCACCATGTGGTACGGAACAACCATATCTCGCATTGCGAGCAAGCGGGCATCGTCGGAAGCATGGGCGCGGTGTTCAGCACCATCACAGGCAACGTCATCCACGACATCCATATCCGGCGACTGTTTTCGGGAGCCGAGATGGCCGGTATCAAGATTCACGCCGCTATTGACACCGAGATCAGCCAGAATCACATCTACCGCACGTGCCGGGGTATCTGGTTGGACTGGATGGCGCAGGGCGCGCGTGTGACCAGGAATCTTTTACACGATAACAACACTCGAGAGGACCTTTTTGTGGAGGTCAACCACGGGCCGTTCCTAATCGACAACAATCTCTTTCTTTCGGGTCGTTCGCTGTTTGACATGTCGCAAGGCGGCGCATACGTGCACAATTTGTTCGCGGGTCGCATCGTGCTTCGGCCTGAGTTAAGGCGCGCGACCCCGTTCCAAAAAGCCCACTCCACTGAAGTTGCGGGACTGCGGAATATCCAGGGCGGCGATGACCGGTTCTACAACAACCTGGTTATCCAGCCGGGCGGTTTGGACGGATACGACAAGGCGACACTGCCCGTGCAGATAGAAGGCAATGTTTACTATAACGGTGCCAAGCCCTACTTTAAGGAAACAAATTACATCGAGAAGGCAGAGTTTAATCCGGAGATCAAGGTAGTTGAAGAAAGCGACAGTGTGTTTCTTCACATTACGCTGGATGATTCTTTTCATGCTTTAGATAACCCATTGGTGACAACAGCGTTTTTAGGCCGGGCCAAAATGCCGAACGCAGCCTATGAGAATCCCGACGGTACGCCCTTGAAAATCAATACTGATTATTTCGGCAAAAAGCGAAGTGAAGTGAGTCCTTCCGCAGGCCCCTTTGAGAATCCGGAAGAGGGGAAACTCACGCTGAAAGTATGGTAAAGTTTATAAATGCAGGGGTGGACACCCAGAACACATTGCAGTATGACACCACGTCCGAGCAGGTCAAGCCATGACATAAGCAGATTCACGATGTCCATTGTGATTGCATCGTGAAGCCAAAAAGCCGTTCAGATAAGCTGTGAACGTTGGCTGATATATCGTAACGAGGATGCCTCAAAGAAAATTTTTGTGGCAACGGAGAATTTAGTATTTGACTTTGAGCTCTTTATAAGTGTCCGGTGAACGTAGTCCTCAAAACCTTCGAGAAGAGAAGCAGAGAAGGCAAGGAAGCAACCAGAAAGCTTGAATTATTAAGACAGATTTGATATTCTATTAGAAATGAGGCTTAGTTCCGGCTCGCCGGGATAGCAGAGTAGGTATAAAGGGGAAATCCCAGTTTAAATAATCATTCTAAACGGCAAAAAAAAGAGGCAATCATGCATCAAATTATGAACTCACCATTTCGGCTGGCGGTGGTTTTCGCTTGGACGATGCTGGCTTGTTTGCCGGCGCACTCCGCGGTTGAGAAGAACTCTCCGACCGCCCAAGCTATGTCTTGGGAAAGCCCGCTTTTGGGAAAGTCGATCTCGTGCGCGGTTCGCCTGCCCGATTCGGACGCCGAAAAGAACCCGGTCGTGGTTTATATGAAAAACCTTCCGACTCCGCGTTTGGGCGAGCTGGACGACGAGACATTGGTCCAAGGGTTTCTTGATCAGGGAATGATGGTGATCGAGGTGGATTACAAAGGCGATCCGCGTGCGGCGGCGCCGGGGCTGTTGCCCGAAATCGACCGTTGGTATGGCTATCTGTTCAAAACCGAAGACCATCCCGTGGATACCGATTGGATCTACATTTTGCCCGCGGGGTATACCATCGATCGAAAAGTCAGGATTTGCAAAATTGGAAACCGTCCGGTCGACATGGATGTGATTCATCCCTCGGGGCGGACCGCTCCCGTGCCGCTGATGCTGCAGATTACCTCGACCAAGGATCTTGGCAAATGGATCAATCAGCGGGCCTACTATATCTATGGACTTCTTACCACCGGTTACGCCGGCGCGATCATGGATTATAACGGCGGCGATCGGGTTTCGCCGCGCGGGCGTGTGTTCCCCGAAAAGCAAGCCGCGCGGCTCTTGCGCGCCAATGCCAAGAAATGGAATCTTTCGGGCAAACTGGGCGTCACCGGCCATTCCAAAGGCGGCAGCCGCGCCGCGATGGCCGCGTTTGTGAACGAGCCAAAATGGGAAGACGACCTGGGTCCTCACGCCGATCAGTCGGGCCGGTTTCAGGTTGCGCTGGTCTCGGCGGGACAGCACGCCAAGGAATTTCTCATTGAAGATGGGTATCTCGATGAAGTTTCACAAAGACAGGCCAAAGCGGCGTTGAAAAAGCGAGAAGAAGTCCCCGTCGAGGAAATCCGCATCGGCAGCACGTCCGCCTACATTACCGGGGACGATCCACCGGTCTTCTTGTGCGTAGGCGAGTTGGACAAGAAGTTTCGCGTGGCTCAAATGAAACGCGTGGCCGCCCAATGCGAGAAGGTCGGGCTGGAGCATCGGTTCATCATCCAAAAAGGCATGGACCACATGTACATTCCCGACCCGGAAGTCATCGGAGAGATTTTCAGCTTTTTCGACCGGCATCTGAAGACTGAGTTTGCCGATGTCGAGGACCTGCCGCTCCAAAAAGGATTGCCCGATCCGTTCTTAATGCCCGACGGCAAACGGGTTCAAACACTTCAAGACTGGCGGAAGCAGCGCGAGTATATCAAAGCGATGCTGGCGCATTACCTGTACGGCCACATGCCGCCTCGGCCCAAGAAGATTGAAATCAAGCAAGTTGACTCAAAGTCGATTTATAACAGCAAGGGCGTCGAGGAGCATTATATGCTGACGATTCGCCGCAAAGGAAAAAGCGTCACGTGCCGTTTTCTAATCGTACGCCCGTCGCTGAAAAAACGCTACCCGACCATCATTAAGAACGACCGCGTCTCATTCGATGCATCGCCGGAGCGCGGCGGTTCGTCTCAAAGTTTCGGTCCAGGATCCGAAGCCGTCAAACGCGGTTACCTCCTTTGCCGGTTCCATCGCACGGATTTGGCGTCCGACGACCGGGAAGCAGGCCGAGAAGCCGGCGTCTATCCTCTTTATCCGGAATACGATTGGGGCGCCCTTGCCGTTTGGGGCTGGGGACACGGTGTGGTGCTGGACGCACTGGACCAATTGGGCCTGGCCGATATGAGCAAGGTGGTTGCGACCGGCCACTCGCGCGGAGGCAAGGCGGCCTTGTGCGCCGGCATCTATGACGATCGCATTTCCATTACGGCCCCCAATTCGTCCGGGACCGGCGGCACGGGCAGCTTGCGCTACTTCGAGGAGGGCCAGAAGCCGCAGACGATCCGGCATCATATCGGAAAAAACGAGCGCTGGTTTCACCCCCGGTATTTCCAGTTTGCCGACAAGGAAGATCGCTTGCCCTTCGATGCACATTTCGCCAAGGCGTTGATCGCCCCGCGGGCTCTGGTCAATTGCCACGCCCGTCAAGACTACTGGGCCAATCCGTACGGGACCGAGTTGACGCATCGCGCCGCCGAAGTCGTTTTCGAATGGCTGGACGCCGGAGACCGCATCGGACTGCACTGGCGCGACGGCAAGCACGCTCAAAACCAAGAGGATTGGGCGGCCTTGTTGGATTTCGCGGATCACCATTTTTTTGACAAGAAAACGGATCGAAGATTCGACAACTGGAACTATCCGGACGCCGAACTGCCTTTTGACTGGAAGGCGCCTGAGGTGGTCCCTGCGAAATGAAGCGTTTTGCGGCGTGATGCGAGAAAGTTGGGCTGGAGCATCGGTTCATCATTCACCATCAACTCTGTTGATCGCCAAGGCCACAGGTGTATCAGAACCTTTCGGACCAGTCCCACCAGCCTGTGAGAAACACGGGCGCACCGGTTTGAACACAAAACGCCATCAAATCAGGCACTTATTAAGTCTTTGTATGATTCTTGGCCAGTTGCTGTAAGAAAGCAGAACCTATACCGAATGAATTGGTATAGGTTCCGATCTTATACAGCCGTACTCTATCACCAGCGTTAGCCGTGGAGGATCCAGCCGGGGCGATACTGGCGGCTGAGCAGATCGTTGGCCTCAGCACTGTTAGTAACTCGCCCACGGGTGCCGTCGTATTCGAGTTTCTTGCCGACGCGATAGGCCACCAATCCCAGGAGCATCGTCTCAATCAGGTTGCAGCTGTACTCGAAATCGCATGAGGTCTTAAGGTCACCCTTGCAGGCATTGGTCCATTCCTCCTGGAAGTGGCCCATGTCAGGGATGACCTCGTCCTCGCTGCGTCTCTTGTAGTAGGTCAGATCGGCGTCGTTACCAAAAGGCAGTACCAGTCGCGAGCCGAAATCGGCAATGACATAACCCTTGCTGCCCTTGAACATCACACCATGTGCGATCTTGTTCAAGTCAACGTAAGGTTTGGGCGATCTGGGCATGGCGCCGCCCTGGTACCAGCTTAAACGTATGGCCGGGCGCCGGTTATTCGCCGGCATGTCAAAATGGGTCTCCAGCTTGACAGGTGTGACGTCGGGGTTGAATGGGTCGCCCTTGCCCTGGGCCGATGTCGGCAGGTCGGTGTCAATCGCGTTCCAGGCCAGATCCATCGTATGGCTGCCCATGTCCCCGATCTGGCCACTGCCGAAGTCCCAGTACATGTTCCACTTCAGGCAACCACCAATGTATCCCGGATTGTAAGGATGCCAGGGCGATGGCCCGATCCACAGGTCGTAATGGAGATGCTTCGGCGGTTCGCCTTGGGCTGGCAGGTAGCCGGGCCGGGGGATTTGGCGGTTGCCCCAGGTATATACATCTGATAACTCGCCGATAGCTCCATCGACAATCAGTTCACGCACACGGTTGAAGTTCGGGTTGGCATGCCGCTGCGTGCCGCACTGTGTGGCCAGCTTGTGTTTGTTCTTGAGATAGGTATCGCGCACAACCCTTGCTTCTTGCACGCAGTTGGCCATTGGCTTCTCGCAGAAAATATGCAGCCCGCGATTCATAGCCCAGTTGGCGATGAACGCGTGCGTGTGGTCCGTGGTGGAACAGATAACCGCATCCAGGCCTTTCTGATCGAGGCACTTGCGCCAGTCGACGTAATGCCTGGCTTTCGGGAACTTCTTGGCGGCTGTGGCAAGGTGGTTCTCGTCCACGTCGCATAGGGCCACGATGTTCTCGCTTGAAATGGGACGTTGGTGAGCCCGACCCCGGCCCCCCACGCCGATCAGGGCTACATTGAGCTTGTTGCTGGGCGCGTTGGCGCCGGAGAGCGTACCGGTGGGTAGAATGACCAATCCCATTCCGACCGCCGCGGTGGATTTCAAGAACTGACGTCGTTGAGTGATGCTGTTTTCCATAATTTTTTTGCCCTTCATTGTGATTTTCGTTGTTGACTTATGAAACCGGGAAAATTAAGTGTACACATTAGGACAATAAAATACAACAGAAAAAGTGAGCATGGCTCTATCACCAGAATCATCTTTGACCCTTACATCTTTAAACGTTTGTTCCAGTCCCATCAGCCAATTAGAAGCGCACTGAGCCGCACATGAAGCTCCCATCAATGATCCCATTTTCGTGAGTTGACGCCTACAACCGTTCTACAACTCAACAACCCGTCATCTGCCAATTCGAAAAAATCCCTATTTCATAAATGTTTTATCGCCAAAGCTTTACAAAAAGCCCAAAAATTGTGAACGGTTTCAATGGCCGTTCCCGGGTATCAGACATATAAAAGAGCTGACAGTGTCTTAAGCTGCCAGCTCTTATCTGTTTGCCAAGTAGATGCTGCGTATTACGGCTTCACTGCCCGGTTATAGATGCGGACATCATCGATCGGGCCGGCTAAGAAAGTTCCTGCCTCATGACGATTACTCAGATCCAGACAGGCCGTCCGTTTATCTTGCGTCAACGAAAATGTCGCCCCCGTGGGGGATAGTTATTTCCGACTGTGCTGCTACCGTCGCCTGGCCGGTGACAGTGTCAATGATGAACAAGGGCGAATTTTCAATGAGACTGAAGGCCGTTGCATACAACACGTCAAATTCGTCAAACATGATCCCCATGATCGAGGCGGCAGGATCGGTCATGGCCGCATCCAGGCCGATAATCGTGACCGCATGTTGAGCCGCGCCAGTGATCGTATCTATCACGTATAGCTCGTTGGCGACCGTTCCCCACATCGTTCCCGAAGAGTCGAAGGCAAAATCCATGAGGTACTCGTCGACGAATCCCGTGTCGCCAATCAGTGTCAGCTCCCCGGTGGTTGTGTCGATGCTATAGAGATTAGGGTCACCTATCCTTCCCGTCACATACGCCGTCCCGTCCGGGCCGATATCAAACGCAATCAGCATGATGGCATTGGGGAATCCTACCGGAGTGACCTGTGCCGTCGCCCGATCGATGACCACAAGCTGGGAAACCCCGCTCTTGGTTTCTGTTCCTTTGCGGTTGGCAAGCCCATAGAGTGTGCCATCGACGCCGAATGCCATCGCCGGTATGATTACAGACGCTTGAAGTCCGAAGCTACCCACATCTGTGAACGTACCCGTGACTGTATCGATGGCTCCCAGACGCTTGGCCCGACTGTGGGGAGTGTAAATCTTACCGGCTGTCTGCTCAGCTACAGTGGCCTCGTACGCACCCCCATGAGGGATAGACATTTCCAGTTGTGCTGCTACCGTCGCCTGGCCGGTGACAGTGTCAATGATGAACAAGGGCGAACTTTCAATAAAACTGACGGCCGTTGCATACAGCACGTCATTCTCGTCAAACATGATCCCATGGATCTTGGCGGCAGGATCGGTCATAACCGTATCTACGCCGGTAATCGTAACGGCATATTCGGCCGCGCCAGTGCTCGTGTCTATCACGTATAACTCGTCGGCGACCGTTCCCCACATCGTCCCCGAAGAGTCGAAGGCAAAATCCATAAGCTTGTCGACTCCCGTCTCGCCAATCAGTGTCAGCTCCCCGGTGGTCGTGTCGATGCGATAGAGATTGGGGTCACCTATCCATCCACCTGCCGGAGCGTTGAATCCCCCCACATACGCCGTCCCGTCCGGGCCGATATCAAACGCCATCAGAGTGATGGTATTGGGAAATCCTACCGGCGTGACCTGTGCCGTCGCCCGATCGATGACCACAAGCTGGGAAAGCCCGCTCGGAGTTCCTCTGCGGTTGGCAAGCCCATAGAGTGTGCCATCGATGCCGACCGCCATCGCCGGTATGAGTACAGACTCAGGAAGCTCGAAGCTGCCCACATCTGTGAACGTACCCGTGACTGTATCGAGGACCCCCAGACGCTTGTGGCGACTGTGGGAAGTATAGATATTACCGGCGAGTGCCGCCTGGACCAAGAACAATATTGACAGCAACATTAGACCTGTCTTGCGAAACTTTATTGAACGTTTCATTTGACACCTTCCTTTCTGTCCCGATTCAAGGGACCACTAAAAATTACTCTTACATTGCAGTGAGACATCCTGCATACGGTTTTAGTTTATCGATGAGGTTGATCAACCCTGTGCCTCTACCACCTAATCCGCAGAAAATCTCAGATGCTGCGCAAATTCCGTCATTTTTTTTGAAAATTTTCCAGAATAAGGTGTAAGTGCTTAATTGTTCCCAGCTTACTCCTTGCAAATATCCTGGAAATACGGTAACATTGCGTCTGTTTGGCCCAGCGAAATGCGCCGGTCAAGCCCAGCAATACGTTTGATGGACATAGAACATGAGCAGCCACGACCAGACAAGCATGGGTGGAGTTGGAGATGTATTTCTTACTACCCATTGGTCCCTGATAAAAAACATCCAGTCTGATGACGACAAGGATGGAGCTTTGATCGGGGTGCTGCTCGAGAGATACTGGAAACCTATATACTGCTACCTTCGTCGCAAGGGGTATGACAACGAGGAGGCAAAGGACCTAACTCAGGATTTCTTTCATGAGATTGTACTGAACCGAAAACTCGTGCAGAAGGCAGACCCGTCCAAGGGCCGTTTCCGGTTCTTCCTGTTACACGCACTAAAACAGTATCTCGTGAGTGAAAAACGCAAAGAGACTGCCCAGACTCATATCCCCAGGCACAAGATTGTCTCTCTGGACGTTACCCATCCTCCTGTTTTGCCCCAGAGGGTTTACGAATCAAGTCCCGAGGACTGCTATAATTACGCCTGGGTATCGACTTTGATAGATCAAGTGTTGTCGGATGTTAAGACCAAGTGCTCCGAGCAAGTCATGGAGACGCACTGGGGTGTCTTTCATGACCGGATAGTACGGCCCATGCTGAGCAATGCCGCTGCTCCGTCGTTGACAGACATTTGTGAAAAATATGGTATTGACAGTGAAAAGAAGGCGTCCAATATGATCATCACGGTGAAAAGACGCTTCCAGGTCATATTGCGGCAGTATCTGCGTAACACCGTTACTTCAGAGCGAGAGGTGGATGACGAATTGCAGGAAATAATACGATTTCTTCCTGAAAGGGCGCAGCATTTTCAATAATTCGCGGATTTAATAATAGAACACGACTCTGTACGGTCAGTGAATTGGCGCTTTAGATTATCTGTTACTCTAAATAAATGGTCTGTATATGGATACGAGTTCAGCATTTGGGGCAGAACCTGAGCAACTGAGGGAACTTCTATCCTTAGGTCTTGAGGATTCAAGCGAGCAAGCGGCCCGCACAACATCATACAATTTCTTTGTGGAGAAACCCGGTGGCCATGTCGGTCGGTACATGTTGCTCAGTGTCTTAGGTGAAGGCGGGATGGGTATTGTCTATCTGGCTGAACAGGTAGAAACCCTTAAGCGGCAGGTTGCCCTGAAAGTCATTAAGCCAGGTATGGATTCCAAGCATGTCATAGCGCGTTTCGAGGCCGAGCGCCAGGCATTGGCTCTTTTAGATCATCCGAATATAGCTCATGTTTATGATGCCGGGACAACCGAGGTCGGCCGGCCCTATTTCGTAATGGAGTACGTTAAGGGTTTACCCATTACAGAACATTGTGACAAGCACAAGCTTACTATCGAGGACCGGCTTGATTTGTTTTTGCAGGTCTGTCACGCTGTCCATCACGCTCATCAGAAGGGTATCATTCATCGTGACATTAAACCGTCGAACATTCTGGTCTCGACGGTGGATGACAAGCCGGTGCCAAAGATTATCGACTTCGGGGTTGCCAAGGCGGTCAGCCAACCCTTGACCGACAGCACACTCTTCATCACCGAGCAGGGTCAGCTGGTCGGCACGCCGGAGTATATGAGCCCTGAACAGGCGGAGATAGGGAACCAGGATGTCGATACGCAGACGGACGTTTACTCTCTCGGGCTGGTCCTGTATCGGCTTCTGGTGGGAGCGTTGCCGTTCGATATGAAGGAGTTTCTCAAGCAGGGTTATGACGAAATCCGTCGGAAGATTCGTGAGGATGAGCCGTCGAAGCCGAGCATGCGGTTTGCCGACCTTGGACGGGAAGCGACGGAAATAGCCCGGAATAGGCAGACTGACATCGCATCGCTTCGCCGGTTCCTCAAAAGAGATCTCGACTGGATCACGATGAAGGCCCTCGAGAAGGACCCGGCGAGGAGATACGCCACAGCGTCGGATTTCGCCGCCGACATCGGCCGCTATCTCCGCGCCGAACCCGTCCTGGCCGGCCCACCGGGTATGGTGTACCGCTTCGGCAAACTCGTTCGCAGGCACAGGGGTCCCGTCATGGCGGGATTGGGCGCGGCCGTCTTAGTCGCTTCGGTGGTGGGTCTCTTCCTGCTCCTGGGTCGAGGTTCCCCCGAGCTGCGCCAGTTAGGAAGGGACAGCCCTCTTACGAGCCTGGCCGGATTTGAGATGGGAGCGAGCTGGTCGCCAGACGGCAGCTACTTCGCCTATGGACACACAGGCTCGGGAAGCATTGACATCTTCGTCAGGCCCACAGCTGGCGGTGAGCCGGTCTTAGTCAGTTCCAGTCCGGCTGATGATGGCGCACCACGCTGGTCACCCGATGGCCGCAGGCTGGCCTTTTGGTCTGGTCGCGGCAGGACGAGCAGTATCTACTTGATCCCGCCGTTCGGGGGTACTGCGCAAAAGCTGGTGGAGACCAATATCCCTATCGTAGAGAAAATCCTGCTGGCGTTAAGTTCCCTCGGTGCCGAGCCTTGGTCACCCGATAGCCGAGAGTTGCTCTTTTCGCGTATGACGGCCGCCGGGGAGATAGCAGTCTGGCAAGTCGAGCTGGCATCAGGTCGGCTCAAGCAAGTGACCTACCCGCCTCGTGGCAGCAACGACTTTAGCGCATCCTGGTCATTCGACGGCAAGTGGGTGGCCTTCGCGCGCCTCCGGGGGGGGCGAGGCAGCCTGTGGCTGGTCCCGGTCTCAGGAGGCGAACCGCGCCCTCTGCTCGATGACGAGTATGACAACGACAAGCCGGCATGGTCGGTAGACAGCCGGAGAGTCGTCTTTACGTCGGATCGGGCCGGGCAGGTGGGCCTCTGGGAAATTGACGTCGGCTCCAGCCGGTTGCGGCAACTGACTACCAGTCACGGGCATTTCGTTCGAGGCGTATTTTCCACAGTGGGGAGAGATGGGCGACTGATGTACAACGAATTGAATCATCAGACCGATCTTTACGTGATGGCCCTGAAGGATGCCACCGAGCAACGGCTCACCTTTCATACGCGGTACAATTGCGCCGCTCGGTTCTCTCCTGACGGCAAAAGGATCGTTTACCATTCGGATCGCACCGGCAATCATGAACTCTGGCTCCTCGACCGGGAGACGGGGGTGGAACGACAACTCACCGACAATTCGGCGACCGACGTCTGGCCCGACTGGTCTCCGGACGGGCGCGAGATTGTCTTCGTTTCGAACCGGGAAGGCCCGTTCCATTTGTGGCTCTTGAGCGCCGATGGGGGCAATCTCCGCCGCCTGACTCAGGAGGACATCCCGCTACTGACCGCAGCCTATGCCAGCGCGGACCTGGCACCGAGGTGGTCGCCTGATGGTCGGACCATCGGCTACCTGGCTCCCAGCGAGAAGGGTCCTTCCCTCTGGCTCGTGGATCCAAACGGTCATATGGAAGGGCCGCGGCTATCCGGTGTTCGAAGCTTCGACTGGTACCGCGACAGCCGGAAAATTCTCTGTACCCGCGTCTCGACGGGCGGCACCGGCTCGATGGAAATGTGCGCCATTGACCTCGATACCGGACAAGAGGCCATCTTGATCGAGGGTTCGCACACTGAGTTGATCGCTGCCCCTGACGGCCGAGCCGTGGCCTATAACCGTGGCGTCAGCCATTTCTATATGGACCTCTACCTGTTACGCCTGGTTCGGCCTGCCTCTCCGGGTGGACTGCCTTCCCGCCTGGGAGATCCAGAGCAACTAACAAAGGGACAGGGCGTTTGGCATGTTCATATTGGCGGATGGTCTCCCGACTCTAAGGAGATCCTCTACACCCGAACCACGGTTTCGGGCGACATCTACGTCATCGAGAACGATCAGTAACCATATCGCCAAAGAAAGAGCAGGACGACCAGTAATATCCCGGACCGAGCCCACCAGCCAATCAGAACGCACTGGACCGCCCACGGAGTCCCACAAAATGGCCCCATTTTCGCGTGTTGGCGCCTACAACCATGATACAACCCGACAACCCGTTACCTGCCAATCCGAAAAAAATCGCACGGACTCTTGTTGAGGAGATGGGCAAGTCCCTTCCGGATGCTCGGGCTGAGATGAAGCGTATTTTCGAGAATATCGAAGTTGCCTGCAATATGCCTGTACTGCAGCAGGGAGATAAGCTGATAGGTGCATCC
>SDBU01008103.1_pt1 | contig 12008 bp, 10 predicted proteins | sample 2277071 | NCBI WGS metagenome assembly SDBU01 (sample SAMN10397929, study PRJNA504765) | marine sediment metagenome | isolation source: marine sediment core GS08_GC12, 126 cmbsf | place: Arctic Ocean: Gakkel Ridge, Loki's castle | collected 2008
GTACTGACGGATGAAGCCTATTATGAAATTCGTTATGGCGGTGAACCGCGCTCAATCGTCGCTTTTCCGGGAATGCAGGATCGGACGGTAGTGCTGTACACCTTCTCAAAGAAATACGCCATGACTGGTTGGCGTATAGGAGCTGCTGTCGGCCCGGAAGAAATCATTAATATCATCGCTAAGCTCAATGTAAATGCTGAATCTTGTTCAAATCATTTCATTCAATGGGCTATGTTGGAAGCTTTAACCGGTGATCCCGGTGGACCATTGCAAATTTTGGCAACATTAAGGGAACGGCGGGATGCAGCAGTCGCTGGTTTAAATGCCATTAATGGCATAAATATACCGACTCCAAACAGCACATTTTATCTGTTTCCCAATGTTACCCGGATTATGAAACGCAAGGGTTTCACTAATGTGAATGATCTGATGACCGGAGCTTTGCATGAGACCGGCGTCTCATTTTGTACCCGCAACCATTTTGGCCGGCCGTTAGCGGATGAAAAAGAGTATTTCATTCGACTGGCATATTCCGGAATTGACGTCGCGGATATCAATCTGGGATTAGCCGCTTTGAAAAATTATTTCGAAGATTGAACTCGTAACTATTATCTTTGAATAAGAACATTTTCTTCCCAATCTTGTAAACCACAAATCCATATTATAATTTGTGCATCGAAACTCGAAAATTAATTGGAAATCGTGAAAAGAACCGCTCTCTATGATCAGCATGTGGCTTTGAATGCCAAGCTCGTACCTTTTGCCGGCTATATAATGCCAGTTCAGTATAGTGGAATTGTCCGGGAACATCTAACCGTAAGATCGGCCGCCGGACTGTTTGACATCAGTCATATGGGTGAATTTATTGTCAGTGGGCCAAAAGCTGAAAAATACTTGCAGTATTTAACCCTCAATGATGTGACTTCGTTGAAGCAGGGTCAAGCTCAGTACACGGCAATGTGCTATGATGACGGAGGTATTGTTGACGATTTGTTGATTTATCGTTTTGCTGATTATTTTATGGTTGTCGTCAATGCATCCAATTTAGACAATGATTATCATTGGATGGAAAAGCACTTGATTGATGGGGTGTCACTGGAAAACCACAGTGAAAAAATCAGTTTAATTGCCATTCAGGGTCCCCAGGCACGTACTATATTGAACCAGATCGCATCGAATCATTTGGATGATCTTCCGTTCTATCATTTCCGGAATAGAACGGTTGCGGGGAAAGCGGTAACTATCGCCCGCACCGGTTATACCGGAGAGCTGGGCTTCGAAATTTACGGTAAGAATGATGATATGCCCTTGATTTGGACAGAATTACTGCAAAAAGGTGCTGAATATGGTTTGGTTCCGGTCGGACTAGGCGCTCGCGATACCTTGCGCTTGGAAATGAAATATTGTCTCTATGGTAATGATATCGATGAAACTACCAATCCGATCGAAGCCGGTTTGGGATGGATAACAAAATTGGAAAAGGGAGATTTTATTGGTAAAGTTGCAATCTTGGAGAAGAAAGCTAATTGGAGTCGCCGGCTGGTCTGCCTAGAAATGCAGGAACGAGCTATACCGCGTCCTGGCTACAAGGTTTACGATGATGACAATGAGATTGGATATATTACCAGCGGCACACAGTCCCCGGTATTAAAAAAGGGTATTGGATTGGCCTATCTGAACCGTGGCTTCACAAAATCCGGCAATGAGGTTATGGTGGGAATCCGTAGTCAATTTAAAAAGGCGCTGGTTGTGAAGCCGCCTTTTTATAAGGATGGGACTGCTCAGGATTGATGAAGGTAACAGTAGTTTATCAATCGATAATTTTTTATAATGTATGCCATAAAATCTTATTGTTTGATTGAAATACAGCATGGGCACAACAATTCTAGTAACCGGCGGAGCCGGATTTATTGGTTCAAATTTGGTTGACCGATTATTGCAAAATAACCGGCGCGTCATTTGTTTAGATAATTATAATAATTTTTATAATCCTAAAATAAAGCAATTGAATCAAGAGGGACATTTCCGATATAAGCGATTTGAATTTCATAAAGGTGATATTCGCGACAGCAGATTTATTGCCGAGTTGTTTCAAAAATATGAATTTGGTACTGTTATACATCTGGCCGCAATGGCTGGAGTCCGTCCGTCAATGGAACAGCCGCTGGTATATACCGAGAACAATATTATCGGTACTCAGAATTTACTGGAAACAGCCGTAAAGCAGCGGGTGAAACATTTTATCTTTGCTTCATCATCTTCAGTTTATGGAAATAATACCAAAATACCTTTTTCCGAGGACGATCGTGTAGATTCACCGATTTCACCCTATGGAGCAACAAAAAAAATGGGTGAGTTGCTTTGTTACACCTATCACCATTTGTATCATATGCCAGTATCCTGTCTTAGGTTTTTCACAGTTTATGGCCCCCGGCAACGTCCTGAAATGGCCATTCACAAGTTTGTCCGGATGATCCTGAAAGGTGAAACGCTTCCCTTTTTTGGTGATGGAGATACAGCACGGGACTATACTTACATTGATGATATTATAGATGGTATTATTGCTGTGATGAAACAGCCCAATGATTTTATTATATATAACCTTGGTAATTCCGACCCGATAAAATTATCTGAACTAGTTGAAACAATTGCTGATATTTGTGATAAAACGCCACTTCTTGAACAACTTGAAATACCAGCAGGTGATGTTGTACAGACCTATGCCAATATTGAACGAGCCAGGATGCGTTTGGGATATGAACCTAAAACTGATATTAAAACTGGTTTAATGCGATTCGTGGAGTGGTATCAGCATATGTCCAATAATTACAAAAATCTATATTTATGAAAGAAAAACGTTTAGAAATAGCCGGTTTGCTTACAATTGCGATTGCATTATTCGTTCTAGCCAGCCTGATTGGTTTCAATCCTAACGAAGAGCCCTCATTATCAGCCTTACTGGCGATTGACAATCCCATGGGAATCGTTGGGGTTTATACCGCCCACTTCCTGATTAAGCTGTTTATCGGTTATTTTGCCTATGCAATTCCTTTACTGGGATTAGCCTGGGGGTGGTGGTTATTCAGTAAACTGCCGGTCAAGCCCCTAATCCGATTCAGTGGTCATTTACTGGTATTAATCGTTTTGTCAGCTATTGGAATCGGATTAGTGGCCATAATCCGTAATCCCCATAATCCCAACCTTTTATACTCCGGTCGGACCGGTGGAGTTATTGCGGTAACTTTACATGATTTTTTGGGAACTGTCGGAACCAGTTTGGCAATAGTGGCCGGCTACCTGGTGGTGGTGCGCAGTTATTTCAATTGGAATTATTACACACCGTTTAAATTGCTCGGTGAAAGATTCCGGTCATGGCAGGAGAAAAGGATCCAATTGAGGAAATCCCGGGAAGATGAAGAAGATAAATATCAGCATACCCGGGCCTTGTTAAAAAAGATAGATCAGCAACGTGAATTGGAGGAAGATGCTTTTCGATCAGAATCAAGGTCGCAAAAATCCGGTGAACTGGAATCCGAACCGGATGATTATATAAGTCAATTGGAATTGTTAATTCCGGCGGATGAAGAAGCCCCTCCGGATGATTTCCCGGCCAGACCAGCACAAAATGATCAAATCCCGGTTGATTCTGTTGCAACCAACGGAGAAGATATTCGCGTCGATGATGAAATTGTCGAGGATGAAATCAATCTTGATGCTTTAAAGGAACGTAAACAACCTCGGCGCAGGTATCAGTTACCATCATCGGATATTCTTACTACTCCTGAGGGGATAATTGATGGACAGACCCGGGAGGAGTTACTAGACCGTGCTAATTTCTTAGTTAATTCACTTAACACCTTTGGTGTAGAAGGCAAAGTGGTCAATGTTTCTCCCGGACCAGTAATTACTTTATTCGAGGTGGAGCCGGCTGAGGGTGTGCGCATCAGTAAGTTTACCGCCTTGGCCGATGATCTTGCCCGAGTGATGGAAGCCAGTCGAGTCCGAGTGATTGCCCCTATACCGGGGAAGTCATCGGTTGGCATAGAGATACCTAATCGCAATCCAGCGGTGGTCTATTTCAAATCCGTGATTAATTCGGAAAAGTTCGCTTCCGCCAAATCGCTGTTGACATTAGCGGTTGGTAAAACAACTTCAGGTGAAATTGCCACTATGGATCTTTCTAGGATGCCGCATTTGTTGATTGCCGGTACCACCGGTTCCGGTAAATCGGTCTGCTTAAATACAATAATCTGCAGTATCCTGTACCAGGCGACGCCGGAACAAGTGAAATTTGTAATTATAGATCCTAAGAAGGTCGAGATGACTATGTATCGGGCGCTGCAGGGTTACCATTTACTGGCTATGGAAGACATTGACGAACCGATTATTACTACAGTAGAAAATTCGGTTTTGGCTTTAAGGGCGGTTGAATCCGAAATGTCCCGCCGCTATAATATGTTGGCTGATAATATTGTTCGGAATATCGATGAATACAATAAAAAGGCACTTGAGAACAATGAATCGATCATGCCTTATATAATTGTCGTAGTGGATGAGTTGGCAGATTTGATGCTGATGAGCGCCAAGGATGTGGAAGCGCCGATTGCTCGTCTGGCGCAACTGGCGCGGGCGGTAGGAATCCATTTGGTTATCGCTACACAGCGGCCATCAGTTGATGTTATTACGGGTATTATTAAGGCTAATTTCCCTTCGCGCATTGCTTTCCAGGTGGCCTCCAAGATTGATTCCCGAACGATAATAGACACGATGGGAGCCGAGAAATTAATCGGTAACGGTGATATGCTTTATCTTGGTTCAGGATCCGGGGAATTAGTGCGACTGCATAATGCCTATGTCACTCTAGAGGAGATTGAAGCTCTGATGGAACATATTGCGGTGCAGCCCCAACCAGGGGAGCTGATATTACCCAGTATTCGTGAAATTTCTGCGGTTGGGGGAGAAGAAATTGATGCCAGCAGCCGTGACGAATTATTTGATGATGCAGTACAATTAGTTGTGACGCATCAGCAGGGATCAATTTCTCTATTACAACGTCGTCTTAAGGTAGGTTATTCCAGAGCAGCCAGATTGATCGATGAGATGGAACAGGCTGGTATTGTGGGTCCTTTTACGGGTAGTAAAGCCCGCGAAGTATTGGTTGATGATACCTATCTTGATGGTCTGTATATCGGAAAATGATAAAACAGGCAGGCCTATATATCTTCTGTATGACCGGATTAGTTTTCGGTAATGATAAAGCCATCATGGATTCGCTCCGCACAGCACTGTACAGACCCCCCGGTACAATGCTGGAAATTAGGATCGAACAACAGCAATATGGTCAGGATTGGATTGAACATGCTGAAATGGAGATTATCGCTCCGGGAAATTATTTACTGGATACACCGGAGCAACAGATAAAAATCCTGGACCAGGATATATTCACTTGGAATAAGGTCAGTAACCAAGTTGTTATCGACCAGGTAAATCGGGATGAAATCTCAATTTTGGATTTTCTATCCGGTGACTTTGAACTAATGGATATCAGTAAGATACAAAAGTCGGGTAAGGAAATGGAAATATTATTTAATATTCCTGACAACGGAATTTCCGGCTTACTCACTATTAATTCAGCCGATTATCTACCCCGTAAATTGGAATTTTATTATAGTGATGATGATCGAATTATACTGAATATTCAGTCAATCACTACCCTACCGGCTTTAACAAGATTCAATGATTTTGATTTGGAAGGAAAGGAAATAATCGATCTACGTGAATAAATATCTAAAGTTAGCGGTTGCAATAGGAATCAGTCTGGCCGGTTTATATTTTGCTTTTCGTGGGGTTGAGTTTGATGAACTTCTGGGAGCAATTACCAGAGTTAATGGTTACTACATTTTCGCTTCGATTTTTTTAATGGTATTTAGTGTAGTTTTGCGTGCATTGCGCTGGCGCTTAATATTGGAGCCATTACAGAATATCAGTTTTCATCCCTTATTTGGGGCAACTATGATCGGATATTTCGGTAATAGCGTCTTACCTTTCCGGCTAGGAGAATTGTTGCGTGCTTATAGTTTGTCGCGCGCAAAACCAATCAATGCTTCGGAGGCTTTTGGTACAATTGTCCTGGAACGGGTCCTCGACATGATCGGAGTTCTGGTCGTCATGGTTTTTTTCTTTATTTTGTACCCTTTTCCGACCTGGTTGAAACTCAGTGGCTTAATCGCCGGTTTCGGTACTGGCATCTTGATTTTAGTGCTAATTGGTCTGGCTCTGGCTCAATCCGAAATTAAAAACAAAATATTTAGCTGGAAAATATTTCAGAATCCCGTTGGTCAAAAATTTAGAAAGGTCATAGAAAACCTGGTCACAGGATTGGTAGCCATAAAATCCACCAAACATCTATTTGCGATAATATTCTATACAATCGTAATGTGGGTCGTTTATTACGCCTGTACTTATTTGGTCGTATTATCGATTAATGTACCAGTCGATTGGATCGCCGTTGGAGTAACATTAGTTGCTACCACGCTCGCAATCACCATCCCGGCTGCACCGGGTTACATAGGTACTTACCATGCAACGGCAGTTTTGGTAATGGTAGAATTATTCGGTGTGCAACTTGCTGATGCTCAGGCTTTTGCGGTATTAGTTCATGCCATTGGTTTTGTGCCTTTTGCGATTATTGGGTTTGGCTATTTCTTGACCAGCTCGGTGAAACTGAAAGATGTTCGTAAAAATGAATTTTAGTGGAAAGCGGTTGTGAAAGGCTACGATATGATTTTTCTGGATCGGGATGGAACATTGAATCCTGATCCGGGTTACATTGCCAGGCTGGAAGATTATCATTTCTATGATTTTACCATGGAAGCGCTTAAACTGTTGGCTGAGAAGGGTCAACGGTTCTGCCTGATTACCAATCAATCCGGGATAGCTCGCGGAATTATTAAGCAGGTCGATCTGGATGCAATTCACGCCTATATCAGGAAAGCCTTTGCTGAGTATGCGATACCTTTATATAATATATATTTTTGCACTGATCATCCCGACCGGGCAACGGAATTTCGCAAACCCGGTAAAGGTATGTTTTTGAAGGCTGCCAGAGATTTTAATCTCTGTTTGAAAGATTGTTTGATGATCGGTGACAGTCGCAATGATATTGAAGCAGGATTTAATTTAGGCCTGGATACAATGCTGGTTTTAACCGGAGCAGGGCTGAAAACGGAAGCTGCCCTCTCTGGACAAATCATACCGACCTTTACAGCCCAAAATCTATTGCAAGGTGCGAGGCGTTTAGTGGAAATAATAGAATGAAAATACTTGTTTTAATGGGTGGAACATCACCGGAGCGTGAAGTATCTTTGAGTTCGGGAGAAGCCATTTATCAATCATGCTTGAATTCGGGATTTGAAACCGATAAACTGATTCTTGATAATGATATTCTGAAACATGTCAGTCAGTTAAAAAAGTGTGATATTGTGTTCAATGCCTTGCATGGTGGACAGGGAGAAAATGGAATCATTCAGGGCTTTCTTGATAGCATTAGTGTACGTTATACCGGATCTGGCACCTTAGCTTCCGCAATCTGCATGGATAAGAATCTCAGTAAAAAGTTGGTTCGACTGGCAGATCACAATACGGCTGAGTGGAAATGTATTAATCCTATTGCCAACCGCGATGTACTCGATTGGGATATATATCCTGCCGTTGTAAAACCGAATAATCTGGGTAGTACGATCGGTTTGAGTATAGTTAATTCGGCTAACGATTTACCCACTGCAATCCGGGAGGCTGGTAAGTATAGCAAGGAAGTAATAATTGAAGAATTCGTAGGAAGTCGCGAATTAACGATAGCCATCCTCGGTGATTCGGTGTTACCGATTTTAGAAATTATCCCGAGCCATGAATTCTATGATTATGAATGTAAATATACTTATGGAAAGAGTGTCTATAATTGTCCGGCCCGTATCTCGAAAAAATTGAGCACGGCGCTGCAAAGTACAGCCGGACATATTTTTAAAATATTGAAATGCACTCATTATGCGCGTATGGATTTCAGGTTGGATATAGACAACCAATTCTGGTTTTTGGAAGCCAATACCCTACCTGGAATGACCGCTACCAGTCTGGTACCTAAAGCAGCTCTAGCCGCGAATATCACCTTTGATGAACTGATAAAGCAGATCATTCTTCTGGCTAACAATGAATAAAGATACTCCCGTGAGATACTGGATTGCCGTATATACTAAAGCACGTCATGAAAAAGTTGTTCACGAACAATTAACCAAAAAAAATATCGAAGTGTTTCTACCGCTTATTCGTTCGAAAAGACGTTGGAGTGATCGTATAAAATGGGTAAATATTCCTTTATTCAGTAGTTATGTTTTTGCCCGAATTGAATTAAAAAACCATCTTTATGTCTTACAAACTACCGGTGTGCACCATATCATCCGATTCAAAGATGAGATTGCGGTGATTCCCAATGACCAGATTCAATCAATTAAACTAATGTTGGAAGGTGGGTACACACCGGAGTCTACTGATTATTTCGTTGTAGGCGATGAAACGGAAATTATGGCCGGACCGATGAAAGGAATTAAAGGGATAATTAGCCGGATTGATGGTGATGATAAATTTGTTTTGAAAATTGACGCGATCCAACACGCCATTATAGTCCATATTGACCGGGGTTATTTAAAAACGGTAAAGAAAAATGTCTCTACAGTTTTATAATACAAAAACCAGACAAAAAGAACCTTTTTTACCTATTAAATCAAATCAGGTCGGGATTTACACCTGTGGTCCCACAGTTTATGATACAGCCCATGTAGGAAATTTCCGGACTTTTATTTTTGAGGATCTGCTAAAAAGATATTTATTGTTTAAGGGTTATACAGTTACCCATGTGATGAATCTTACTGATGTGGATGATAAGACTATCCGCAAATCGTCTGCAAGTGGTATTTCGATACGTGATTTGACCGATAAATATATTAAATTATTCTTTTCCGATTTGAAGACATTGAAAATCCTCCCAGCGGATTATTATCCACGTGCAACGGATCATATTGTAGAAATGATCAACATGATTAAGGAACTTGTTAAACGGGGCAACGCTTATCAAACGGAAGATGGCTCTATCTTTTTTGCGATAAACACTTACACCAATTACGGTAAACTTACACGATTGAACTTGTCCCAGCAACGATCCACCGGCCGGGTCGAATCTGACGATTATTCCAAGGAAAATCCCCAGGATTTTACTTTGTGGAAAGTCTGGAAGCCGGAAGATGGTGATGTGGCTTGGGACTCTCCCTGGGGCAAAGGTCGACCCGGCTGGCATATCGAGTGTTCCGCCATGTCTATGAAGTATCTTGGAAATCATTTCGATATTCATTGTGGCGGTGTCGATAATTTATTCCCTCATCATGAAAATGAGATTGCTCAGTCAGTTTGCGCAACCGGGAGTGAATTTGTCAATTATTGGCTCCATGGCGAGCATTTACAACTGGACACTGAGAAGATGAGTAAATCCCTGGGTAATTTTTACCGGATTGGGGAATTACTTGAGGCCGGATTTACACCGGAAAGTTTACGCTATGTGCTTTTGTCGACTCATTATCGCTCAAAACTGAAATTTTCAATTGATAAACATCATGAAGCCCGGAAAGCGGTTCGCCGGATACAGGATATCTTTTTTCGTTTACGGGAATTTTCAGGAGCACAGCAATCCGACTCGCCTACTTTAACACATCTTCCGGAACTCTCCGAGTTTGAAAAGGCAATGGATAACGATCTGGACGTTTCTCAGGCATTGGGAATATTTTTTGAATGGATTCGTAATTCTAATACCAAGCTGGATCAGGGAGTATTTTCTGAGGTAGAAGCTGCTCGGGGTTTGGTTTTTATAAGACGTGTGAATTCGCTGTTGGATGTTTTAACCAGCGGGAAGGAAATATCACATGAAATTTTAAACCTGGTTCAAGAGCGTGATGCCGCTCGTAAAAACCAGGAATGGGAAAAATCAGACCAATTGCGTGAAAAATTAAAGCAACTTGGTTGGGTGGTAGAAGATAGTCCATCAGGAACAAAAATAAAATCTATTCCTTAAGTGATGTAAATATAAATATTAATGGATTTAAATAATATAGTTGGGAAACCTTATATCTGATTAACAATTCTATATTGTATTGCAGGAGTGAATAAAATTTTTTATTCACTAAAAGATGTTTTTTGTTTATTTATTTTAAACTTAATTTACAAGGCTTTACCGTACGCTATTTCGGTAAGCTTGATTGATATTTGATATGCCGACGAAGTTCAGTCGATAGGGGGTCCCGATAATGCCACCGTAGCTCAGTTGGTAGAGCGACTGATTTGTAATCAGTTTGTCGGGGGTTCGAGTCCCTTCGGTGGCTCTGGTTCGAAACCCGTCGTCTTTTCAGTCGTAAACCAATCATTAATTAACGCTTTTTTAAATCTGGTGAAGATATCGGGGAGATGGCCGAGCGGTCAATGGCAGCAGACTGTAAATCTGCCGGCGAACGCCTACGGAGGTTCGAATCCTTCTCTCCCCACTAGGCGGGTGTAGCTCAGTTGGTAGAGCATCAGCCTTCCAAGCTGAGGGTCGCGAGTTCGAATCTCGTCGCCCGCTCAACCGAGCGACAACCGGGTTACTTACACAATCGGATTTTCGATTGGATCGGCTAATCTGCCTTCGTAGCTCAGACGGTAGAGCACGTCCTTGGTAAGGACGGGGTCACCGGTTCAAGTCCGGTCGAAGGCTCAGATATTGAAAACCAAAAGGAGGATTCATGTCCAAGGCAAAATTTGAGCGGACCAAGCCTCATGTCAACATTGGAACAATAGGCCATGTTGATCATGGTAAGACAACATTAACGGCAGCGATAACGATGGTCCAGTCGCTGCGTGGTTTTTCAGAGATACGCGATTTTGATTCGATCGATAACGCTCCTGAGGAGCGTGAGCGTGGTATTACAATCCAGACGGCTCATGTAGAATATGAGACGGAGAACCGTCACTATGCCCATGTGGACTGCCCGGGACATGCTGACTATATTAAAAATATGATTACGGGAGCGGCGCAGATGGACGGCTCGATCCTGGTGGTGAGTGCGGCCGATGGTCCCATGCCCCAGACCCGTGAGCATGTGTTGCTGGCCCGTCAGGTCAACGTGCCCAGTATGGTGGTCTTTATGAATAAGACGGACCAGGTTGATGATCCGGAGCTGCTGGAGCTGGTGGAGATGGAGCTGCGGGACTTATTGAACGAATATGAGTTTCCTGGTGATGAGACGCCGATAATCCGTGGCAGCGCCCTAGAGGCGATGGAAAATCCGACCGATGAAGAGAAGACGAAATGCATTGTTGAGATCCTGGAGGCATGTGATACATTCATACCGGAGCCGAAGCGCGACATTGACCGTCCATTCTTGATGCCGGTGGAAGATGTATTCAGTATTACTGGTCGTGGTACGGTTGGTACGGGCCGTATCGAACGCGGTATAGTGAAGGTTGGTGATGAGGTGGAGATTCTGGGTATGGATGCCCATGAGAAGTCGGTGGTGACTGGTGTAGAGATGTTCCGCAAGATTCTGGATCAGGGCCAGGCCGGCGATAATGCGGGATTATTACTACGTGGTATTGATAAGGAATTTTTAAAGCGTGGGATGGTATTAGCCAAGCCCAATAGTATTACACCACATACCAGATTCAAGGCCAAAGTGTATGTTTTGAAGAAGGAAGAAGGTGGCCGTCACACGCCCTTTTTCACAGGCTACCGTCCCCAGTTTTATTTCCGTACGACTGATGTGACCGGTGTGGCAACCTTACCTGCGGGAACTGAGATGGTAATGCCGGGTGATAATGTGGAGATGGAAGTGAAATTGATCACATCGATCGCCATGGATCAGGAATTGCGTTTTGCGATTCGCGAAGGCGGACATACGGTTGGCGCCGGTGTCGTAACCGAAATTATTGAGTAA
>SDBU01008104.1_pt1 | contig 12008 bp, 16 predicted proteins | sample 2277071 | NCBI WGS metagenome assembly SDBU01 (sample SAMN10397929, study PRJNA504765) | marine sediment metagenome | isolation source: marine sediment core GS08_GC12, 126 cmbsf | place: Arctic Ocean: Gakkel Ridge, Loki's castle | collected 2008
CAGAATGAAGCCATTTGTTTAAAGGCAGTTGAGAGAAACGGTGATTCTTTGCGATATGTGAAGGAACAGAATGAAGCCATTTGTTTAAAGGCAGTTGAGAGAAACGGTTATTCTTTGCAATATGTGAAGGAACAGAATGAAGCCATTTGTTTAAAGGCAGTTGAGAGAAACGGTGATTCTTTGCAATATGTGAAGGAACAGAATGAAGCCATTTGTTTAAAGGCAGTTGAGGAAGACGGTGATTCTTTGCGATATGTGAAGGAAAAAAAGACTTTCTTAAAAATTTTGAAAAGTAGGAGGTAAAATTAAATGAAACAAAAATTTGATGAAGTATTTCCAAAAGATGAAGACAAAGAATACTTCGAAGAACCAGAACCAGAAGAAAAACAATTTTCACAAAAAATGATTCAAGAAATGAACAAAAACCAGTTAAAAATAACAAAACTCAAATTCAAAAACTTAAAAAAAGAAAAAAAACAAATCAAACAATACCTAAAAGAAAACCAATCAACCAAAGGAACAAAAGAAACGGTGTTGGACTAATGCTTGCGGTGTTAATTTGGCCCTGCATTCCACTAGCACAAGGTTCCGCAAGAAGAGTTTATTCATGCTCTTTTACTTCCCTTGTGCTAGCGGGGGGTTTTTAAAATGAAAAAACAAGCCAAGAGTACCTACAAAGCAAGTGAAACAAGGAAAATCTTTGCAGCTCCCTCACTTGATGGCACTCTTGGCGAAAACCTCGTCAGGGACGAAACCAATAATCGTAAAATGCAAAATTTGACGAACAATGACGAGAACAAAGCCAAAATAAAAAAAAAACACAATAATTCAACAATTAACAAAAAACTACTATTTGCTCACAACATTGGATGGAAATTCCCACTAAAGAACTCTTGCAAAATTCCTTTCAATAAAGACTTAAAAAAAACAAAACTAAACAACAACTTTCAACACCTTCATTCTACACCACAAGGATTTCTAAGACAAACAACCAAAAACCTAATAATTTACCCAGTCCAAATACCAGGACCTTTAACCATTGGCTCTGCCAAACAATTATTGCAACAATCCAGAGCAAGAGCAAACGTTTGGGTCAAACAACTCAAAAAAGAAAACATTGGACTAAGAACTTACGCAGCCCTTTCAGAACCCATTACAAAAGAGTTTGCAGTCAAAGACTCTTTTGCTGAAAGAGTCAAATACACTTTCAAGGCCTCTAATGGAGTAAAAATTGACAAAAGCGTTCACAAAGACGAATCAGGCCACAAGGTTACTGGTAAAGAACTAGATTTTGTAACAATCGAACAAGCAGACGAATACTGCAACCTTCCCAACCATTTTAAGGATGCTGTCAAGCTTTTCTCTCAATCCCTTGCCTCTTACAATGCAAATATTGAATTACACTTATCTACCCTTCAAGACATGAAAGATGCGTTAAAAACAATAGCAAAACCTGCAAGAACAAGACATTTCAAGGACTCGGCTAAAAAGTCTGCTACTTACAGGGGATGCAGTTAGAAAAAGAAAGAAAATAAAGCATAAAAAAGTTTGAAAGGTTTTTTCTTCATGGTCGTTGAGTTAAAAACGGTTGGTTTGCTTAGACGTTCTGTTTTTGTTTTGCCAAAAGGAAAGTGCCTGGATTTGATTCCTATTTTTAACTTGCTGCATAAAAGCGAGTTTTGTAATTGTGTTTCTTTTGATGAAAATTTTAAAAGTCAAAGAATTATTTTAAAACAGAAAAAATTTACTATTGCTTGTTTTAGTTCTGGAAAGGTTATGGTTTATGGTTTGGCAGAAGATTGTAAAGTAAAATCTTTTTTAAATTTGGTTTGGAAGTCTTTTTTTTGCAAAAAGCTAGTGAAGGTATGAAGCTAATTCTTTGAAGACTCTTTTTTTAACATAAATTTTGTTAATTTGATTCCGCTTACTTTTTTTATTCTAAAATAATTTCGTTTTATTGACTTGCTTTTTTTTCCAAAAGGAAAGTTTAGTCTAAAGAATTTGTAGGTTGTAAATCCTTTCATTGTTTGGCTTCTTTTAGTTTTTTTATGTTTTTCAATACATTCATCACAAAAGATTTTGAAAACAATTTTCCCAGAAGACGAAGTAATTTTTGATGAATCAAAATTAGTTGGACAAGTTAAACAAAGCATTTTCATTTTTTAGTCTCCTTTTTCTGTTTCATTTTTTCATAATATTTTTTTTTGTATTCTTTTCTTCTTTGTTTTACTTCTGGTCTTTTTTCGTATTCTCTATGTCTTTGTTTTACTTCTGGTCTTTTTTCGTATTCTTTTTTTTGTTGTTTTCTTTTAGGACTTTGAGAATATTCTTTCATTTTTTGTTTTACTTCTGGTCTAGAACAATATTCTTTTATTCTTTTTTGAACTTCTGGTCTTCGTTTATCCCAACAAGGATGTGTTTCTGGTTTTTTTTTAAATTCTTCCCATTGTTTTTTTGCGTATTTGTGTTTTTTTTGTTTAACCCAGTCTAATTTTACCCATTGTTTATCCCATCTTTTATCACTTTGTATAGAAACATCAAAATCTACATCTGTTTTAAGTCTTGGGGAAACGTTTGCTATTAAGTGTAATTTTATTCTTCTTCTACAAATAACAGAATTATGAATTTTGAACATTTTTGATATTTGATAGTCATTAAATCCTTTTGACCATAAATCAAGGAGTTCTTCATTAGTAATTTTTTTCATTTTTTTGCTCCTTTTTTTTGAATCTTTCCCGACTCACATAATATAAAAAGAAAATTTTGTAAAGCTTCTTTGTAGACTTTGGCAGGCGTATTTGAACAAATAAAATCTGTTTCATCTACTGCTTGTTTCAATTTTTTAATTATAATCTTAATTTCTTTAATTGAAACTGTTTTGCTTGATTTTAGTTTGTCATAGTCTTTCTTTAAAACAACAGGCACAAGTTTGTTTTTTCTAATAGAAAACTTTCTTGCTACATCCTCTGTAAAATTATTTCCAACAAACAATTCATGTGCATCTTTTTCTTTAAATCCTAATATCTTTTCATTCAAAATTTCCATCTCCTGCCTGTAAGGCTAGTGTTTTTTGAAAGTTTTACCTTCTTTATTTTTGTTACTTTTACTCTGTCTCCAGCTTGGATAGAATGCTTTGCAGGAACACTTATCATTTTGTGTCTTCCCATTTTAGAAACAGTTGCTATAAATTCCCCATTAATCATATCATAATTGGTATAACAAAACGCTTATAACCCTTGTTATAACAAACCAATGTAACTTATAAACTACCCCAATATAATTACAGTACAAGCCTTGTACTACACTTTTACAATTTCAATGTATCATACATATAACTTATATTCTATATATGTACTATGACAAAATTTTCCTTAGATAAAAAAGGGCAAGTAAATGTCGCTGGCTTAGCTGTCGGTGCAATTGTAGGAATTCTGGCCTTGATAATCTTTGTTGAGTTTTACGCTAGTGCGAACAAAGATAATATTTCAAGCGGTGCTCAGAACATCCTGAATCTTGCAGACCTGATAATTGCAGGAGTAATCATAATTGGTTTACTCGCAGGTTTGACGTTTGCGTTTAGACGTTAATTCGTTTGAATGTTCTTAATGCGTCCTGAATAAGGACGCAGCCTTTAGTGGTGTTTTTTGAAATGATTGAAGCAATTTTTTATTTTCAAGTTCTGTTTTTGTTAGCTTTTTTAATTGTTGCGGTAAAGTTTCGTTCTCCTTCTTTCTTTTTGATGGCTTTTGTTTTGAGTATGATTACTGCTGTTTCTTTGGGTGGTGAGGGGATTGATTATTTTGCTAAGTGGGAGTATGATGGTTTGAATAGTGGTGCTGCGATTATTTCTGCTACTCCTATTTATGTAAAGGAGACTGTTGGTTCTTCTGCTATGGTTTCTGCTTGGCATTATGGCTTGTTTGCTTCTGGTTTTGTTTGGCTTGTTTTTGCTTTGGTGTTGGGTGTTAAGGGAAGGGATGTTAATGCGGTTAGAAGCTTGTAGTGTATTGGTAATTTTGTTGTTTTTGTTGCCTTCTTGTTTTGGTTTTTTTTCTTTTTTTAGTTTTCCTCCGCCTCCGCCTCCTATTTTTAGGTTGTCTGATGTGAATGGAGAGGATTTGAATGTTCAGGATATTTTGGCTAGAAATATTGATGCGAATTCTATTACTTTGAATTATATTGTTGCTCGAAATGTTGAGGATTTTAATGTTTTGAATGATATTAATGCTGGTGGAAATTTGCAGGTTTCTGGAACATCATTTTTAAATGATTTGATTACAACGGGAGACTCTAATTTTACAAACATTGGTAGTTCAGAAGGAATTTATGCAACCAGAATAAACGCAACAGGAGACAGTAACTTTAGTTCTTTAGAAGCAGACAATTATTATTCTGATGGAAATATTTCACTGAAATTTGGAAAATTGGTATCTGAACAGAATCCTGATGGTGCTGATGCAATTAGAATAAAAGGAACAGATTATATAGATATTGTTATTGGAAGTATGACAGGTCTTTTTGCAGTTTGGAACGTAGCAGATAATACTCCTGTTTTTTTTGTTGATGAACGTGGAGACACAGACATAGCAGGAAATTTAACAGCAGCAAACACATCATTTTTAGGAACTGTAGACTTCGGCACTAATACAATCACTGACGGGACTATGACTGGTGACTGGGACTTTACGGCTGGAAACCTTACCACCACAGGCGACATAAATACAACAGGAGATATTAACATAACAGGAAACTTTAACTCAAAAGGAATAGACACCTCAACAGCAGGTGCAGGAGTAGAAATAAGTAATCCTGATGTCAAAGGAAATATTTTTACAATAAAAAACTCGGCAGGCAACACAGCATTCACACTAGACAATGGAAACCTTCAATCTCAATTCTTTCAAGGTTCTGCAGCAGCACCTGGAATCACAGTAAGTGGAGGAACAGGACTAAACACAGGATTCTACAGAGGGGGTTCTACTAGTGGAGAACAAGGAGTTGACAGCATAGGCATATCAAACGATGGTGTTGCAAGCGTAATCTTTGAAAAATCTGGAAATATAAACATGGTTGGCGGAGGAAACCTTACAACAACAGGTAGTGGGAATTTAGGAAAAGGAAATATAGCAAATGCTACTTTAGACCCCTTAATTGATTTGCATGATGAAACGGATTATCAATTAGCAATAAGAAGAAGTGAAAATTCAAATAATAAGGGAGTAGGTATTTCTTTTTCGGGTACGACTTCTGCAACTAATGTAGGCGGTGCAATTATATTTGAGAGAACAGGCTCAAACGGTAAAGGAAAATTAAATTTTTACACAAAACAGGGAACAGGAGGCGAAGCAAATCCAATACTTGCATTAGTTATTGGAGATGATGGAAGTTCTGATTTTCAAGCAGGAAACATTACAACAACAGGAACAGGAACATTTACTGGAATAACTAACAAGCAACAGCTTGATGTTCAATGGGGTGGAATTTCCTTACTTGTTGGAGCAAACAATAATGCTTCAGCAAGAACCGATGCAACAAACAAGTTTACAAGATGGGGAATGCCACACTTTACAAATGCAGAAGAACCTGCTGCTTTTCTTGTTGGAAGCGTTGCCAGTGGAGCAAACAACATTGCTTTTGGTGGCGGGACAAGTGTCATGAATGCAATGACAAACATCCAGTTTTACACCGCTGCTAATTCAACAACAGTTACAGGAACTTCAAGGTATGAAATTGACAGCTCAGGAAACCACGACTTTAAAGCAGGAAACATTACAACAACAGGTAAAGTAAAAGCAGGACAGTTTGAAACCACAACAGGAGATGCAAGTGGCAGTGATTCAGTTGCATTAGGATTTAACACAACAGCAAGTAATTCCGAAGCAGTTGCAATGGGATTTGGAACAACAGCAAGTGGAATTGACTCTGTTGCACTAGGAGCTTTAACAGAAGCAAGTGGAACAGGCTCTTTTGCCATGGGAGTAAGCACCACAGCAAGCGGTACACAATCATTTTCTATGGGTGCAAGCACAGTTGCAAGTGGACTCAATTCTGTTGCAATGGGAAGTAGCACAACAGCAGGTCCCGCTGATAAAACCTTTGCTTTTGGAGATAGTTTTGGAAACAATACTGCCTCAACTTTTGCAATTGGTTTTGGTGCAAAAGATTTCAGTTTTAGTGCAACAGATTTTAGCATAAATGCAGATAATCATGCAATATTATTGGGAGCTGCACAAGATGTAGAAAATTATTTTGATGGAAGCAATTGGATTTTTAACGGAGCAGTTGGAAGTCCTGATTTAAACTTTATAGGAATAGATGGGGTTTCTTTCCAATCAGGGAAAGCGATTGGAAATACAAGTTTTGCAATAGGTTCAGGAACAACAGCATTTGGAAATTATAGTCTTGTAGGTGGTGTTGCTTTAAGTGAGGCTGGAGGAACAGGCACACTATCTGCTAGTGGAGAAGGAAGTATTGCATTTGGAAGATCTCGTGGTCTTGATTCAGGCACATCAAGTATTTTGTCAAATAGTGAAGGAAGCATAGCAATGGGCTCTGCTTTTGGATTTGGTGTTGGTAATACAGGCGATATCGCATCAACAGGAAAAGGAAGTCTTGCAGTTGGATTTGCAAATGGAAATGATATTCTAGGAGGAGCAACTGAAATAAAAGCAATTGGAGACGGTTCAGCCGCAATCGGATATGCTAATGAGGCAAATCTTCATGCAGGAGATGCAGCAACAGATTATGGAGCAATTGCACTTGGAAACGCAAGTGGAAAGGGTAGTCAATTGCGGTCTATTGGTGTTGGTTCAATTGCAGCAGGATTTTCAAATGATGGTGGAATTGAAGACACAGAAATAACCTCAAGTGGCACAGGTTCAATAGCAATGGGATATGCTTCTGGAGTTGCAGTGTTTGCAAAAATAATTTCAAGCGGAGCAGGCTCTTTTGCAATAGGAAACGCAGACGGATCAGATGGTGGTGCAATTATTCAAGCAACCGACAAAGGAAGCATAGCAATGGGATTTGCTGAAACAAATGTAGGAGATTTTGCCGACATATCTTCAATTGGAGAAGGTTCTGTTGCAATAGGAAACGCACAATTTGGAGCAACATTAAAGGCCGTCAAAGATGGTTCAATTGCAATGGGGTTATCAGATAACAACCTGTTTTCAGGAGGACTTGGTTCAGTGGCTTTAGGCTATAATGTCAAAGCATTAGAAGAAGCAAGTATAACGCTTGGAAAAGATTTAACAAATTATAACGCAAATAGCGTTCTAATACAAGATGGAAATATAGCAGGACAATTAAATATTGATGGAAACTATGGAGCATATGGTGAACTATGGCAAAAAAATAGTGTATTTACTATTAGTTTGAATACAGCAGATACTTATTTTGAAATTCTTGATTGGAATGCAGGAGATTTTTATAGAACAACAATAAGTATTGATACAAATAGCATTGACACAATTAACTCAGGAATGTATTTAATAAGTCTTTCAATTTCTTTTGGTGGTTCTGCTAATACAACATTTCATTTTAAAGTATTCAAAAATGATGTTGGTTTAGAACATTGTCATGTTGAAAGAAAATCTGGAGCAGGAGCAGAAGGAGCTGCTTCAATTACTTGTCTTGAAAGATTACTAACAACAGACAGTATAACAGTAAAAACAGAGCAAGAAACAGGTACAAACAAAACGCTTAATGTTTCAAGTGCAAACTTTAATATTGCAAGAGTAGGATAAAACCAAAAAAGGAGAAAAAAAGTTATGGATTTCAAAAAGATTGGATTGGCTTTAATTGTTCTTTGTATGTTCTTTGGGCTTTCAATAGCAGGCAATATAATTGGTTCAGGAACTTTGTCAAGAGCAGACAGAACAATTGAAATAGACAAAGAAACTGAAACACCAATAAAAGAATGGTATCAAAATCAAGGAATACAATTAACTAATTTAACAGTAGAATATGGAGAATTACATTGTGATGGAAAACTTACATTGAAATCAGTATGCGTTTTTTCAATAGATAACAACTTGTTTCACACAACTTTAACAATTAATGAAAACAAATGCAACGACTTCAGCGTAACAACAGGTGAATGCTTACAAGTGATTGAAAAAACAGACACAGAACTAAAAACAAGTCAAGATGACAAATACAAAGCAAGGCTTGAATCAGTAAAAAAAGCATCAGAAAAAAGAATTGCTAAAACAAAAATAGCAAAAATAGGAGAAAGCACAATAACAGTAAATGCAAAATAAAAAAAGTGATAAATTGGAGGAATTTAAATTGGTTGATACTCAAAAATTAACAGGAGAAGATGATGAACTAATAAAACAAATAATAAAAAGTTCACAAAGTCCAGTTACTTCAAAAGAACAACTTGGACAAATTTTACTAAAGACATTTCATAGAACAGCAGACCCTGATACAATAGAATACCAAAAAATAAAACACTTATTTCCAAAAATAGAAAAAAAACTAGTAATGGATGAAGCATCAGGAGAAACAGTAGAAGTAGAAGCTCTAGTAGGTTGGGAAGAAAAAGAGCTAGAAATACCAATAAGAAAACAAGCAGAATACAAAGAACTAATAACAGACGATATAGCAAGAGCTTTCTTGCACAAAGACGATTTTGACCTATTTTTAGACTGGGGAACATATTGTGAAACAGTTCGTTCTTTTGCAAAAAGATACGAATTAAATCTTTCAGAACACCATAACCATATCGTAAACGAAACAGCTTTAATGGTTGTAGGAAGCGGAGCAGTAGAAGGACAAAGACCAATTTTGGCAAAAACAGATATTGCAAAAAACGTTCAAGGATACGAAGCAATTCAAGCACTTCAAAATAAGCCAGAAAAAAAAGGACCAGACTTTATTGAAGAAATGCTAAAAAGAATCTAAGGCGATACTATGGGACTTCGACAAAAATTCAGGATTGCAAAATACTTAAAAGACCCTTCTAAAATTCCAAAAAAACTTAAAGAAAAATATGAAACTAATCCACAAAAACAAGCACTGAACTATGCAGTGTTTAATTTATTATTCAACAAAGAATACGAAATGTTTGAAAAAGCATTAGACAAAGCAATTGAAAGAAAAAAACTAAACTTTATAGAAAAAAACAACCTAAGACAGTTAGTAAAAATATTTCAAAAAGGACAAGGACTTACAACACAAACAAAATACTATCTTGCAACAGAATTTCCAAAAATAGTAAAAAGAGCCTGTCATAACCAAACAAGTTTGGAAGACGTAGAAAATTTAGAAGAAGTAAAAAAATTCTTACAATATAACAAAAAACAAGAAAGATTCAAACAAATAGCAAAACAAAAAATGTTTTAAGGAGGAATCTAAAAATGGAATTTACATTAGAAGCACCAAAAATAGTAAAAAGAGTAATAGATAAAAACGGAGAAGCATACTGCCTTGTAAAAAGAAAAGGAATAATTGCAAAAGAATTGGCAATAAGAAAAGCAACATGGGAAGAAATGGGAAAGCTAATGGATTGGAAACTCAAAGAAAAAAAGGAGGACTAGTAAATGAAGGAATCTGAAAGACAACAAGATCAACCAATAGAAGAAAACGGTCTTGAAAAGAAAACGCTTACAAAAAAAGTAAAAGGAATTTTAGTAAAAGACAATCAAAAATTTAAATCAATAGAAAAAACAGAACAAGAACAAAGAGAAATGGTTTCTTTTGGAAAATATATTTTAAGAGACCTTCCATTATTCAGATACGAAATGGTAATTTATATTGGAATAGTTGGACTTGCTGGAATGTCTTACTTAATTGAAAGAACAGGACTTATTCCAGGAGCAATGGGAATATCATTGCTTCCAATAGCAATACTTCCTTTTGTAATATGGTTAATTAAAAAACAATTCTATATGCCTGGAAAAAACAGGCTTCCAAGACTTCACGCACATGGAAGCAAAGTAATAACTTTAAGCACAGTAGATGCAAGAAAAGGCTATATTGAATTTGGACCAAAAGAAGACAGGAAAAAAATATGGCTAGCAAAAATAAACAAACACACAGAAGAATCAACAGGACTGCCATTTATCATAACAACAGAATTTGACGGAGAAAATGTAAGTATTCTAAAAGATGGAACGCCTGACATGAGGTCCGCAGAATTTAATGCAATTTTGGAAATGCTAAAAGCAACAACAACCAAATCAGTAATGAAAAGAGCAATGGGTTTAGAACAACCAATAACAAAAAACCCAATGTTAATACTTGCACTAATGCAACTAGCATTGCTTGTTTTTTTACTGGTAAACGCACTAAACATATTACCATTCTGAGAGTGAAAAAAACTATGGCAAGACGAGGAACAAGAATAAAAATTGGAGAAATAGAAGAATTTAATGGAAGTTACTCCATATTTTGTAAAAGTAAAATACAATCCTTAAAAGGCAGGCCGACAAAAGTATTGCGTCTCCTTTTAAGGTACGGAATAGAAAAAGGATGGTTTGAACCACAACAAATATACAAAGACATAATATGGTTTGGTTTTGACAATAGTTCTAACAAAAACAGAGACACTGACTGGAAAATAAGTGATGTTTTTTTGGCAAAAATAACATTTGAATACCTATTCAAAGACAGGTCTTTTAAAAAAGAAGAAAATTTGAAAAAAATAGACGAGGAAGATGAAGATGCCTAGAAAAGACTTTTCAGTAAGACAAGAAGGAATTGACTATTTTTTCTTAATAGTAAGGCATATTGATAGAATGTCTGATGGACTAACAGCAGGATTAGGAGTAGGAGAAATAAATACAAAACCATTAATTGCATATCATCAAATGGTTATGCACTTTGAAAGTCTACTGGCTCCTTTTGAAACTAAAGTATTTAAAGACGCAAAAGAAAAGGTAGAAAAAGATATGCCTGATTTTTCTGATACTTGGAGTGGAGACATGGCAGACCAAATAAATTACTTTAAAGGAGTATCAAAGCTTTTTAGGCTTTTAATAATTCACGCATACAATGAAGGAGTGTTAAAAATAAAAATAACCAAAGAATCAAAAACTGGAACAGGTTTGATGGAATGACTATTGCAATTCCTAAAACAATAAAAGAACACAGATACGGAGAGTTCTTAGGAAAAATTTGGAGAGAAGTAAACGTAAAAAATGGAATTGTAACAATTGTTTTTTGTGGAAAAAGAGGAACAGGAAAATCTTATTCTATGTCCGAATGGGCTAGAGTTCTTGACCGAGACCTAAATGACAAAGAAAGATTTAAACCAGAAGACATAAAGTTTGACCCTGTTGAATTTTTAACAGAATTAACAGGAGAATATCACAGAGGAAAAGTTCACATATTAGATGATGCAGGATTACACTTGTATAAAAGTGATGCACTAAAAGACGTTCTAAAAAAGGTTTCAAAAGTTTTACAAAACATCAGATACCAAAACCCAATAATAATGATGTCTCTGCCACACTTTGAACAATTAATGAAAGATGCAAGAACCATGACAGACATTTATATAGAAATGCAGGGAATTGATGAAGCAAGAAATTTGGCACTTGGAAAAATACAACACTTAAAAGTTTCTCCCTTTTCAGGAGACCTTTACAGATACAACGTACTGCAAGCAAAAAAAGTAATTTCTCCAGAGTTTGGAATTCCAATAATTCACTGGGAAAAAAGACCATTCTTATTTAACAAACCACCGGCAGAATTTGCAAACGAATACGAAAGAATCAAAAAAAAGCTATTGAACAAACTAAACAGAGAACTAGTAAACTCAATTAAAAAAACAACCAAAAAAGAAATAGGAGAAGAAGAAGACAATTCTAAAATGAACTTTCCACAATCAGTAGAATATTGCAAAGAAAGAATTGAAAAGTTTATAAGTCAAAAAGGAAAAATAGACGTAACAGCAATTTTAATGGAAACAAACGAAAAAGGAGAACAAATGTTTGCAATAGAAAGAGCCAAACTAATATCCCAAGTTTTAAGAAAAGAAAACCTTTCAAAAATCATAG
>SDBU01008105.1_pt1 | contig 12008 bp, 9 predicted proteins | sample 2277071 | NCBI WGS metagenome assembly SDBU01 (sample SAMN10397929, study PRJNA504765) | marine sediment metagenome | isolation source: marine sediment core GS08_GC12, 126 cmbsf | place: Arctic Ocean: Gakkel Ridge, Loki's castle | collected 2008
AACTTGATGTTGATTCTGTCGTGGACAAGTTGGTAAATATCCTGACAAACTATGAAAGTTACAATATATAAAAGTGAAATAGATGGAAGTGTAAGAGCCCCATCTTCGAAAAGCTATACTATTCGTGCGTTGATGTGTGCAGCTATGGCTTCAGGGGAAAGCAGAATACAGTTTGCACTAGATTCAGATGATACTGGGGCGACGATTAACGTGTTACGGCAGGTGGGGGTAAGGATTGATCAAGAAGGGGATTCTTTATTAGTAAATGGTGGGATGTTTTGTGAGGCACAGCGTGATTTATATTGTGGTGACTCCGCAACCACATTGAGATTCATGACCGCTATAGCCTCAATTATCCCAGGAAAAACAAGATTGGTACCGGGTCCTTCACTAATAAAGAGGCCGATTGAGCCTTTAATTCGGGTACTTAGACAAATAGGAGTAAATTGTTATCTGTGTAAAAATGAGCCAATAGTTACGGTAGAAAGTGTTGGGCTAAAGGGTGGGTTGGTAAATTTGGAAGGTAATGTGAGCTCTCAATATCTGTCAGCTTTATTGCTTGTAGGCCCATTTGCCGAGGAAGGTATCAGTATCAAGCTCAACTCACCGCTGCAATCCAAACCATATATTTTGATGACAAGGGAGTGTCTTAAGGAATTTGGCATAGATATTGAATTCTCAAACGATTTTAATGAATTTTCGGTTATTAAACAATTGTTCAGACCAGCTGATTATGTTGTGGAAGGTGATTGGTCATCGGCTTCGTATCTATTGGCTTTGGGGGCTGTTTCAGGAAAAATAGAGGTTGAAAATCTACAATTGGAGAGTATGCAGGGAGACAAAATACTTTTATATTTCATGAGGGAAATGGGAGCTGTTATTGAAGAGAAAAGGAAGTCTATTATGGTTAAATCATCGGGACTTCAAGCGATAAAGGTTAATTTGGAGGACTGCATCGACCTACTGCCTACAATGGCGATTTTGGCAGCAACAGCTACTGGGACAAGTGAATTTGTGGGAATAAGCAGAGCACGAATTAAAGAATCTAACAGGGTTGCTGCAATAGTAGATGGATTGAGTCGTTTAGGATTGAAGGTTGTTGAAGAGAGAGACCGATTAAAAATAACTGGAAACAAACCACATAGTGCCATAATTGACTCTTGCAATGATCATAGGATTGCCATGGCTTTTGCTATACTTGGGATGAAAACAGGAGGGATAACTATAGATAATGCTGAGTGCGTTTCAAAAACATTTCCTGGATTCTGGGGAGTGATTAAGGATTTAGGAGGACAGATAACTGGAAATGGCAAATAGTTTTGGTAAGTTATTTACCATAACAAGCTTTGGTGAGAGTCATGGCAAGTGCATCGGTGTCATCATTGACGGATGTCCTGCTGGGTTGTCCCTAAATCAGAACGATATTCAAAGTGAAGTGAATAAAAGAAGACCAGGTGCTGTCGGAACTACAGAAAGGGTGGAAAAGGATTGGGTGGAAATATTGTCTGGTGTCTTTAATAATATCACCACAGGAGCTCCAATATGTTTGTTGCTACGCAACGAGAACGTTGACTCTTCTGTATATGAAAAAACTGTATCACAGCACAGACCGGGTCATGCAGACTATACTGCCTTTATGAAATATGGCGGTTTTAATGACTTTAGAGGTGGTGGTAGGTTCTCTGGAAGAATTACTGCTGGCTTCGTAATGGCTGGTGCTATTGCAAAAAAAATACTTAGCAAGATCGATATTGAAGTCCTCGCACATACAGTAGAAATTGGAGGAATAAAAACTGAACCGCAATCTTTGGATGAAATCATTAAAAATGTAACTAAAAACAACCTGAGATGTGCTGATTTGAAAGCGGCGCAGAAGATGGAAACTCTAATTAATGAGATCAAACAACGTGGCGATAGTGTTGGTGGCATTATTACGGGATTGGCAACTAATATGCCAGTTGGTCTTGGTGAACCAGTTTTTGATACGCTGGAAGGTGATTTAGCTAAAGCATTGTTTGCTATACCAGCTGTCAAGGGAGTGGAGTTTGGTTCAGGGTTTTTATCAGCTCGTAGAAAAGGTAGTGAGAACAATGATCCATTTATTGTTAGAGATAATAAAGTGTTTACTAAAACTAACAACTCTGGTGGTATCCTTGGTGGCATAAGCAATGGTATGCCTCTGGAACTTAGAGTTGTTATCAAGCCTACAGCATCTATATCAAAGGAACAGAATGCGGTTGATATAGAGGAAATGAAAGTGGTTGATATGAGAGTGGCAGGTAGACACGATACTTGTATTGTGCCGAGAGCTGTAGTTGTGGTGGAGGCAATGATGGCAGTAACTTTATGTGATTTTTCAATAAGGGAGGGATTATTACCGAGAGTAATGCAATGAGTTTAGAAGATTTAAGAAAAGACATAGACCAGGTAGATACTAAAATGGTTGAGCTTATCGCTAGGAGAGTGAGAATTGCTGAGCAAATAGGAAATGAAAAAAAACAACTTGGAGAATTAATTGAGGATAAACAAAGGGAAAAACTTGTTTTTAACAAAGTGAGGAAGGCTGCTCTGGCGAGAGAGATTGACGCCGGTAATGTAGAGAATATATATAAGCAAATTATTCAAACGTGTAAAAGCGTTCAAAAGACTAGTAGTGTGGCATTCCAGGGGGAACTTGGAGCGTATAGCGAAGAAGCCGCGTTCAGTTATTTTGGGTCTTCATTCACAATAAATCCCTACGAGAGCTTTGAGAAAGTTTTTAAAGCTGTTGAAAAAGGTGAAGAGGATTTTGGGATTGTTCCTATTGAAAACTCGTTGGAAGGGAGTATTAACCAGGTATATGACTTGCTGCTGGATTCGCCTTTACGAGTGTGTGGCGAAGTTAAACTTAGGGTCGTTCATTGTCTGATAGCTAATCCTGGTACTCAATTGGGTTCTGTGAAGAAAGTATTCTCTCATCCTCAAGCGCTTGGGCAGTGCCATATATTTTTAAGACATCTGAACTGCGAATTAATTCCAACATATGATACTGCTGGCAGCGTTAAAATGATAAAAGAGCAGGAAATTGAAGGCAATGCAGCTATTGCAAGCTCCAGAGCGGCTGAACTTTATGAGATGAATATAATCGCAAAAGGTATTGAAGACAACCCGAATAATTACACAAGGTTTTTTGTTTTATCTCAACGTGACGCATCACCGTCGGGTAATAACAAAGCCTCTATTGTGTTCTCAGTGAAACATGAACCCGGAGCTCTCTATAACTCTCTGAAGGAACTTACGCTAAGGGATATTAACCTGACAAAAATTGAGTCCAGACCTACCAGACAGAAACCATGGGAGTACAATTTCTACTTAGATTGTGAAGGTTACCAAGACGAGGAAAAATTAAAAGAAGCGTTGAGCAGTCTTGAAAAAAATTCAATATTCGTAAAATTATTGGGGTCGTACCAGGGGGCAAAACAAGAAATATGAGCCGGGCATTGAGAATATCAATAATTGGTGGTGCTGGCAAGATGGGGCAATGGTTTGCCAGATTGTTTGCAAATGAAGGTATGCAGGTCGCGATAAGCGATACTCGCTTTAAAGAACTTCGCGAAGGGAAAATAATACTTGCTGGTGAGCTCATGACCAATGCAAGAGCTATTAGTAGGGCAGATGTAGTGCTTATATCTGTACCCATTGATAGTTTCGAGGAAACTGTTGAAGAAATGTCCCATCACGTTCAAACAGGTCAAATCGTCATCGATATCAGCTCTATAAAGGTTCGTCCCGTTGAATTAATGCATAAGTATATTTCAGAAGGATTGGTTCTGGGAGTACACCCCATGTTCGGGCCTGGTGCTGTCGATCTTGGTAATAAGAATTTTATATTGACCCCGACAAATGATAAAGAAAAAAGTCTTGCCAAATGTGTTGAAACTCAGTTAAACAAGAAAGGTGCCCGTGTCTCACAGATGACTCCTCATGAGCATGATGAACTGATGGCGATAATTTTGGGATTACCTTCCTTTATCGCAATTATTTCTGCTGATACTCTATTATGCCTTAACAAAATGCAAAAGACCAAGAATATTAGCGGAAGCACCTATAAATTACTGCTAATGTTGACTGAAAGTGTTGTTACCCAAGACGCTGATCTATATGCGTCTTTGCAAATGACATTGCCCAATATTGCAGAAATAGAAAACTTGTTTCTGAGTAAAGCTGCGTCCTGGGTTGACATGGTTAAGAACAAGGATAAACAAAAACTTATCGCGAAACTACACGGTCTTGAGAACGATTTCAAAAAGGAAAATCCTAATTACGATGATGACTACGAAAATATGTACAAAGTAATTGAAGGACTATGATTAAGTAACACTTATTATGCATGAAGATGGTATTTATTTTTTCTTGTAATCAGGGCACCATAGGGCGTTGGGACGCTCAGGACGGTGGCAGGAACTTCTCCAATTCCATTGGCAATTATCACACAGAATGATATTCAGGCCCAATATGCTTTTGACCTTTAGCTTGATTCTATCTAGCCAATTTGGTCCATTTATTTTCATAGGTAAAATTATAAAACTACGCGTGATGAAACACAACAAAACATAAAAAATAAGTACTGTTTTAACATGTTTAGTTTCAAAAAGTATTATAAAACGATTGGTTTTTGAGGGTAATAGAAGAAGGTTATAGCTCTTTGGAAAGGGTTGACAGAAATTCTGCGTTATTCTTTGTCTTGCCCAATCTGTTCAATACTCTTAGTGTTGCTTCACTGGGGTTGTTAGTATTCTCTGTGAGCATATTTATCATACGTCTCAATAGCCACAATTGTTTTACGGTATCCTCGCTCTGCATAAGTTCTTCTCTTCTTGTGCTGCTGGGCATGATATCTATTGCCGGAAATAGTCTCCTCTCGGCAAGCTTCCTATCTAGATGAAGTTCCATATTACCCGTTCCCTTGAACTCCTCGTATATAAGGTCATCCATGCGACTACCGGTATCCAGGAGGCAGGTGGCTAGAATGGTTAGACTGCCTCCCTCTTCAATATTACGAGCGGCACCAAAGAATCGCTTTGGAGGGTGTAGAGCTCCTGAGTCAATACCTCCAGACAATGTGCGCCCGCTCCCAGGTGATGCTAAGTTGTAGGCTCTGGTAAGTCTTGTTATTCCATCGAGTAGGAGGACTACATCCTTTCCCATTTCTACTAACCTCTTGGCCCTTTCCAGTGTTAGTTCGGCTACTCGAGTCTGGTTTTCTACAGGTTCGTCAAATGTTGCAGCTACCACCTCAGCCTTAACAGTTCTCTTCATGTCGGTGACTTCTTCCGGCCTTTCGCCTATGAGACAAATAATAAGGTGTATGTCACTGTAGTTGGTCATAATAGCAGAAGCAATTTTTTTCAATATCACCGTCTTACCGGCTTTTGGTGGTGATACTAATAATCCTCTTTGGCCTCTTCCTATTGGTGATACAAGATTGATAAGGCGAGTTGACAATTCTTCCGTTGTAGTTTCAATATTTATCATGGAATCAGGGAAAGTAGGTGTCAACGAATTGAAATTAGGACGCTGTTTTGTGTGCTCCGGGTCCATTTCATTTACTGTTTCTACACGGAGTAATCCATAGTATTTCTCATTTTCCTTAGGAGATCTTGCCTGCCCGCTGATTTGATCTCCATTTCTTAAATTGAAGCGTCGAATTTGCGAGTTAGAAACATAGACATCGTTAATACTTCGAAGTAGATTATCTTGGCGCAAGAACCCATAGCCCTCGGGCATAATCTCCAGTATGCCACTAAGAAACAGGTTTCCCTCGCGTTCAGCCTGTGACTTGAGGATTTGAAATATAAGTTCTGCCTTTCTAAGTGATGAATAACCAGTGATTTTCTGCTCTTTGGCCAAAGATTCCAGCTCGTCACAAGTTTTGCTTCCTAGTTGTCCTACAGTTATCATAATGAATTCCTTATGTTTTCCCTCTAGAATATAAGAGGTAGCCTATATGATTTGCTTCTATATTATTTTCTTCTGTACATAACCGGTCGATTTAGTGCTGACTGTGGCTGTCTTTGGTAGCTTGGTAAAACTTATATGTAGCAGCACTTATATGGCAACCAACATTGCAGATAAAAAGTTTTAAATTGTGGGAATTTAGTGTACTGGTTTCTACTAAGTCTAGTTGTAGTACGAGAAGTTGTTTCATGGTAGCCTATTATTATAAATATGTCAATTAACAACTTTAATAATAGTTGGTAGTATCCGGATTTAAGCAAATGATGTGTAATCTCTACCTGCTATTTTATAGGCAGAACAGTTTGAGAGCCTTCAATAAGAGTCTGCTTAGCGGCGCCAAGGAAAGCCTTAAATAATGGATGTGGATCATTCGGATGGGACTTAAACTCTGGATGAAACTGGCATGATAACATCCATGGATGATTCTGGAGTTCCACAATCTCAACCAGTCTACCATCAGGCGACAAGCCACTGAGTATCATTCCAGCATCTTGTAATGGCTGGCGAAAGTCATTGTTAAATTCAAAACGATGGCGATGCCGTTCGGAAATGAGCTCTTTCCCATATGCTTTTGCTGCTTTTGTAGCTTGGATAAGTTGGCAAGGAAAAGTGCCCAAGCGCATGGTTCCTCCTTTTTGATCGACAGCTTTTTGTTCAGGAAGCAGGTCAATTACAGGGGAAAGTGTTTCCTGGTCAAATTCAGTTGAATTGGCATCCTGACTACCGAATACGTATCTGCTGAATTCAATGACCATGGTGTGTAGGCCAAGACATAAGCCGAAGTACGGTATTTCGTTTTCCCTGGCGAATTTAGCAGCTTTAACCATACCTTCGATGCCGCGGCTTCCGAAACCACCAGGTATTATTATCCCCTGAACTTGTTTAAGTTTATCATTTTGACCATCCAGTATTTCCTCTGAGCTAATCCATTCAATTTGCAATTTACGGTTATGTACCAGGGCCGCATGACGTAACGCCTCACGTACTGAGTAGTAAGCGTCTCGTAACCCAACATATTTACCAACCAAACCGATAGTCAAGACTTCAATAGGTGTTTGAAGACTATTAACCATTTTTCGCCAGTTTACCAGGTCAGTCTCCTTGGCTAATAGATGCATTCTATTGACTATTAAATCTCCCAGGCCTGCATCCTCCAGTAGCAAAGGTACTTCATAGATAGTAGTGCTGGTGACAAGAGGGATGACTGCTTCTTTAGCAACGTCGCAGAACAGTGATATTTTGTCCTTTATTTCCTGAGATACCTCGTTATCGCTTCGACAGAGGATACAATCAGGCTGAATTCCTATTCGCCTTAATTCCTTGACGCTGTGTTGTGTCGGCTTGGTCTTAAGCTCATCTGTAGCGGTTATGTAAGGGAGGAAAGTAACATGAATATAAAGAACATTATCATATCCTTCGTCGTTTCTCATTTGCCTGATAGCTTCCAAGAATGGTTCCCCTTCGATGTCGCCAACAGTACCACCAACTTCAACTATCAGAACATCGGGGTTGGAGATGGAAGCGGCGTTTTTAATTCGTCTTTTAATCTCATTTGTAACATGAGGAATTACCTGAATAGTTCCTCCCAGAAAATCTCCTTTTCTTTCCTGTCGAATGACAGACGAATATACTTGTCCTGAGGTGACATTAGAAGCTTTAGTTAGCTCAATATCTATGAAGCGCTCATAATGTCCTAAATCCAGGTCAGTTTCAGCACCATCTTGTGTTACAAATACTTCACCATGTTGGTAGGGGGACATCGTTCCCGGATCAACATTGAGATATGGGTCAAGTTTCTGTACTGAAATTGAAATACAACGACTTTTTAGTATTCTTCCAATAGAAGCTACGGAAATACCTTTGCCTACAGAGCTAACTACACCACCGGTAACAAAAATATATTTGGTCATTACTTATAACAACATAAATCAACAATAGATTGAATTGCGGCTTTGACAAACATGAATCGAATAGCAGGTTTTGTTTTATTGTAAAAGCCCGCCGCTCGGTTGTCAAGTGTTCGTTTATAAAAACATATCAACATAAGTAAAAACAATTGCCCGTTTATGGTATCGTTACTAACAAAAATCATAGTCTTCCTTTAATAGTACACTGCCTATGTTAACTTAAATTGGAGTGCTTTGAAAAATCTTTCACAATTCAACTGGACAATAAAGGCAAAATTAATGGTCCTTCAGGAATAACAGTAATTTCAGCGTCATTTCCGAGGATGGAAAATGCCTTTTTCAATCCTTCGTCTACGGTATTTACAGGTACTAACATCATGTCTCGGAGTACCTGATGTTCCAGTTCTGAAACCATATAGATGTCATTTCGCAATTGAAGAACAGCTAGCACCTGGTTTTGCCATTGAACACCTATCGGTTGTTCCCGCTTAATTTTTTGCAGCACCTCTATTGGTCGATTGACCGATGCATGTAATTCTCTGAAGGATTCGGGGCCTATACCTGTATCGCAAGCAGATGCTATTATGACAATACCACCATCTCGAGTTACCTTTGAAGCTGTATACATACCTTTACAACTTTGGTAAAGATCCAGATCCAGAGGCGCTCCGCTATTGGTGGTAATAGTAATATCTGCCTTGCTGTCTACCCGCACTCCTGCAATCTCTCTTGATAGTTCACAGCCTTTTTCGTGAGCCTTAACGGGGTCTCCTGACACCACATGGGTAATCTCTCTCTGTTTATTTAGCAGAACATTGACAATAAAGTCCAGCCTGGCCATCTTCGATTGTTCAAGCAAGTCAGCATGCAGTAGGTTTCCATCAAGAATACCATCTCTTGTACAAGGGTGTTCTATCATTTTATAACTATGATTAATATATGCGGACCTCACACTGAATACACCGGGAGCAATGCTTTTCCTGCCGCCAGAGAAGCCAGCGAAAAAATGTGGCTCAATGAAACCTGTGCTTATACGGAAATCTGCCTCAACTACCCTTTTGTTTATATCAACAGGAGTGCCATTGGAAGTAGTACCGATGTGAACAGTATCGTTTACATCGTGATTTACGACATTATAGTTTTCTATTATTTCTAATCCCAATAATTCAATTAGCTCGTTTTTATTCAGTGCTGGGTGTAATCCAAGTGCCACTATTATTGTTATGTTGTCCCTGGATAAATTATGTTCTAACTCAGTCAATATTGGAGGCAGCAGTCTGTCATCAGGGCACGGCCTTGTGTTATCTGTTACCAGAACAACAACCTTATCATCTTTATTTATCCGATCAAGTAGGGGTAGAGATGCTATTGGTGATCTGAGACTAGCAGTTATTTGTTCCCTCTCGTTGCTAAGACCCTTTACATGCTTGGTATTTAATATTCGTTTTAAATTATTAACTGGTATATGTGCTTTAACATAGGCATTACCATAGGGTAGATCCAATTCCTCATATTTCATAGAATAGCGACTCCCGGATTCAGGATATTATTGGGGTCGAAGACATTTTTTATCCCTTTCATTAATTCCCATGGCTTAGTTTCCAAACAGAGGTCAAGGTCAGATATGCGGATTACCCCGATTCCATGCTCGCCTGTTATCACGCCGCCCAGCTTGATAGCCTCCTTGTATATTTCCCGTTTTATCTCTCTAACTTTTTCCTTGCCTCGTAGATCTTTCATCAGGTGAGGGTGGAAATTGCCATCACCTGCGTGTCCATACATAGGTATGGTGGTATTAAAACGCCTGGCGATATTGTCTACTCTATCCATTATAACCCCGACACTACTTGGAGGAACTGTCACGTCAAGGACGTCTGCTGTCTTGTCCTTCATCGCAGAATATATCTCACTTCGCATCTTTAGAATAGCAGTTTGTTCATCTTTTCTCTCTGCTATAAGAATATCTGTTGCTTTGCATTCGGTGCATATATTAGATATCTGTTCCGCTTGTAGATATACTTCGTCGTCATTGGCTCCGGTCAAAATTACAATAAGGTAGGCGCTCCCCTGGGTTGCTGGCCATTGCATTCCCAGATATTCGGCTGAGGTTTCAATCACTGTTCGATCAACATACTCAATAGCCAGTGGCATTACTCCACTGCGCAGTATCATTGGCACACTATCAATTGCGTTATGGCGGTTGTCATATGTAATTACCATAGTGCCACTACTAGTTACTTTTGGATAAAGTCGAAATATCACTTTGCTGATTACACCCAATATCCCCTCGCTATGTATTATTAGCTGCATTAAGTCGAGCCCTTGATTATTTTTAAGCAGTTTACCGCCCATATTTATTATTTCCCCATTGGGAAGTATGACTTCGATACCTTTTACATAATTCCGGATAACCCCATATTTAACAGCTCTTGCTCCACCAGCGTTGCATGCCACCAATCCTCCCACTTGGGCGCCTTCATCTCCGGGATGAGGAGGGAAGAATAGATCTGCACCTTCTACTGCCTCTAGCATTTTTTCAAGGGTAACCCCTGCTTCGACAACTACCATTAAATTGTCCTTGTCTACTTCTATGACTTTATCCAGTCGTTCCATAGAAAGAACAGTACTATCTATAACGGGTATGGCACCCCCACATAAACCAGTACCACCACCACGAATAAAAATTGGTGATTTATTTTCGTTAGCCAACTTTAATATGGCGGATATCTCCCGGCTATTGGCTGGCTTTACCACGACAACATTTTCTGCTGGTTTTGGCCTTACTTCTGGTGCGGTTTCATCCACTAAATAAGCTGCCATCTGGTCACGCACTGTTATTACCCAGTCATTGCCTACGATATCTCGTAATTTACCTATATTCATCATGTAGCTGTTACCACTTTTTGTTCTATTAACAATATTTTGTATAAGATTATCATGATACAAGAGCAGGTCGAGCGCTCTCATATCATGAAATAACTAGATACGTTAGAAATGTACTTATGATATCCGAATAAATTCTAATATCTAGCTTATGATGGGAAAACACGCTTCGGATTTAATATCCCATTCGGATCTAATGCTTTCTTGACTGTATTCATTACTCTCCATAGTGTGGGATCTGGCCACAATGCGCAATTGTGCAGCCTGGTTATTCCCAGACCATGTTCTCCTGAAAGAACGCCGCCTAGATCAATAGTAGCCTTATAAATGTCTTCCTTTACTACTTCAAGTAAGCCTCGGTCAACCAGTTCCTTAGAAGGGGTAGGATGTAGATTACCGTCTATCGCATGTCCAGTTACCGGAATGTGAGTATCATGTTTCTTTTCTATTTCAAGAATTTTTACTAAAAGGTCGACAACCTGTACTGGTGGTACGCAGATATCCAGGAAATCACCTACACTGCCAGCAGATCTTTGTGCAGTGGCTATTTCACCCCTTATCTTTAGTATGTTGTCTTGATCCTCTTTTCTGTCCGCCAGTAATATATCGATTGCTCCATGATCTTCACATATCTTGGCAATTTTCTCTGCCTCGGCGAAAACATCATCCTCATTTTCACCTACGCTTATGAAAAATAGATGGGCTTCTCCTTTCTGAGCCGGCCAATGGGTACCAAGGTAATTTGCAGTTAGTTCACATAGGTCATGATCAAGGTATTCACCTGCCAGAGGGATTATCAATTGTTCAGCCAGAAAAGGGGCAGCTTTCATTGCTTTGAGGCGATCATCGAAAGAGGCTAGTACAGTTACACTATATGCCGGCTTCTTTACAAACCTGAAAGTTGCTTCGGTTATTATTCCAAGAGCACCCTCACAGCCTATCATCATGTGCAGCAAATCAAGGCCCATAGCATTTTTAAGTATCTTGCCTCCTAATTTAACTATTTCTCCTGTTGGCAGGACAACCACAATACCTTTAACGAAGTTTCTGGTAACTCCATATAGTGATGCTCTTGCACCGGCTGCATTGCAGGCTACAACTCCGCCAACCCCAGCACCAACATCGCCAGGTTTTGGTGGGAAAAACATACCTACACCTTCGGCAGCTTCCGCTAGCTCTGCATATGTTACACCAGCCTGCGCTGTAATCATTAGGTTTGGT
>SDBU01008106.1_pt1 | contig 12005 bp, 6 predicted proteins | sample 2277071 | NCBI WGS metagenome assembly SDBU01 (sample SAMN10397929, study PRJNA504765) | marine sediment metagenome | isolation source: marine sediment core GS08_GC12, 126 cmbsf | place: Arctic Ocean: Gakkel Ridge, Loki's castle | collected 2008
CGTCAACTGGGCGCAGCAGTATGGCATTCACGGCTTCATCTCCTCCTGGTGGGGTTCGGGCAACTACCGGGATGCCAACTTCGCCAAACTCCTCACGGCGGCGCAAGGCACCGATTTTAAGGCGACCATCTACTTCGAGACCCTGGGCGAGCGTTTCAGGACCGCCCAAGACGTCGTCAATCAGTTGGAGTACGTCCTGGATTCTTACAGCGGTCACCCCAACTTTTTGCGCTATCGGGGCAGGCCGGTGATTTTTCTCTACGCCGTGGAGAACGTGGCCAGAAACCCCGGCCAAACCCCTCTCCAGTCCTGGCAAGCCATACTCGATCAGATCCGGGCCGATGGTTACGATGCGGTGTGGGTCGGCCAGACCTTTGACCCCAGCTATCTGGAGGTGTTCGACGGCCTGCACGCCTATGGCTTCTATGCCCCAGATATGCCCGAGGTATACGCTTCGGTTTCGGGCCGGGTGAGGAGCTATCAATTCCTGCGCCCCCCTAGCCCCCCAACTTTGGGGGGAATGGGGGGAAACGCTGAGCAGAAGATCTGGGCGCCCGCGGTCATGCCGGGCTACGATGATGACCTCCTGGGTCGCCCTGGCTCCTGGCACCTCGATCGAGCTGGCGGTGATACCTATGGCTTCACTTTCCAGGCAGCCATTCAGTCCCAGGCCGATTGGATCGTCATCACCAGCTTTAACGAGTGGTGGGAGCATACCCACATCGAGCCTAGCGATGGCCACGGTTTTACTTACCTGGAGCTGACCAAGGAATGGTCGGACAGCTTCCTCGCAGGAGTTCCTCAGCCCGTTCTCCTGCCTCTGATCAAAAAGGGCTCTCAGTAGATCACAAGCTACCAGCAGAGGCGGCTCCCATGCCGCCGGTCCGCGGGCGTGGGAGCCCGCTCTGCTTAGAATTTGGATGACCATCTGACCAACTGACCAAGGACCACTAAACCAAGTTTGGAGGCGTAACTAGATGTCGGACAACGATATGGATAGACTTCTCGAAGAAGGAGGCTTTCTGGCCGTCAGTGGCCGGCGAGCCGAAGGAATCCCCCAGGATTTGGGAGAGGTGCTTATTGAACAAACCAACGAGATCGCTGAATATCCCCTGCTTCCCCTGCGCGATACGGTCATCTTCCCTCACATGGTCACCCCTCTCTTTGTGGGCCGCGACCGCTCGCTGAAGGCCGTGGAGGCGGCGATGGCCACTGAGGGCATTATCGTCGTCGCGGCCCAAAGGGATGACGAGGCGGAAGAGCCAGTCCCCGACGAAATCTACAATGTCGGCACCGCGATGTCCATCGCCCGCATGTGGCACCTGCCCGATGGCACGACCAACATCTGGGGGAAGGGCACACGAAGGGTCGAAATCCTCGATTTTGTGCAGGTTGACCCTTATATCAAAGTAAGAGTCAGGGACATAGTAGAACCTAGCGAGAAAACCCTCTCCTCTCAAGCGCTGATGCGCGCCGTGCTGGCTCTGTTTGAAAAGTGTGTGCAATTGGATCGCAACCTCCCTGAGGATGCCTTTGTGATTGCCATGAACATTGACGAGCCGGGTTGGCTGGCGGATCTGGTGGCTTCGGCTCTCAACATAGATATAGATAAGCGCCAGGAGATCCTGGAGACCATTCAGCCGGCTATCCGCTTGCAACGATTGAGCATCCTTCTGGCCCAGGAGCTAGACGTCCTGGAGCTGGAGGATCGGATCCACGCTCAGGTGCAGGAAGAGGTTGATAAATCCCAGCGCGAGTACTTCCTGCGGCAACAGATGAAGGCCATCCAGACCGAGTTGGGCGAGATTGATGGCCAGTTCCAGGAGGTCAGCGAACTGAAGGAAAAGATCGCGGCCGTCGAGATGCCGGAGGAGGTGCGCGAGAAGGCGGAGAAGGAGCTTGAGCGGCTTTCCTCCATGCCCATCGCTTCCCCTGAGGTGAGTGTCATTCGCACTTATCTCGACTGGTTGATCGAATTGCCCTGGAGCGAGGCCACCGAGGACAACATGGACATCTCGGCCGCGGACAAGGTATTGGACGATAGTCACTATGGTCTGGCCAAGGCCAAGGAGCGCATCCTGGAATATATGGCCGTCCGCAAGCTAGCCGCCGATAAAATGCGCAGCCCTATCCTGTGCTTCGTGGGGCCGCCGGGGACAGGCAAGACTTCCCTCGGTAAAGCCATTGCCCAGGCGTTGGGGAGGAAGTTCGTGCGGGTGAGCCTGGGCGGTGTCCGCGACGAGGCCGAGATACGGGGTCATCGGCGCACTTACGTGGGCTCTATGCCGGGCCGCATCATCCAGACCATGCGGCGTGCCGAGACCATCAACCCCCTGTTCATGCTGGACGAGATTGATAAGCTGGGCATGGATTTCCGAGGCGACCCCTCGGCCGCGCTGCTGGAGGTGTTGGACCCTGAGCAGAACCATGCCTTCTCCGATCACTACCTGGACGTGTCCTATGACCTATCAAAAGTGATGTTCATCACCACGGCCAACATCCTCGGCCCCGTCCCGCCAGCCCTGTGTGACCGCATGGAGGTCATCGAGTTCCCTGGCTACATCGAGGAGGAGAAGCTGGAGATCGCCAGGCGGTTTCTGGTCCCTCGGCAGTTGACGGAAAATGGCTTGGACAATAATGCAAAGCTCCACTTCTCAGACGAAGCTTTGCGCCACATCATCCGCGAGTACACCTACGAAGCCGGGGTGCGCAATCTGGAGCGAGAGATCGCCAACGTCTGTCGCAAGGTGGCCCGGCGAGTGGCTGATGGTAAGCAGGCCCCTCATCGCATCACCGCCCAGTCGTTGGTCAAGTACCTGGGCCCGTCGCAGTTTACCTACGGCCTGGCTGAGAAGGAGGACGAGATTGGGGTGGCCATGGGCATTGCCTGGACCGAGGCTGGCGGCGACATCATGCTCGTGGAAGTGACCTTGATGGAGGGTAAGGGCAACCTCATGCTTACGGGCCAGTTGGGCGAGGTGATGCAGGAATCAGCCCAGGCCGCTCTCTCCTATGCTCGTTCCCACGCCACGGAGTTGGGCATCAAGGGGCGAAACTTCGACAAGTTGGACATCCACATCCACGTGCCGGAGGGGGCCATCCCCAAGGACGGCCCCTCGGCGGGGATAACCATGTCCACGGCCCTCATCTCGGCCCTGGCCAGGCGTCCCGTCCGTCACGACGTGGGCATGACGGGCGAGATCACCCTGCGGGGGCGAGTGTTGCCCATTGGCGGCTTCAAGGAGAAGGTGCTGTCCGCTCACCGGGCTGGCCTGAAGACCGTCATCCTGCCGAAGAGGAATAAAAAGGACATGATCGAGATCCCCAACAAGGTCAAGCGGGACCTGGAGTTCATCTTCGTGGAGCGGATGGGGGAAGTGTTAGAAATAGCCCTGCTGCCGGCGCTGACTCAAGGCAAGAGGGCTTAGCAATTGAGGGATGTCTTGAAGGTGAAGGAGGCAAAGGAGGCTGAACCATGTCTTTAATCGAACAAATAAACGCCCGCGAGATATTGGATTCGCGGGGTAATCCCACAGTGGAAGTGGAGGTGTTTTTGCTGAGTGGAGCGGTGGGGCGGGCGGCGGTGCCATCGGGCGCGTCCACCGGCGTCCACGAGGCGGTGGAGCTGCGCGACGGCGACGCGGGCCGCTACGGCGGCAAGGGTGTGTTGAAGGCGGTGGACAACGTCGAAACCACCATCGCCGACGAGCTAATCGGCTGGGAGGCGCAGGATCAGGTGGGCATTGACGAGTTTCTGATCACCCTGGACGGCACGCCCAACAAGGGGAACCTGGGAGCCAACGCCATCCTGGGTGTCTCGCTGGCCGTGGCCAAGGCGGCCGCAAAGGAGCAAGGGTTGCCCCTTTATCGCTACGTCGGCGGCGTGTCGGCGCGCATCCTGCCCGTGCCGCTGATGAACATCCTCAACGGGGGCAAACACGCCGCCGATTCCACCGACTTGCAGGAGTTCATGGTCATGCCCGTGGGTGCGCCCAGCTTCGCTGAGGCCCTGCGCTGGGGCGCTGAGGTTTATCACAGCCTGAAGAAGGTGCTGAAAGGCAAGGGCTACAACACCAGCGTGGGCGACGAGGGTGGCTTCGCTCCCAGCCTGGGTTCCAACGAGGAGGCCGTGGAGGTCATCCTGGAGGCCATTGAGCGGGCGGGCTACAAGCCGGGGGAGGACATCTACCTGGCCCTCGACCCCGCCGCCAGCGAGATCTATCACGACGGGCGGTACGTCCTCAAAAAAGAGGGCCGGGAGCTCAGCGGCGAGGAGATGGTGGCTTTCTACGAGGATTGGGTGGAGAAGTACCCCATTATCTCCATCGAGGACGGCCTGGCCGAGGACGATTGGGAGAACTGGACGCTTTTGGTGGAGCGCATTGGCGACCGCGTGCAGATCGTAGGCGACGATCTGCTGGTGACCAACGTGGAGCGGGTGGAGCGGGCCATCAAACAGAAGGCGGCTAACTCGCTGCTTTGCAAGGTCAACCAGATCGGCACGTTGACCGAAGCCATTGCCGCCGTGCACCTGGCCCAGCGAGCCGGTTGGACGGTGGTCGTCTCTCACCGCAGCGGCGAGACCGAGGACACCACCATAGCCGACCTGGTCGTGGCTCTGAACGCTGGCCAGATCAAGACCGGCGCTCCCTGCCGCAGCGATCGCGTGGCCAAGTACAACCAGCTCCTGCGCATCGAAGAGGAGCTGGCGGAGATCGGCGTGTATGGGGGGATGGGGGCGTTTTACAATATCAAGAGATAAGGGAAACTCTTCGTCAGAGAAATCGAGAGGGGGAAGTGATAAATGCCCGCCGATGAGAGCGCGGGGCTGAACCCTTGCGCTGAGAGAGAGAAGCCTTTCGGGTTGCGAATGACCAGCCCGGAGGGCTTTGCTCTTTCAGCCCGGAGCTTCCAGCTCCGGGCTGGCTTCTTCTGTTAACCTGGCAGCCGCCACTGCCAAACCGATGCACAGCCAGAAAAAGGCCACGGCGTGGGGGTAGCTGAAGAGGTAGTGATCGCCAAGCCCTCCTACCAGTCCCCCCACCACGGCCGTTTGAAGGCCCAATAAGATGGCCTCCAGGCGGGGATCGTGGCATAAGCTTTTCCAACTGCGCCAGGTGTAGCGGAAGAAGATGGTCATGATGGCCAAGAAGGCGCTCAGCCCCACCAAACCCATCTCCTCAGCGATGGTCAGGTAGACGTTGGACACCCCCAGGTAAATATCAATATCGGGAACGCCAACGAAGCCCACCCCGATCCAGGGGTAGCGACTGATGAGGATCAGGGCGTCCTTGTACTCTCCAAGGCGCATCTTGGTGGCCAAATCCTGAAATCGCAGCCCCTGAATGAAGTGTACGACGTATTCCTGGGTCTGCGGCAAGAGCAAGATGATCAGGGCTGCGACGATCAACACTGGCAGCAGGCGGCGGTACTTGACCACGGCCAGCAGTGCCAGAGCGCAGCCCAGGCCGACCAATGAGCCTCGCGAGAAGGTCAGGATCAGGCACAGGCCCATCACCGCCAGGATGGGCGCCGCCAACCAGCGTTTGAGGAGCGGGCGCCGGGTGTAAAGCTGAGGGACCGTCAGCGATGCCACCAGGATCAACAGGCCGCCCAGGATGTTGGGGTCAACGGAGGTGCCGACGGCCCGCATGGGCAGCAGAGGGTCATCGCGGATGAAGCGCAGCACCCCCCAGCCGGCTGGGTAGTTGAAAATGCGCAGCGTGGAGAGGAGGCGGACGGAGAGGGCCTGGGGCAGGAAATAGAGCACCACGCCGATCAGGGCCGCCCCGAAGCCGGCCAGGATGATGATCAGCACCAACTGCTCCAGCTCCTCGCGGGTTCGCACGCAGTTGACCGTCACGAAGAACAGGGCGATGCCCAGGATGATCTCGGCGAAGCGGCGGACGGCGTTGGGCGTGGGGCTGGCGTGGGCCAGCCCGGCCACGAAGGAGACGAAGGCCAGGAACAGAAAGATAATGATGGGCAGGGCCAAAGGGGAGGTTACGAACTCCTTCTGCTGACCGGAAACCAGGCGGGCCAGCCACACGGCGAAGAGCACCGCCAGCACCAGGTTCAGAAAAGTGGGGGTGAAGCCGATCTTGACCGGCAGGGCGGCGAAGGGCAGCAGGCAGACGACGCCGATGAGGGCCACGAAGCCGAATTGGGTGCTGCGCAGCATCAGCAGCCCGCCGACGAGGGCCGCCGCCAGGGCCGCGGTGATCAGTGGGCCTAGATAGGCAATGAGCCATCCCCCGATGGCGCCTATCACCAAGCAGAGGACGAGCACTGCCAGGGCTACCACCCAGCGTTTATCGGACACGAAAATGGCTTGTAGACGGTTGTAAGCGTGGTTTTGCATTGAGACCTCCGGGCGTAAAACGTGAAACGTGAAGACGTGATTCGTGGCCAGTCCCTTACGTTTCAAGTATCACGTTTTACGGCTATGCTGAGCGGGAGCAGGATTCGGGTGTCTTGTACTTCCCCATCATCTCCCAAGACGGGCAGGCGTTGCCTCGTCGCCAGTTCGTACATTCCAACCTCCAGCCGATATAGACCTGCTGGAGCATCCGCGTTGATAGCCAGGATGTACTCATCCTCGATAACCTCGCCGATGTCCCAGAATGAGGTCGGGTAATCGCCCTGCAGAGGCTGGCTATCCATCTGCCCCCAGATGTTGCCCTCCTCGTCAATCAGATGGGTGAAGATGGTGTAGTCGGTGTCCATCTCCTCTTCAGCGCGCCAGTAGAGGGTCAGACGGATCTCTTTGCCTGGCCCAAGCGTGGCTTCGTCCACCTTGTATCCGATCAGGGTGACCTTGTTATCCAGGTTGAAATCTTGACGTTTGACGTTTGATGTTTGACGTTTTTGAGGGACCATTTTCAACTGGCCGATGACGACGCTTTGGGGTTTGAGTTGTGAACCAGTGTCGGGGTCGTAGAGGCCCACGTCAACTCGGATCAGGCTGGGCGCCAGGGCGTCCTGGCTGATGGGCAGCCGGTAGGCGTCGGCGATGATCTCTCCTGGCCTCCACAGGCTGGTGGGATATGATCCCCAGCCGTGGTAGGTATCCTCGTGGCCCACCAACTCGCCCCTCCGCCCTAGAAGGTGGATGAAAAGATAGTAGTCCTCCTCCATCTCCACCAGACCTTGCCAGTACAGGGTGATGCCCAGGGTTTCACCAGGCGCGACCTCTTCCCTGTCCAGTTGGTAACCGAGGAGCCTGATCTTTCCTCCGAAGTCGTGGGCGACACCAAGCGGGACCTCGTCAAGAGAGACGATGGGCGGTTTGGTGTACGCGGGACCGATGTAGAGAAAGGGGCAAAGGGCAGCGAAGACGAACAGCGCCAGGCCGATCACGCTCACCAGGATTTTGACGTATCTTCCCGGCACAAGTTGGCTCAGGCCCAGCGTCAGCAGGATAGATATGGCTGAGATGGCGGGGAAAAGCAGCCGCCCTTGGCTGGCCGGCGTTGTCCATGTCCAGCGAACCAGGCCCAGGAAGACGATGGTCAGCCAGAGGATTAGCATAATTAACGATCCAGGGGCAAATCGGTAGTCTCCCTGTTGAGTGTTGCTGAACAGGTTGCGGGTCCAATATGACAGCGAATTGAGAGGATTCACCGAATCAGCGGGTCCAAATTCGATAAATCCTTGGAATTCGTTGTCATATTTGGATACAAGCCAGCGACGCTTTCTTACAAACCACCCCCCCAGGCCCGCCAGGGCGAGTAGGCTCACAGCATCCAAGATGGCGTAGGCTGCGGGCGCGACCAGGATGCTGAACCAGCCGAAGAGGGCCCAGAAAGACATACGGAGTCCCCGGAACTCGCCCCACAACTCCGACAGACTTGACGGTGGGCTGCCTCGGCCAACCACGGCCAGCATCATATTCAAGCCGGTCGGGTCCCCGTAAAGAGTCCAATTCCTGACATACCACCACCCAGCTACCGCCATGGCCACGGCGAGAGCGATCATGCCCCCGACCAACGGCCTCGCTGATCGGCGGCGATAGGCTTGCGCGATCAGGATGATGGCTGTCAAGATCAGGAGACCCAGGCCGCTTAGTTTGGACAGGCAGGCCAGTCCTAAAACGAAGCCTAACAATACCCAATTTCGATTTACGATTCTGAGCATCATCAGCAGCGCCAGGCTACACAGCGGTGCCACCAGGTTGTCGTTGTTGACGGAGCCGCTGATGAATAGAAACTGAGGGATGAAGGCATTGATGGCCGCCGCGCCGAGGGCCAGGTGTTCATGGTCAGGGAAAACCTCCAGGGCGAGTCTGTAAGTTAAGAACACTGTGCCTGCCCCCAAAAGCACCGACAGCAGACGGACGAGGTGCACCGCTAGGGCTGTGCTCCGAAAGGGGAAGCTCTCCCTCTGGGTATGCACGATCACGTTCTTGTTTCCTGGATCCAGCGGCGTGCCGATGTTGGCCTGGGGGTTGCGCCAGAGCAAGTCCTCGGCATCGCTGGTATCGCTCCAGAAGGTGGCCAGGGCTCCGATCAGGTAATACAGAGGCGGCTGGCTGCCCTCCTGCCTCCACAAGCCTGGGTTTTCAGGACTCTGCACCGGCAAGCCTTTGCCATCGGCGAGGTGCTTGATGAAGAAATAGTGGTAAATTTCATCAGGCGCCTCGAAGATGGGCGTGACCAGGCTGTAGACCAGGCCCAGGGCGATGAACGCAGTCAGGATTAGGATTATGGCCCAGTGTTGTCTCATAGTCTCAAGTCGCAAGTCACAAGTCTCCACGAACTTTGAACTTTGAGCTTTGAACTTTGAACTTCATTTCACCCGCACCTTGCTCAGCAGGACGCGGTTGCCCATCAGCCGGCCCTCTTGGTCGAGGAGGTCTAATCGCTCCCCGGTCTCAGCCAGGTAGAGTCCCACCTCGACCTCGTACACGTCGGGAGGGGCGTCGGGCGCGAGGACCAACTCGTATTTGTCCACGACGACCTGTCCCTTTTCCCAGGTGGAGGTAGGTGCTGCGCCATCCTGTGGCTGGCGATCCGCCCCCGCCCAGATCTGATCCCTTTCTCTCAGAAGATGGACGAAGACGGTGTAATCGTCCTTCATCTCGGCCAGACCTCGCCAGTATAGGGTAAGGTGGATTGCTTCACCAGCAGAAACCTTTCTCCGGTCCATCTCATAACCCGCCAGAGCGATTTTGTTCCCAAAGTTGAAGTGCACTGGGTTGGGCAGGCCGGTTTCGGACCTGGGCAAGACCTCAATCTGTTCGAAGCGCACGTTGTCGCCCGCCGGTTTTCCATCGGGCCCGTACGCTAGTAATCGCTCCCCCGTCGCAAAATCGTAAAGCCCGACCTCGAGTTGAGCTGAACTGGGGGCATAGGTCGTCTCCGGCAGCGGTAGGGTATAGGTGTCAGCGATGGCATCGCCGGCCTGCCACAGAATGGTGGGAAAGCTGCCCAGCCCTGGGAAGGTGTTTCTCTGGGCCAGGATGAGGTCGTTCTCGTCCAGCAGGTGAACGAAGACGGCGTAGTCCTGGTTCATCTCGGCCAGGGATTGCCAGTAGAGGGTGATGGTGAGGGCGTCGCCGGGTATCAGGGTATTGGGTATTGGGTATTGGATATTGGTTACTGGCAGGTCGTAGCCCAGGAGTTTTATCACTCCGCCGAAGTTCACATCGAGGCGGTTGGGAATGGCCTCGATTGCGGCCTGTGAGAGCAAGGGCGGCCTGGCGTAGGCTGGCGCGATGTAGGCCAGGGGACAGATGACGGCGAACACGAGCATCGCCCCCGCCAGTAGGGCCGTGGCCTTGTCTCGCAATCGGCTGGGGACGAGTTGCAGCAGCCCCAGCAAAAGCAGGATGCTGATGGACGCAATAGCTGGGAAGAGGTGCCGGCCGGAGGGAGCGAAGATCCACTGCAGCCATCGCAGCAGAGCCACGAAGACCAGCAGGCCCCAAAGCAGAAGCAGGGCTAATCCCAGCCATGCGTCATTGCGAGGAGCACTTCGACTATGCTCAGTGTAAACTCCGCGACGAAGCAATCCCCAACTTAGCAGGGGATTGCTTCGCTTCGCTCGCAATGACACGTCCGTGAGTTTGGCTCTGTTCCTAAGGATAAGGACTAACAGCCCCAGAGCGCTGAGGCGCACCGCAACTCGCAGAGCGGCATAGATCCATGGGTGGGCGTGGACATTGCCCCAGCCAAAGGCTGCCCAGAAGGATAGCTCCATCTGAGAGAATTCGTGGATCAGCTCGGCCAGGGTAAGCTCTGGCCGGCCAGGCCCGACGATCTCCTGGTGAACCCACAGGCCCAGGGGGTCGCCGTGCAGTTGCCAATTTAGAGCATACCACCATCCCGCTACTATGGTCACCACACCGAAGACGATTATGCATCCCTTGAGGAAAGTCCATCCAGGGCCCTTGGTTGGAGTGTCATTGCGAGCCCCGCAGGGGCGAAGCAATCTCCTCCGGGCTAGGTAAGAAGGGGATTGCTTCGTCGCTTCAGCCGCTTCGCTTCCTTCGCTCCTACTACTAAGAAACAAACTTGGTACCTGAGAAAGCTCACTGGAGTGCGGACGCAAGTCCGCCCCCGCAGGCTTGCGCCTGCACTCCGGTCCGCAATCCTCAAGTACTGAAACAGGTTTCTTACACAATGAGTAGCGCGAAAGCGCTATGGAGCAGCTCGCAATGACAGAGCCCAATGAATCTTGAGACACCCTCTTAGACCAGGCAGCCATGGCGATGGCCACCACCGCAACAGGCAGTAGTGCCAGGGCACTCGTCTTTGCGAGGAGGGCCAATCCCAGGACGAGACCTAACAATACCCAATACCTAATACCCAATACCCAATGACCGCTGTGATTTGTAATTTGGGATTCGGTCGTTGAGATGCTTCCCCGCACCAGGCGGAGCATGAGCCAAAGAGCCAGGGTGCACAGGGCGGACACTGCGCTGTCGTTGCTCACTGCGCTGCTGATGAAGATGAACTGCGGATTGAACGCAACCAGGGCCGCTGCGCCAGCCGCGAACGTGCGTCTTTTTGGGAATAGCTCCAGAGCTATAAGATAGGTGGCCAGGACGGTGATTGCTCCCCAGATCACTGATACCAGGCGGGCGGTGCGAACGGCCAGCACCGCTCCGCGATAGGGGAAGCGTTCCCCATCGGTGTGGAGAACGCGGTTCTTGTTGTCGTTGACCGTGCCGGGGGCGTTGTAACCCCAAAAGGGATTGAGCCACGCTAGATCTTGCCAATCGTCATCCTCGATCCAGAAGGTGGCCAGAGCCGCCGTGACATAATAAAGAGGGGGCTGGGTGATCTCCTGTCTCATCAGAGGTTGCGCTTGGGCGAGGTCTTGCACTGGCAGTCCCTGCCCGTCGGCCAGGTATTTGACGTAAGGGTAATGCCATATCTCGTCGGGCTTCTCGAAGAGGGGCGTGGCCAGGTCGTAGGCGATGCCCAGGGCGAAGAAGGTGGCCAGAATGAAGGCGATAGGCCAGTGTCGTTTGATAGTCGCAAGTCCCAGGTTACGAGTCACAGGTCACAAGTCTCCACGAACTTTGAACTTTACTTTACTCGTACCTTGCTCAGCAGGACGCGATCTCCCAGCAGGCGGCCGTCTGGGCTCAGGATGCCCAGACGCTTGCCAGCCTGGGGTAAGTAGAGCCCTACTTCGATCTCGTAGGCGCCTGGCGGAGTGTCGGGCTTGGTGGCTAGCTCATATCTGTCTTCAAAGATCTGCCCCAACTGCCACGTGGAGGTGGGAGCAGCGCCGTCTAGAGGTTGGCTGTCCACCCTGGCCCAGATTTGGTCTTTTTCCCTTAGAAGGTGGACAAAGACGACGTAATCTTCTTTCATCTCGGCCAGGGCCTGCCAGTAGAGGGTCAGGTGAATGGTCTCACCAGGCGAGGCCGTGCGCCGGCCCATGTCATATCCGATGAGGGCGATCCTGTTCCCGAAGTTGAAGTTGACAGGGTTAGGTACTCCCGCTTCGGCCCGGGGCAGGATCTCGATTTCGTGAAAGCGGGCGTTGTCGCC
>SDBU01008107.1_pt1 | contig 12004 bp, 8 predicted proteins | sample 2277071 | NCBI WGS metagenome assembly SDBU01 (sample SAMN10397929, study PRJNA504765) | marine sediment metagenome | isolation source: marine sediment core GS08_GC12, 126 cmbsf | place: Arctic Ocean: Gakkel Ridge, Loki's castle | collected 2008
TAGAGGATGCTGCGTAAAAAGTGACCCCCCTGAGCACTCGTTCCGGTTTCGTTCCTGCTTTTGAGCCGATCGGTCTACGCAAGCACGGAGACCGATCGGCTCAACGCAATTAAGGTCGACCACGCGCTTCCCACCAAAGGGGCCCCGGGGGGGGTCTGGCGTTTTTTCAGGCCCCCCCACCCTCGCGCTCGAACCGCTGCTCAACGAACGGCCGGGACGCCCCGCGCCGCTCCGCTTCGCTTCGAGGCGGATCGGAATATCCGCCTGGAAGCGGTCCGGCAATACGGGCGTAGGCGAGGGAAAAAAAAAGAGGACACGTGCTCCGTGTGCGTGTGTGCGTGTGCGTGTGCCTGCCTGCCTGCCTGCCTGCGCATGGAGATCCACATCGAACAGAACACGCCCGCGTGGCTGTGCGAGCGGTGCGGTCCGTGCAAAGTGCGCATCGGCGGCAGCGAGGTCGGCGTGGCGTGCGGCGTGCCGGGCGCGTCGGCGCTGCCGCAGGCGCTGTACGCGAAGATACGCGGCGTGCTCGCCGGCACGTGGCTGGTCGACGACGCGCCAACGCCTGCGCCGTGCGCACACGGCCATTGGTGTGAGGCGGCGATCGCCGCATTGTACGAGCGCCTGACGGGCAGCCACGTGGTGGACGGCAACTACTGGCGGCACGCGGACCCTGACCTCGCGGTGCTCTACGGGTGCTCGCCGGACCGCAAGGTGCTGGCGGAGGACGGCAGCGGCGCCGACGTCGGACTGCTCGAGATCAAGGCGCCCTACTACCGCGCCTACACGGCGCCGAAGCCGGAGCACGTGGCGCAGGTGCAGTACCAGATGTGGCTGACCGGCTCGGCGTGGTGTGACTACCTGGCGGCGCTGGTGCCGCACGCCGATCCCGTCGCCTCCGCCTCCGAACCGCCGCGCTGCGCCGACGACACGCCGTACCTGCTGCGCCGCATCCGCTACAGTGCGGAGTACGTCGACGAGTGGATGCGTCCGCGCCTGCGCTACTTCTCGGCGTGCCTGCTGCGCGACACGGAGCCGCTGCGCGCCGCGTACGCCACCGGCGGACGGTTCGCCGACGCGCCGCCGCCGGTGACGATGGACGACGTGCCGTTGCGCTGCGTAGGTTGACGGCGGCGGCGGCGGCGGCGGCGGTGGTGGTGTACGTGAAGTGGAAATGCAATGCGTTGAACTGTTGTTGGATTTCAATCAGCGCTCGGCGCGCATCAGCAATTTTGTAGGCGTTTAAGGTGACCCCATTTTTCATATCTCCGGTAGCGCACGGGAATTGGCTGGTATCCGCGCACCGCAGCAGGCCGGCTCCGTCGACACGCAGCTCGTTGGCGTACGCCGCCCAGTCGTGCCGGTGCTCGCACGCCTCCGTTCGTGCCAGGAACAAGAGAAAGGCGCGCACGTCTTTCTGCGTCCAGCGCGCCACGCCGCGCGGTTCCTGCAGTTCTACGGCGCTTTGCCAAAGCGCGCTGGCGGGCGCGCGGCGTCGCTGCGGCACGTGGTCCATGCCGACCGCGGCGAACGTAGGCGCCAACGCGCGCGCGTTGTCCGCCGTCTGCAGCGAACGCAGCAGCAGCGCCGACAGCAGGAATTCGTGCCGCGCGAGCAGGCACGCGATCGCACCCACCTCCGGCAGCATGGCGGCGACACTGCCGGTGTGGTTCTGTTTGCACGCGCACATGCGCGCGCGCGCATAAATGGCAACCAGTGCTCGATGCCCATGCAACATACAGTGTATGCGTGCGTGCGCGTGCGCGGAGCGGGCTTTGCTCAGTGATGCAGACATCGCTCTGTGGTGCGGTAGACGGCGATCGACGGGCTCTCGTCGTCGGTCACGGGTTCGGGCTGGTACTCGCGCTTCTCGTTCGACGACCGCTGTCGCCGCGGCACCGAGGTCGAGCCATCGGAGCTCTCGTGCGCCCACACCTCCAGCGGTGCCTTGCTCTGCGCCACCACGAAGCCGGCTCTGTACGGCTTCCTCACGCGCATGTCGAACGTGCCGTTGCCGCGCGCTTCGATCTCTCCGCAGTCCACCATCAGCGCCTCGCATTCGCCGAGCGTGTCTTCGAGCCACTCCGACACGGCGCCCGCCTTTTGCTCCGCGGGCGGAAACGTGAGCGCCACCTTCTTCCGGAACGTCACCGGGTGGTTGTTGGGATTGAAAATGTGCACCATCGTCGTGTAGTTGCCCGGCCGCAGGCGCAACAGCGAGTCGGGATTGCTGCCGCACGCGAACGGCGCCGCGTACTGCAGGTGGTGGCAGCCGCCGCCCATGTTGTTCGCTTTGCCGACGACGACGGCCACCAGCACCACGAGAGCGATGAGCAAACCCACCGTGAACACCAGTCCCACACAGATCCACGTGCCCAGGTTGTTGTTGTTGGCGCCCAGGCGCCCCATAGTGCCGACCTGTTGTACCTGGCGGTGCCATCTGCGCCACGCATATAGGATGCGGACGGTGTTGCTCGCAGAGTGTTGTGCGTGTGCGTGCGCGTGCGCAGACACAGGCATGTCCCCCTAACCCCGGCCGGTCCAGCCACCAACACAACCACCACCACCACCACCCATCCTTTTTGTTTCCGCGCTGTACGAAAAAAAATTTACTGTCGAAGTGCTACCGACGACCACGATTCATTGGTGTCGTCCGTTGATGGCGGCGATGGCGATGGCGGCGGCAACACCACCAGCACACTTCATCACCAACGCGAACATTGTTGCGAACGGCAAAACCGTCAGCGCAACCAACAAGATCATCGCTGGGGACAGAAATGCGATTCTCGGCAACGACAACCTCGTGCATGGGAACTACAACACGGTCACGGGGAACGCCAATGTGGTGTACGGGTTCGGAAACCGCCTGGTGGGCAACCATTGCCGAGCCCAAGGGACAGCCAATTCTATCGTGGGGCAGAGCGCGGAGATCATCGAACTCGACAGCTCTCCAAGCGCAGACCTCCCCGCCGCCGCCGCTGCCGCCGAGCGCGAGATACGCAACACGATGAAGCAGGCCTTTCCGGAGGATTGGCCGTGCGTCGGGACCGTGATCTCCCATGCCGACTTCGTGCAAGGCACCACCATCAACGTTGGGCACGACAGCGGTGCCGGAAACGGCACGCACCGCCGAGAGGGAACCGATGCGCTCGGCGGCCGAGCTGTGCCACTGGTGGAGCTCGAAGGACAACCCGTCGCGACCGACGCTGACGAGGCGTGTTGCGTCTGCGCCGAAAACGAGACGGACATCGTGCTTCTTCCGTGCGCGCATCTGTGTTGCTGCGTGGACTGCGCACGCAACCTCGGCACGGCCGGCGCCTCGCAGGCGAAGTGTCCGATCTGCCGCGCACACGTGACGCACGCGTTCAAAGTGTATTCATCGTGCGAAAAATGACCACGCAACGGCGGTTTTTGTCTGCGTCCTTGGTTATAGTCGCAAACCGGCACCACCACCACCACCACCACCACCAGCAGCAGCAGCAGCAGCAGCAGCAGCAGCGGCAATGCAAGAGCGCGCGCCCCTCACCACCGCCGCGATCTACGTCTCGATGCCCTTTCGTTGGTGCTGGCAAACGACCGGAAGCATATGGCGCCTGTCGTCGACGGCGTTGAGCCTGTGGATCCTGTTCGCCGTGTTTCGCGTGCTGGTGCCCGGCCGCAATTGGTTGCTGGCCGCGTGCGCCGTCGTCGCCACCGCGCTCGGCTGGCACAAGGTGCCGACCGGACGCCTTCGATCGTCGCTGTCGTGCATGGGCTCGTGCGTCTGCATGTCTGCGTACGCCGTGCTGCTGGCGCTGCTCGTGCCTATTATCTTGGTGCGCGTCGTCTGACCGGCCCGCCCGCCCGCCAGATGGATGGAACGAACGAACGAACGCGCTCGCCTGCTGTAACAACAACAACAACAACGGCGCCGGCGGAGCCCGCGAATACATCGTGGCCTAGTCCCGCTTGGCGCGCTTCCGTGACGACTGGCCTCCTTCCAGCTCGACGACGCGGCGCTTCAGCTTGTCGTTCTCTTGTCGTTGCTGCTCGACGTCGCGTCGCAATTGCTCCAGGAGGTGTCGGTCGCCTCTGCGCTGCTTGATGCTCGCGGAGCTCGCGCGCAGATTCTGGTTCACGGCCAACTCCAACGTGGCCGCGTTCGACTGCACGCCCTTCATCACCATGCGCATGTTGGCACGCAGCTGCTGGAACGCGTCCCCGAAGTGGCCGAGCATCGGGTGCTCCTCGCAGAACGCGCGCAGCTGCTCCTTGTACGCGTCCAACTCCGTCCACACGTTCGGAAACTCCTCTTGCAGCCCTTTCATGCGCGCCACGAACGGCAGCACGTAGACGGGGATGGAACGCCGGAAGCGCGGCGCTTTCGTCCCGGTGTGGTACGAATCGGTCGTCGCGTCGCGCGTGCCTTCGTGTCGAATCAGCGGGAACACGCTGTTTTTCGTGTCGCCCCGCTCGGCTCCGTCGTCGGCGCCGCCTCCTCCGTATGTTTGATTGATGACTCGGGTGACGAACTTCATCATCTCGGTCCAGCGGCTTTTCGCCACGCCCGGCTTGACGCCCGGCCAGAAAGCTTGCTGCCATTCCACGGAGGTGATCGCCGGTACCTCGTCGTGCCCGATCGCCAAGAAGTACAGCGGATCTTCGGCGAAGTGATTGGCGCGCGCGACGCGGAGCTCGTGACGGGGCAGCGTGTCCCTGTCGCGCTGCGGCGGCGGCGGCGGATAGCTGCGTATCCCTTGCGCCGCCTGTAGCGCCACCACATTCTCGCACAGCGACACCAAGTACGGCGTCAGCGTCACATCGCCGGCTCCGCCGGGTGTCACCGAGTGCAACACCAAAGCGGGCTGCGGTCGAAGCGCGGGTTTGTAGTACGGTTGGGGTCCGAACGCCAGCGTCGGCGTCGTCGGCATCGTCGTCGTCGCCGCGACCAAACGATTGACCGGGGGAAACCCTCCGACTCAAATAAATATTATCGCGGACGACTCGCGGCGCCTCTTTATTGTGGGAACGAAAAAGCGAAAGGAGCGATGACCACGGTCGTGGCCGTTTGTTGCGCGCCGGCGCTTCAGATTGCGTCCAATATTAATAGCGGACAAGAACAGCGTGTGTGTCGACGAAGCCGTTGTGATCGGCTGTCCGCACCCTGCCCACGCCTCAATCCGCCGGAAAGAACGTGCCCTCGACCACCATGAGCGAAGCGACGCAGCAGGAATCGTGCGAATGCGGCGCCGCCGGCAGCGACGAAGACGACGTCTCCGATCTGTTGAGCACCCGTGAGACCACGGCGGCCAAGCAAGCGTACAACATCTGGCAGAGCGACGAACATACGTCGTCGCTGCGCGCCTACGTGACCGACGTGTACCTGAAAGACGAAGACGTACCGATGCAATCGGCGGCCGACGACGGCGCCACCGCCGCCGCCGCCGCCGCCGCCACCACCACCGCCGCCGCCACGGCGTCTCCGGCGGTGCAAGCCCCGCAACCGACCTCGACCCCGTCGTCGTCGGACGAAGACGGGTTCGTGGTGGTGGCGCGACGCGGCCGTCGTGACCAGGTCCGCGTGGTCGATTTCGTGCAGCTGATGCGCATGCACGTGGTACTGACCGCGGACCTGTTGGTGGCGATGAAGGTACCGACGACGACACAGGCGGTGGACGCCGCCGTCCAGCGCTTGGTGCGCAACAAGACGGCATGGCAGCGCCGCCTGCTGTATCATGGCGTCCGCGCCGACGTCGCCGATCAATGGTACAAACCCGCACCGCCGGAGCCGTTCGGGAGCGGCGTGTTCCTGGAGCACTCGCTGGCCGTCAAGACGGTGTTCGACAACGTGGTCGGCGTTGATCGCGCCACCAACCAGCTCCAACTGTCGCCGGACGGCGACCGCGCGCTGCAATTCCTGGTCGGCCAGAGCACCGACGACACCGCCGCCTTCTGGATGCGCGCGGTCCGCGCCGACCCCACGGCCGTGCGCAACGCGTGGACCGGACACGTGCAGTGCACCGCCGCCTACGCCACGGCGCTGGTGTCCGCCGGCGGCAACGCCTCCGACGCGGCGTTTCTGTCCGCGCGCGCCGCGTGCGTCGACCAGGGCGCGGAGGTAGGCGGGATCCTCGAGTCGGCGGCGCTGCGCATGCGCGGGCCGACGACGGCGACGACGACGCCGACGACCACCGGCGCGCTGACGCGCCGGTCCCTGGACGGAGTGCTGACGATCAAATCGAGACGCGCGCAAGCGAACGCGAACGCGCAGGCGCCGACGCGTCGCGCCGCTGGCACCCAATCGCGCGACGCCGAGGTGCGCACGATCCGTTCGCGCCGATGCGATGTTCAGGCGTATTCGGCGCGCGCCCGCTCCGTCGCCGTCGTCGCCGCCGCCGCTGGCACGGCCGACGCCGACGCCGACGACTATCGGCCGGTGTGCACGAGGCGCACGCGCGGCCCCGGCACGCCGCAGCTTTCGTTCCTCGACCAGATCGCGGTGGACGAGCACGTGTCCGGCGTCGGCGCGCCCGCCGCCGCCGCTGGTGGCCAAAAACTGGATCTGCGCACGCGCGCGGCCAACGCCTACTCGCCGTCGCGTCTGTCGCGCTACGCGCTGGACGAAGCGCGCTGGCAGCAGGCCGTGAGCAGCGAAGCAGGGCTGCGCGCCCTGGTGCTCGAATTGGACGGCGCCGTCAACATGCTGGACGGCGACGTCATCGTCGAGGTGAACGACGGCGGCGGCGGCGGCGGCGCCTCCACCGTGATGGACATGGCGGCGCTCGTCGCGCTGTCCGAGACCGAGCGCATGCGCTTCGTCAACGCGGTGGTGCTGCTGGCGGCGGCGGCGCACGCACACGACTACGACGAGGCGCTGCGCCGCGCGCTCTCCGGGCAGCAGCAGCCGGTGGGCGTTGCCATCTTCTTCCTCGGCTTCGGCACGCTTTCCGGCGCGCTGCGCGCCTACGCGCGCCGCATGGGCGGGCGTTTCAGGAGCGCGGACGAATGGCGCGAGGTACTGGCGCCCGACGTGCGAACGATATTGCAAGAGCACAAGCGCGGTTTAATGGAGACGATTCCGGGCAGGAGGTACGCCAGACAACTGCCAATCCTCGCCTCCGCCTGGATGGGAATGCTGCTGCCGATCGTCGAAATGGACATCACTGCCGAGACCGCCAACGTGATGGGCAATGTGAAGGATGCACTCGGCCACTTGCGAACGGAGATGGGGCTGGCCGGCGCGACGACGACGCGTGCCAACGTGCAAAACACCAGCACGGCGGCGGCAGCTCGTGCGCACTTCTACAGTCGACGGCCCGCCGCCGCCGCCGTCGCCACGAATACCAACGTGGAAGCTGCCGCGGCCGACGGCGGCCGCGAAGTGAGGAAGATGCGTAGCGGATTCCTGGATCTAGCCAGGACGATGGACCGTCATGCGAGCCGAGAAACCGCGGAGCAGTTTGCCAACGACGAAGGGCGCAAAATCGCGTTCGACACGTTGCGCGCATTCGGCGTCCGTACGCGCGGAAGATTCGACGCGAGACAAATGGCAAGAGAGGAGAACCAACGAAGCGCCGTCGCTTTCGGCTGGCTGATGGTCGTGTTGGTGCTCTCCATGTACAAGGACCCGCGAACGGGAGCCGACGAGAAAGGCGCAACTGCCCAGAGAATCTTCGAGATCGCGCGCGCTCCGTACCTGCCAAGTGGCCCTATCGGTCGCATATGGCCGGACCTTCGCCTGTAAACGGTCTGCGTCGCGCGCACGCGCTCGAATCACTTCAAGTATAAAGCAACATTTTAACGCACTTGTACGCCCGCGCGGAAAACATGTCACACACCGGCGACGCCGAGCACCGTCTGACGAACGCCGAGCTGAGTGCCCACACCAACGGCGGCGGCGGCAAGCGCACCCATATCCACGACACGTCACCGTCGGAGCCGTCGCGACAACGACAGCGATGCGTGCCTTCCGTCGATGACGATGACATCATTAACGTGGACGCAGACGCGTTGGCGTTCGATGACGACGGCGGCGGCGACAGCGACGGGGACGGGGACGGCAGCGTGGCCGACCAGCTGATCGGCCTGCGCGAGGGCGAGTCGCGCTTCGTCGTCGATCCGCTGCACCAGCGGTGGCAGCGCGACCAGGGCGTGCCGCGCGAGGACGGCCGCCCGTGGCCGCCGGGCCAGGTGGGCGAGGGCGGCGCGTACGAGCGCGAGTGGCGCAACGACTACGAGGAGAGCCAGCGCCTGCTCGAAGAGCACCCGGACTACGTGTTCCTGACGCTCGTGGCCGGCCACGCCAACATGCTCGTCAAGCACCTGTTCGACGAGGACGCGCTGCAGGCGTCGCTGCTCGCGCTCGCAGAGCAGCGCCAGCGCCAGCAGGTCGAGGCGGAGGAGGTGCGCGCCAGCACGCGCGACGCCGCGCAGCAGGCGCGGGACGCCCGCGCCGACCTCGGCGCCGCCGAGCGGCGCCTTGGCGACATGCGCACGGCGCGAGCCGCCGCCGACCCGGTGATCGTCGTTCTGACGCAGGACAGCGTCGCCTACCAGCGCGAGGCGCGCGAGTTTCTGCGCGTGCAGCGACAGGCCGCGATCGCCGGCGCCTACACTGCCGGCGTCGCGCGAAGCGAAGACACGCTGCGCCCGGTCCGAAAGCAACTGGAGGCAGCGATGCGCGCCGAGCTGGACGCGATGGGTGACATCGGTCGCGAAGACCCGAGATGGCTGTTCCAGCAGCGCCTCATCGATGCGACGGCGCGCAAGCTGGGAGCCGTCAGCTGGCTCACGGCAGACATCCTGCTCGAACTGTGGTTGTGGCAGTCGGATCGCGTCGCCTACCTGGAGACGGTCATGCGTGCCAAAGTGTTGGAGAGGGATGAATCTAAGAATGCCGCCGAGCTCTTCGTGCGGCAGGTGCGCGAGAGCTCCGCGCAGCGGCTGGCGGTGTCCGCCAGCACGTCGCAAACGGCGAGCACGCAACGGCTGGCCGCGCTCGAGACGACGCTGCTGCTGAGCAGCTTCCGCGCGGCGCTCGTCTACATGAGCAACGCCGGCGTGCTGGTGGTGGCGCCGGATGACGTGCCGGCGCAGCCGCCGAACCAGGACACCGCGCGCCAGTTGTACGAGCGGTACGGCGGCACGCTGTTGCTGACGCGCGACGACGACGACGACGACGGTGCCGACGGCGACCCGGCGCGCGCCGACATCGCCGACTTCTACGCGTCCGAGTTCCGCGACCGGCGCGACGAGGTGCTGGCGCGCGCCGCGCAGGACGCCTCGCTGCGCGAGCGCCTCGATGGTGGCTACCGCGGCCCGTACGTGCTGGCGATGCGCACGCACCGCGCGTGGCTCGCTCTGCAGATGGCGCCGCTGGCGGACGGCCTTGCGGCGGCGCGCCGGCAGCTGGAGGCGGCGCGCGAGCGCCTCGAGCGGCTGCGCGCCGGGCGGCCGGCGGCGGGTGACGTGCGCCGGCCGTACACGCACCGGCGCGCGTGGGTGATGCGTCCGCGCGTGAGCGGCGTCGTGCGCGTCAAGCCGGTGGTCACCAGCGCCATCGCGCGCGCCACCACCGCGCTGCGCCGGTACGCCCCGTACGGCGGCGCGATCGACGCCGGCGACACCGGCGCCGAGTTCCTGCAGCACGACGAGCGCGTGCGCGGCGACTTCGCGCTGCTGGTGGCCGTCCTCATGGCGCTGTCGTCGACGCTGTTCCGCAAGCAGTACCTGCCGGAGTGGTCGCGCGACTACGCGGCGCATCAGCGCCAGGACGTGATGCGCCGCCTGATGCACGGCTACGAGGTGCGCTGGGACGCGGCCACGCAGCGCAACACGGCGCGGTTGCTGACCGCCGAGGACCGATCGGAGGAGGTGCACCGGCACGAGCTGCTGCGCGACCGGCGCACGCCGCTGCTGCTGCTCGGCTAGTGGCGCGCGTGCGTCTTCTGCTCGCGATCTTTACATAAGCGAGCATGGCGGCGTGGGCCACGGACGTGCTACTGCGACGATGCCTCCGCCGGTGGACGACGACGACGAGAGAAGCGCGCGCGGCCCCTGTAACATGGAGGACATGCTGGGAGGCGACGACGACGGCGCCGGCGGCGCCGCCCCACGCCGCGGTGGCCGCCGCGCCCGCCCGCACCGACGCCCGGTCGAAGAAGCGGCGGCCCCGGCGCGTTGGGAGGAGGCGGGGGATGACCTGGCGTCGTCGAGCGGCGGCGAGGACGGCGGGCAGCGCTACGCCGACGAAGGGGAAGCGGATTATTACGACGACGGCGGCGGCGGCGGCGCCGCGGCGAACGATGCCACCGCCAACGGCTACGCGTACGACGACGACGGCGCGGCGGCCGCCGCCGGCAGGAAGAACGCGTCCACCGACGAGGACTGGCAGTTCGTGAGCGTTCCGGTGTGGTTCACCGGCACGCTGCAGAAGCTGGCCTCCAACCCGCAGCTGTCCAAGAGGGCGTTCTCCAAGCACGCGATAGACATCTTCGAGCCGGCGCGTGCCGCCGCTGCCGCCGGCGATTCGGCAGAGGCCACGCCCAAGGAGAGGAGCAGCAGCCACCTGATCGGGGGCGCGTGGATCATCGCGTTCAAAAACGACTTCCCCTGCGCCGTGTCGCTGACGGTGGACGGGCTGCCGAACGCGCGCCGCAGCTGCACCCCGGACGGCCTGTTGGCCACGCACACGTTCTTCCCGAAGACCAGCGCCGAAGACGTGCGGCTCGAGCTGGCGCAGGGCGCGGGCAACCCGGACAGCGAGTTCCTCAAGAAGTACCCCGGTTGGAACATCCAGAACCTGGAGTCGGGCATCAACTGGCTGAGCGACGGCCAACAGGCGCTGGTGCCGCGCGACAGCCCGATCGTCGAGCTGTACAACGACGTGCGCGAACGCGAGGGCCTTCCTGTGCTGGGGGCGCAGGACGAGGACGTCACCGGCTACTTCACCACCAAGCAGAGCGAGGCCCGTCGATGCATCGACCTGATGCGATCCAGCCTCCACCAGTACCTGCAGATGAGCAACCTGTACGACACGAAGTTCTCCATCTCGCGCACGTACACCTCCGCGCCGCCGTCGGCATCCGAGCCGCGGCACAAGATGTGGAAGGACAACGCCGAGATCTTCGACGACGTCCCGCCGAAACAGAGCGCCCAAGCGATCCGAATGGCGGAGCCGTTCTCGCTCTACGTCAAGGTGCTGTTCCGTTACAAGGCGGTGTAGAAAGAAAAACGCGCGCCGCCGCATTTTTTGGGGTCCCAGCGCAATAAACACGACGACACCAACGCCGTCGGTTGTAATTTTTTTTGCGCGCGCGCACACGCGCACACGCGCACATGGCACTGCGACGGGCGGCACGCGTACTTGCCGCGCTAGCGTCCTGCGGCGGTTTTCGGCTATGGACGCAACAGTGTGTCCGAGGCGACGCGGAGACGCGCGCGGCGCTTCTCCGACAATCGCTGCAGCTGCGCGCGCTGCTCGAGGTGCACTGCTACCGCCGGTGCGGGGGAGGCGGCGCCGCCAGCGCCGAATGGGCCGTGTACGCGCGCGCGTTCGCCTGCGAGACCGGCTGGCTGCTCGTGGACGAAATGCAGGCGGGACCGGTGGACGCCTTGCTGCAGCTGATGTGCGCGCGGCCGAACGGCACCGATGCCGGCGGCGGCGACGCGTTCCGCACGGTCGAAAGCAACCCGACGCGCACCGAACTGCACTACCGACACTTCGCCTACGACGAGTGCGTGGAGCGATGGCTGCGCGGCGGCCTGGGACTGCTGCTGTTCGCGCACGCGCTCGACTGCGCCGGCCAGACGCCGGTACAGGACGCGGAGTTGCAAGCGCTGCTGCGCGCGGAGCAGTCGCTGGATGCGGAAGCGCACGACACGCTCGAAGCGTTGTTACGAGATGGAGACATCGCGCAGCGCGTGCGCCGTCGGTTGCGCGAACAGCTGTTGCGAATCACAAAACCGCGCAACGTCACATCTGGAGCTTGGATAGTGACAACATCTCCCTGGCCCGTTCCTTCGA
>SDBU01008108.1_pt1 | contig 12004 bp, 10 predicted proteins | sample 2277071 | NCBI WGS metagenome assembly SDBU01 (sample SAMN10397929, study PRJNA504765) | marine sediment metagenome | isolation source: marine sediment core GS08_GC12, 126 cmbsf | place: Arctic Ocean: Gakkel Ridge, Loki's castle | collected 2008
ATATATATGAGGCAATCAAGATGGGGGATAGCATAGCCTTGATGAATGAAGGAAAGTTAGTGCAGTACGATACCCCGGCCAACCTTCTTTATCGACCAAAGGATGAATTTGTGGAGGATTTCGTTGGTGCTGACCGAGCCCTCAAGGGATTGCAGTTGCTCCAAGTGAAGGAGGTTATGACAAGTTCCCCCCCCACCGTGAAAGTAGACGAGAAGGTAGAAGTTGTTCGAAAGCGGATGGAGCAAGAGGTGGTTGATTCGTTGGCAGTAGTTGAAAATGACGGAAAGTTCATGGGATGGGTTGGCATATCAGACTTGGGAAGGGGAAAGACGGTGAAGGATATCATGAACCCCTCAGCTATCACGGCCACAGTAAATGCAGTTCTAAATGAAGCTCTTTCCCTGATGTTGAGCAGCGGACTAAAGAACCTGGCCATAGTCAATGGGGATAACAGATTACGGGGGGTGCTAGGCTTCGATACTATCCAGAAGGCATTAACCGAGGTTGCCCAAAGGAGATAATCCAAATGAGGCGTTATGTTGTCTTAGTCTCTGTTTTGACACTTCTTATCGGAACCAGCGTTTGGATTACTAGCCTGGAGTGGATTAAAGAAGGGGTCTATAAGCCTTTTCCCTGGAGCGATTTACTGAATTGCACATGGTCTCACCTTTGGATGGTGCTAATCGCGGAATCCATAGCCATTGCCATCGCTGTTCCCTTAGGCATTTTGGTCACTCGACCGGGTTTTAAGGGGCTCACAACTCCCGTAGTCGGTGGAGCCAATGTGGGGCAGACCATCCCCAGCCTGGCTCTGATTGCTATTATGGCCCCCATTCTCGGTTTTGGCATTCGCTCAGCACTCGTAGCCATAGTCATCTGGGGACTGCTTCCTATCGTACGCAATTCCTATGCTGCTATAAACAATATCGACCCGGCAATTGTTGAAGCTGCCAGGGGAATGGGAATGACCAGAGGGCAAATCGCTAGGAAGATAGAGCTACCCTTAGCCCTGCCGATAATAATAACCGGAATCAGAATCTCCACAATTATAACCGTGGGGACGACGGAGCTGGCTGTCCTGGTTGGTGGTGCCGGTTTGGGCAGAATTACATTAACAGGGGTGTTCTCCATGCAGCCTTTAATCATACTGCAGGGGACAGCACTTACATCAGCTATGGCTATTGCCCTAGGTTTTATCCTGGAACGCATAGAGAGGACGATGACACCACGGGGTCTTAAGGTCAAGGCTGAAACTTCTTAAGGGGGGTGAGAGATGAGATAAGATGTTGACACATTTAAGCTTGAAGCAGCAAGATTTAGTAGATTCACTTTAAGGAGGTAAGCAAATGCATAAAATGATTGTGGCTGTTTTGGCGGTGATTATGATTCTTGCCTTGGTCATTCCGGGGTGTGCCGGGGAAGCAGTGGTCGAGGAAGAAGTAGTTAAGGAGGTAACCGTCGGCAACAAAAACTTTACCGAGCAGTACATTGTTGGTGAGATGATGAAGCAGTTGTTGGAAGACCGCGGCTTCACGGTTAAGTTGGACGCGGACCTCTCTTCTGATATCCTTAGGGCAGGGATGGAAGCTGGCGATATCGATATCTGCGCTGACTATACCGGGACGGCCTGGATGGTATACCTTGGCCACGTGTATGAGTCGGGAGTTGATAACAACGCGCTTTACGACCTGGTGAAGGAAGAGGACGAAGGTTTCATCTGGCTGGACCCAATATGGAACAACAACACCTATGTTCTGGTTTCCTGGTCTGAATTCGTCGAAGAAAACGACATAGAGAGCCTCTCCGATTTGGCGGCGCTTTATCAAGCAGGGGAAGTTGAGGTAAAAACCTTTGTCGGCTTTGAATTCTCCACTCGCCCCGATGGCCTGCCTGCTCTGCAGGAGTACTATGGCTTTGAAGTCCCGGAGGCTTCCCTCATTACCGGAGCTCCAGGAGCTTCACTGCTGGGTTTGGAAAACAAACAGTGTGATATAGCCATGGCCTTCGGTACGGATGCCATTATCGCTAAATATAACTGGCATGCGTATCTAGATGACAAGGCCTTCTTCCCACCCTATGACTTGACGCCTTATGTCCGCAAGGCTACCCTTGATAAGTATCCCGAGATTACGGATATTATCAATGAGCTGGTGGCTACCTTCCCGGGTGGAGGCAAGCCGGCCACCCCGGCAATAGTTGCTCAAGGTCAGAAGGTCTGGCAAGCATTAAATGCCAGGGTAGACATTGATAAGCTGGAGCCGGATGAGGCTGCTCGTGAGTACCTTATTGAACATGGCTTGGTCAAAGAATAAAGGTGTCTGAGTCTAAGAGGCTGAGTGAAATTGAACCGGCTTAAAATGCTCAGCCTCTTAATTTTATAGAAAGAATGAGCTGGTCTGCGTTAATCTAAATTCAGGACCAGCCGTTCCAGAAACCTTGTATAGTCATGACTATCAGGGCAGGGATAGCATGGATTGTGAGCTGATATATGCTAGTAATCGGAGAAAGAATAAACGCATCAAATAGTTCTGTTGCCGAAGCCATTGTCAGGAGAAATGAGGAATTCGTGGCGGACCTGGCCAGATATCAAGCTGATGCGGGGGCTGATTTTATCGATGTCAATGCTGGCACCGGGCATGGCTACCAGCAAGACGAAACGGCAAACAAGGAGTGGCTGGTAGAGGTAGTTCAGGCAGCCACGGACAAGCCGCTGGCTATTGATAGCGAATCCCCAGAAGTTATAGAGGCTGCCCTGCGCAAATACCGGGGAGAAAAGCTGATAATCAATTCCGTCACTGCCGAGTCAGTAAGACTAGCAGCTATCGGTCCTCTAGCAGCAAAGCACCGGGCTTGGCTGGTAGCGCTGGCTATGGGAGAGAATGGAATACCGGATAGCATTGAAGAGAGGCTGGCTGCCTGTGAGCTGATACTGACGCACCTGACCCAGTTGGGTGTGCAGGCTGAGCAGGTGCTTTTTGACCCGTTGGTAATCCCCCTTGCTGTGGATTCCAGCCAGGGATTGGTCACACTAAAGACCGTAGAGGAGATTAAATCCCGCTATCCGGCTGCCAGAACCGTAATAGGGCTAAGCAACATTTCCTACGGCCTACCAAACAGGAAGTTGGTTAACCGTGCCTTCCTTCTAATGGCAGCCTATGCCGGCCTCGATGCTGTAATTGTTGATCCTCTAGATGCCAAGACAATGAGCCTCATCAAGGCGGCTGATATGCTTACAGGGAGGGACTCTTCATGTAGAGGCTACCTCAGGGCCCACAGGAAGGGTATTATAGTAGATTAGGAGAAAAATGTAATGGCAAGACAAGGGGTTCTGGTAGAACCCTACCAGAGACTCAATCTGGAGCAGGTAGAGCGGATACACCGGGCTTCTCTGGCTATCCTGACTGACCCCGGTGTAGTGTGTTTCAACCGTAGCGCCGCTGAGGTCTTCGGTGACTGTGGCGCTGAGGTCTTGCCCGTAGAGCAGGAAGGTGCCCCTCGCTGGCTACTCAAAGTACCTGAGAGGGTTATTTCGGAGACGCTGGAGGCAGCGCCGAAGATAGTGAAGCTGGGAGCACGAGATGAGAATAACTGCCTCATCCTTGATGGACATGAGCCCAGGGTACGCTTTGCCTCAGGTTCTGAGGCCAACAACTGGCTGGATGTAGATGTGGAAACTTTTATCAGTAAGCGTGAGCCAGGTTACGAGGTTGATTTCCCTGTGTTCAGGGTTCAGAAAGGCACTGTGGACCGGCTAGCCCAGGCGGCACAGCTCTGCGAGCACCTCGACTCATGGGACAGTTTCCTGCGCACAGTCAACATTCAGGATGATGACATCAACGACGATAATAAGGATGTTAACAAGTTCTTCGCCTCGTTGAACAACACTACCAAACACGTGATGTCTGGGCTCACACAGCTCAGTCAACTGGGCAATGTGATTAGAATGGCTCAGATCATTGCCGGTGGTGAGGACAGGTTCAGGGAGAACCCCATCATCTCTTTCATTACCTGTGTGGTAAAGAGCCCCCTGCAACTCGTGAATGATACCACACAGACGGCAATAGAGGTAGCCAGAAGAGGAATTCCCCTAGTTATCTCCAGTTCACCCCAGGGCGGTTCCACTGCCCCCATCAGAGAAGAGGGCATGGTAGCCCAGATCAACGCCGAGATTCTGGTGGGAATAGCCCTCACCCAACTGGTAAACAAAGGCACACCTGTGCTCTATGGTAGCGTGCCGGTAAGAGCACGCATGGATGACCTTTATGATTCCTACGGAGTCCCTGAGTTCAGCCAGTATAACATTGACTGCGTCCAGATGGCGCGCTATTATGGTCTGCCATGTTATTCAACCGGGGGTGTCTCCGATGTAAAGGTTCCCGGCATACAGGCCTCGGTGGAAAGACTGTTCTCTCATATCCTGGTGACACTCGCCGGCCCTCAATATATTCACTATGCCTTCGGTCTTCTGGAGCGAACCAATACCTTTTGCCCTGTCCAAGCGGTGCTGGACGATGCTCACATAAGCATGGTGAAAAGATTTGTCCGGCAACCAATGGTGACCGACGACAGGATTTCGGAATGTCTGGAGCAGGTACGAAGGGTCATGGACACCTCACATAAGCTCTATGTGCGGTTTGTACGGAGTGCGCTTCGTTCTGGAGAGATTGCCCCCACATATCCCTTTGAGGGCAAGGATATGGTGGACGAGACGTTGCTTCGGGCACGAGAGCGGATGGAGGAGGTGCTGTCACTACAACCTTGTCACATAGATAGAGCGACCACAGACCAAGTATTTCAGCAGGTGCCTGGCCTGTTAAACAGACTAAAGGATTACTAGAATCGGAGAGTGAGAATGACGGAAGATATAATCAGCTTAATTCGTGAAAATGTTATCCAGGGGAGAGTAACCCAGGATGACGAGGGCCTATATGAAGGGATGGTAGGCCAGCCTGGAGTTAGCGAGCTGGTAGATAAAGCCCTCGCCCAAGGCGTGAATGTTGGGGATATAATCAACCACGGACTCACCAAGGGCATGGATATTGTGGGGCAGAAATTTGAGACCAAGGAATACTTCATTCCAGATATGCTGGCTTCAGCCGAAGCGGTGGGAGTCGCTATGGAGATACTGGAGCCCCTCCTTGCCAAGAGTGGTATCAATGCCAAGGGCAAGATAATTATGGCCACGGTAAAGGGTGACCTCCACGATATTGGTAAGAACATAGTGTCAATATTGCTTCGCGGGGCAGGCTACACAGTCAAGGACTTAGGAAACGACGTTGACCCTCAAGTCATCGTGGATGCGGTGAGAGAGGAAAGCCCCGAATTTCTGGGGCTATCAGCACTGCTCACCAGTACCATGATACACATGGGAGATATCATCCAAGCACTCACTGAGAGTGGTCTCAGGGACAAGGTGAAGGTCATTATCGGTGGGGCACCTGTCTCAGAAGAATTTGCTGGGAGTATAGGTGCTGATGGCTATGGCGCAGACGGCTTCCAGGCAGTAGCAATAGTGGAATCCTTGAGTTCCACGTAGACGATTAGGAGGATTTATGGCTGAGATAGATGCCTATAGTGAGGCGTTGAAGACTGGCCAGTACCAAAAGCCCGGCGGGCTTCTGGGTAAATATGATAATGTACGCCGCTTCTGGGAGGACGAGCAGCTTGGACTCTACCTTGGTCCCTATCTAGAACGCTTGGTATCTAGAAAGAGGGAGCGTGCTGATAGGCTTCGTGTACTAGACCTAGGATGCGGCAGTGGTGATGGCTTCGAGTTTATTATCAGCATCAACGACAGCAAGTCCTTAGTTTCAAAACACAACTCAAAGATTATAGAGCCTGATATGCTTGCGTTCTACCAAGGAATTGATATCAATGAGGGGTTGCTGAGGCAAGCCCAGGCTACCTACGGCAACAGACAGAATATGAGCTTTATTCATTCGGACTTCAACGACTTTGACCTTAGCAGTGAAGAGCCCTATGACCTGTATCTGGCCAACTACGGGGGGCTATCCCACAATACCGACGAGCAGACTATAGAACTATTGAGCAACATTGCCAACCACGGTAAAGATGGTGCTCTCATTGTCATTGACTGGCTGGGTCGTTTCTCCTATGAGTGGCAGACGCTATGGACAAAAGATTTTGGACATAACCAGTGGATGGACTATGCTATCTCCTACTTATCCTCAGACGGCGAGGCAGAGCAGTCGGAGTTGACCTATTTCCCACTAAGGATTATGGGGCGCGAGGAATCTCTAAATATTTATCGGCAGGCAAAGAAGAAATCTGGAGGATTTATCACGTTACTGAAACTAGCTGACCGCTCCTCGTTTGTAGGCCGTCACATGGACACAGCACAGTATAACTCCCACTGTCAGCCCCTGCGCCGATTGGTAAATTCGCTTTTTGAGCTCAACTTATGTACCAATCTAGAAGAGCTACTGATTCGCTATGTCCCCAGAGAGGGATTTGATGAGGTAAACGCCTACCATCAGAGGTTGGCTGATTGCTGGAACTACCTAGTAGCCTATATCAAGGCACTACTTGAGGGAAGCAAGCTCCCAGGAGCATTAGCAGAAATACCTTCGCCTCTTCGGAGAACACTCAGTGTTATGAAGAAGGCAGTAAGAACAGCGACAGGGGTGAAGATAGGGACCCCTAGAGCCAGCCTGGTGGAGCCACAACTGGGCTATTGTCTCAGAGAGCTTGAGACAGGACTTCAAAAAGGCCTTGGTTGCGGACACGGACTGGTAGCAATCTTCGAGATTGCGAAATAGCCCCTTATTTATAATTCTTTTATCAGGAGATTCTATCTGATGAGTGGTCTAGCTGTTGCCTATGGCAACTCCAATCGCAATGAAGTGGAAACTATGTTACAGGCAATTGCCCACAGAGGGCCCTATCTCTCAGGGATACATGAAGCTGACCAGATTATCTTGTCCCAGAACTATCTCCGGGCAGACGGTGCCGTTAGCGGTAACGGCACGAAGATTCCGGTACGCAGCCCCAACAACCCCAACCTAATGCTCTGCTATGACGGTCAGATGGGCAATTGGGCTGACCTAGCTCGCGACCACAACATATCCGACGGGCCTTTCCGAGAGGAGCGCTTGCTGCTTGCCCTTTATGAGAAATATGGCAAGGGAATGCTCAAATACTTGGCTGATGCCATCTTCTCGATGGTCATCACTGACGGGAAAGAACTATTCGCAGCTCGCGATTTGCTCGGTATAAAAACCCTTTTCTATGGCTGGAAAGGCAAGACCCTGTACTTTGCCTCTGAGCTCAAGAGTATCTTAAAGGTAACCAAAGAGGTCTATGAGTTTCCTAATGGCTATTACATGGATGGTAGCGGCCAGTTGACCAAATTCGCCGAATTACCAAAAAGTCCGCCCAAACTCTGGGACTATAGTGTCGATAAAATAGCAGGTGACATCCGGGAGATTATTGAGCGTAGTTTCAGGAGTCGAGTTGATTTCAATGTGCCTACTGGCGGTTTGCTCAGCGGGGGAATGGATAGTAGTGTCATCAACTACCTGGCCAGCAAGGCATACAAGGAAGAATTCGAGCAGAGTGCTAGGCTGAGAACATTCGCTGTAGGCGTACGGGAGAGCGAGGATATCCACAGTGCTCGCATCGTCGCCAGTCACATTGACTCTGAACATCATGAGATTATCGTAGATGTCAAACAACTCCTCGAGGCCCTACCAGAGGTAATTTACCATCTGGAGTCCTTTGACCCCTCTCTGGTAAGAAGCTCCGTTCCCAACTATCTCATCTCCCAGTATGCCAAAGAGCAAGGTGTTCAGGTACTGCTCTCTGGTGAGGGAGGTGACGAAGTATTCTGCGGATACAAATATCTTGGACACTGCCCCACCGAAGAGTTGTTCGCCAAACAGATGGAATGCATCAGTTTTTTGCACAATAACGCCGTGCTGCGCCTAGACCGTATGAACATGTGCCACTCAGTTCGTGCCGTGACCCCATTGATATCCGGGGAATTACTACAATACTCCATGGCAATACCTCCTCAATATAAACAAAAGCCTGAAGGAAGCGAAAAAATTGAAAAGTGGATTTTCCGCAAAGCGTATGAAGGCCTGTTGCCCGAATCCATAGTGTGGCGGAGCAAACAGGAATTCTCTCAGGGCTCCGGCTCTGCCAAGGTGCTACCGGAGTACTTTGAGGAACTGATCCCAGACGATGAGTTGGCTGAGGCTCAGGCTAAGTACCCCATAATCCGCAGTAAAGAGGAGCTCTACTACTTCCGCCTTTTCACCGAGTATTTTGGCGCGAGTCATGCTGTAGAAACTGTAGGGCAATGGCTCTCCCTCTAAGAAGGCATACGGGTTCCTGTACACACCTTTGAGACCAGTTGTAGAAAGGGTTACTTAAACCGTAGAGCTACCAGCATAATTGGTGGCGGATGAATTATGGTGCAGAAAATATGTCCTTTTTCCTACAGCAACTGAGCAACTAGCTCACTCAGGTCCATAGCCTTTATAGACTCTTCTACCTCTTTAGTCTTCAGTCCGTCTTCAAACATTGTCAAACAGTAAGGGCAGGCTGTGGCCACGAGGTCTACTTTAGCCTCGATTATCTGTTCGGTGCGCTTGACACTGACTCGCTTATCAGGGTCTTCCTCCATCCACATATGGCCACCTCCGCCACCACAACAAAAGCTGTTCGGCCCAGAGCGAGCCAGTTCTACCTTCTTTATACCACTAATAGACTTTAGGATATCTCTAGGTGCCTGATAAATATCGTTGTACCGTCCCAGATAGCACGAATCGTGATAAGCCACCACCTTGTTACCATCCAATCCGTTGAGTTTTAGTCTACCATCACGAATCAAATCGACAATGAACTGGGTGTGGTGAATAACCTCGAAGTTTCCCCCAAATTGAGGATATTCGTGCTTGAAAGCGTTATAACCATGGGGACAGGTTGTCAAAATCTTCTTAACATTATATGACCGAAGTAGCTCAATATTTGCCTGGCAAATGGTTTGAAACGAGTATTCATCACCCATTCTTCGAGCTGGGTCTCCACAGCAAGTCTCCTCGTTACCTAGTATGCCGAAATTGATTCCCGCTGCCTTCAGGATTTTAGCGAGGGCTTGGCTCACCTTCATATTTCTGTCTTCAAGGGCACCGGCGCAGCCCACCCAATACAGTATATCGACATCACTATCTTCGGAGAGCACCTTTACATCCAAGCCTTCAGCCCAATCGGTTCTGGTAGCTGTAGTCCCTCTAAACGGATGCCCTCTAGCCCCCAGGCTCTGGAGTGCTTGCTGAACAGATTCAGGGAATTGTGCCCTCTCTAGTGCCAGGTTGCGGCGCATGTCTACTATCTTATCGATATGCTCAACATAAATCGGGCATGCTTGCTGGCAAGCACGACAGGTGGTGCAGTCCCAGATTACCTCCTCCGTTATTGTATCGGTAATCATATCTTGGCGAGACTCTACAGGCTTTCTTACCAGGGGTATCGGATACACCTCGTAGAGATGAGTCTTGAGGTCTTGTATAACCTGCTTTGGATTGAGAGCCTTACCACTAAAGTAGGCAGGACAGGCGTCCTGACACCGGCCACAGTTAGTGCAGGCATCGAGGTCCAGAAGTTGCTTCCAGGTGAAACTCTCGACATTGGCTACACCAAATATCTCAGTGTTCTCCAGGTCAATAGGAGTCAAAGCTCCTTTTGGTTTCAATGAACGGAAGAATACATTTAGCGGGGAGAGGAGTATGTGCTGCAAGCGAGAACGGATTACCCAGACATAGCCAATGAAGACAAAGGCCGGTATGGTGTGGAATAATACGCGATGCCAGACTAAAATTTCATTTTCAATCTCAGTGACAAAGGTGGGAAAGGCATACGAAATAAGATAGCCTACCGGCGACCACATAACCCAGTCAGGGGGACTGACCTCACTGATGGCGATGCGGAACCCCTTCACCATAAAGCCGGTAAGTATTATCAAAAATGCCCAGACAAAAACTAGAGTATCCTCAGGCACAGTGTCCAGACGGGATGGTTTCCTGATATACCGCCGATATATTGCCATACCGCCACCAATGAGAATCAACACGCCACCAATCTCAGAAATCAGAGAGGCATAAAGGTAAATGCTTTGTGGCGGCATCGTCAGCCCACCAAAAGAAAACAGCCTGATTATCTTACCCAATAAGAGGAGAGCAGTTCCTCCAAAAATAAGGCTATGCATCAAACCGGGATATAGCTCTTTTATCCGCAAGATTCTGATATTGGCGATACCTACCGCTAGGGTAGTTATCAGCCTGGTAAACCACTTATCCGAGCGATTTTCGGCCTGCCCTACCCTCCACAACTGGTAGCGCCGGCCAAAGCCGAAGATGAAAAGGACAATAATAACAGGAAAGAATATGGCAACACCTATTATGATGGGCATAAATACTTCTGTTATGTAGACCCCTTGACCTGCCCAGAAAAGCTCACGTAAAGGCTCCAAACCATCCTCCTCAACTTACATAAACTGCTTAGAAGTCCTGCCTATCTAACTTGTATTGCTGGATAAAATGCCGTTAAGTGGGCAATGAAAAAGACCACCACCATACAGCTGACCAGTATTATCGCCATAGTTATAATCTTCTTATATTTCGGTCCTATCCCTAGGTCAAAAAGAATAAGCCGCACTCCGGTGAGCAAAACATATATAATCGCTGCTAGTATAGCCACTTCTACGATAATTGCTATTATTCTAAGAAGCATGTCCATTATCCCTATCTCCAGCCGACTAACAACTGCTTACTCTTACACACGGGACAGAGTTCAAGCTGAGAAGTAAAGGAGTCACCTATTGCCATTAGTTTAACCTGCAACTTATCAATCATCGCTCTGGAACCAATAATGCTCCCACATTCACGGCACCGGACAATTCTATCCTCAAAAAGGATTGCCGCTGGACTATCTATGCTATCGAGTTCAAGGATACGCTCTACGCGAAGACACTTTTCAGGGCAAACCTCTATACATCTACCACAGGCAACACACAAATCATGTCGGAAGAGTAATTGATAGCCGCCTTCCTCGCTAAATGAAGCAGTTAACGCCTCTGTAGGACAATTAAGAGCACAAAGACCGCAACCGGTACATTGTGAACTATCCAACTCCACCTTGCCAAAAGGTACCGTCTTACTGTGAGGTAAAACCAGCTTTAACAGTTCCCGTCGGCTGATTTTGTCTTCAGGTTTTAAGAAGCGTACCTTGAGCATATCCTGCTGAATTCCTTTCGACTTACTCATCTGGATTACCCCTCACCCGCAGAGACAGCATCTTCTGCTGCTTCTGAGCCCTCCATTACTCCACTTGCTTTATCATTTTCACTAGCTGGTGCTTCACCGCTTTCATTGACCGGTAATATCTCCAAATATTTCAGGCACAGCACAAAAAGAAGCGCCACCAAGGCAACTATACCCAAGGTCAGAGCTGTCTCCCACAGTGTTATGGGAAAGACACCGGCTGTCCCCCATACACCTTCGATATTCCCAGGGTAAAGCTGTTGAACCTGAGCCGTTCCCGGGATTACCAGGGCAGCTCTTTCACCCAGTACCCCAATGACCACCGATATTGAAGCTATAATTACACCCCTAACACTCTGGCCAGCTTTGGGGTGGAACAGGATTACTAGCGGTATAATTAGCCCCATACCTATCTGGAAAACCCAGAAAAGCCACCAGTAGGGCCCGGTAAACAAGAACATTACGCCTTCTCGGGCAGGAAAATATATATGAGTTAACTTATCAAAAAAGACCATGACCAGAAGGACAATTATTATGTATGATAGCAATCTTCCCAGAGAAGTTATCACCTTCTTGTCGATGTTACGATTGGTGAACTTAAAGGCAGCCACCACAACTACTGTCAATAATGCCGTTCCGGATGTCAGAGCAGCAGCAATGAATTCGAATGGTTTTATCGGCGAGAAGAGGATTTCCCTGGTGCCGATGAGACCAAATAT
>SDBU01008109.1_pt1 | contig 12004 bp, 6 predicted proteins | sample 2277071 | NCBI WGS metagenome assembly SDBU01 (sample SAMN10397929, study PRJNA504765) | marine sediment metagenome | isolation source: marine sediment core GS08_GC12, 126 cmbsf | place: Arctic Ocean: Gakkel Ridge, Loki's castle | collected 2008
TGCCGACGATCTCGGCATGGCTGGGCCAGATGTCTTTGAGCATGACAGGCTGCCCATCTGGGTCTACCCCCAGTGGTTCGCCCGTGAGGTCGATGTCAACCGTTCCAGCCAGGGCGTAGGCTACCACCAGGGGCGGTGAGGCCAGGTAGTTGGCTTGGACCAATGGATGGATGCGCCCCTCGAAGTTGCGGTTTCCACTCAACACGCTGGCTGCCACCAGGTCGCCGGTGGTGATGGCCTGGGCCACCGCCTCGGGCAGCGGGCCGCTGTTACCCAGACAGGTGGTGCACCCGTAGCCGACGGTATAGAACCCCAACTGTTCCAGATAGGGGGTCAGCCCAGCTTTGTTCAGGTAATCGGTCACCACCTTGGATCCCGGGGCCAGGCTGGTTTTCACATGGGGTTTCACCTGCAGGCCCCGCTTCACTGCGTTTCTGGCCAGCAGGCCGGCCGCCAGCATCACCGACGGATTGCTGGTGTTGGTGCAGCTGGTGATAGCAGCGATGACCACTGTGCCGTGGCCAATGGCGCGGTTGCCACTGTTGGTGCCTACCGTGAGTCGTCGCCTTAACGCTTCGCCTGACAAGCCATATCCTCGCTGCTCTACCGGTGCTTGCAGCGATTGGCTGAAGGCCTGTTTCATGCTGGCCAGGGGTATCCGATCCTGAGGCCGCTTAGGACCGGCCAGGCTGGGTTCCACGGTGCCCAGGTCTAGTTCCAGAATGTCAGTGAAATCGGGTTCGGGCGTGTCACCGGTCCAGAAGAGACCCTGTTCCCTGGCGTAACGCTCCACCATGGTGACCAGTGGCCCGGGACGACCGGTCTGGCGCAGGTAGCGCATGCTCTCCTCATCCATCGGGAAGAAGCCCATGGTCGCCCCATAGTCGGGCGCCATGTTGGCGATGGTGGCCCGGTCGGGCAGGCTCATACTGCTGAGGCCCGGTCCGCAGTACTCCACGAATTTGTCGACCACCCCTTTCTGGCGCAGCATCTGGGTGATGGTCAATGTCAGGTCGGTGGCGGTGACGCCTTCCCGGAGATGGCTGGTCAGCCGGAAGCCGACCACTTCAGGCGTCAGCATGTATAGCGGTTGCCCCAGCATAACTGCCTCGGCTTCGATGCCGCCCACACCCCACCCCACGATGCCCAGTCCATTGATCATGGGCGTGTGGCTATCAGTGCCGATCACGCTGTCGGGGAAGACCACAATGTCGCCATCTTCGGCGCATGTCTGCACGGCGTTGGCGATGTATTCCAGGTTCACCTGGTGCACAATGCCGGTGGCAGGGGGTAAGACTCGGAAGTTGTGGAAGGCCTGCTGTCCCCAGCGCAGGAATCGGTAGCGTTCGCGATTGCGGTCAAATTCAAATTCGGTATTCTGGAAGAAGGCTGTTGCCGAGCCGAAAGCGTCCACCTGCAGTGAGTGATCGATGACCAGATCCACCGGCACCACCGGGTTAATCTTTTGGGGATCACCGCCCATGCGAGCCATGGCCGACCGCATAGCGGCCAGGTCCACTACAGCGGGAACCCCGGTCAAATCCTGCATGATCACCCTTGCTGGCTTGAAGGGCAGCTCCACCAATTTTGGAGAGCTGGCATTCCACGCAGCCAGGTTGGCAACATCATCCTGAGTGACGATATCACCATCACAGTGGCGTAACACTGACTCCAGCAGCACTCTGATTGAGAACGGCAGGCGGGAAATGTCACCCAGCCCGTCATCGTCCAGTCTTTGCAGCCGGTAGAAATGGGCGGTGCCACTACCGGTGTCGAAGGTGGCCCGCGTGCCGAAGAAATCGGTGGCCTTTCTCTTCATCCAATCCCCTCTTTGTCTGGTGGCTCAGGTGGCCTGTGCCTGTAACTCCACAGCGGCCAGAAGCTCCTCGAAGGACTGGGCGAAGGATGCCACCCCTTCGTCCAGCAACTGGCCAGTGATGGCCTTGACGCTCAGCCCGGCCGCTTCAATCTCGGCTATCACTGCTTCTGCCTGCGCCACGTCTTCCTCCAGGCTGTTTCGCAATCGGCCGTGGTCCTTAAACGCTTCGATTGTGGCGGGCGGCATGGTGTTGACTGTGGGCGCCCCGATCAGCTCCTCCACATACATGACATCCGAATAGCGTCGGTTCTTGGTACCGGTGCTGGCCCACAGCAGCCGCTGCATCCGGGCACCCTTGTTGACCAGCCTTTGGAAACCCGGGGAGCCAAATATCTCCTTGTAGGCCTGATAGGCGACCTTGGCATTGGCAATGGCCAGTTTGCCCTGGAGGTCTCGCAGGTGCGCCTGTTCGGCCTCATCGGAGGAGGCTTCGATCTTGGCCTGCAACAAATTGTCCGCCAGTGTATCAGCCCGACTGACGAAGAAGCTGGCAACGGAGGCCACCCGGCTCAAATCGGCTCCGGTCGCAGCGTAAGTCTCCAAACCGTCCAAATAGGCTGCGGCCACTTGGCGGTAGACTGCCACCGAGAACAGGAGGGTGACGTTGACGTTGATGCCCTCTCCGATCAGAGTCCGGACAGCCGGCAGGCCGGCTGGCGTAGCCGGCACTTTGATCATGATATTGGGGCGTTGCAGGGTGGCGAATAGGCGACGCGCCTCCTCGACGGTGGCCTGGGTTTCGTGAGCCAGGAAGGGCGACACCTCGATGCTGACGTATCCGTCATCGCCCTGGCTTTGGTCAAACAAGGGGCGGAGTACGTCCGCTGCCGCAGTCACATCAGCGACGGCAAGCGATTCGTATATCTCGAAGGGAGGTGTTTCCTGCCTGACCAGGGCTGCGACGTCAGCCTGGTATTCCTGGCCGTTGACGATGGCGTTCTTGAAGATGGTGGGGTTGGAGGTCATGCCTCGTATCCCTTGTTTCATCAGGCGTTGCAGTTCGCCGGATTGAAGCATTGCTCGTTCGATATTGTCGTACCAGACACTTACACCGTACTCATGCAACTCAAGCAAGGGATTTGCGCTCATCTTCTCTTCCATTCTCCTTAGTCTGTAATCCATGGACGCTTTGTCTGTCATGTTATTACCTCGTTGGCCGAAAGGACCAGAAGCCATCTGGCTCGGGCACCGATGTGCTCAACAGGGATAGAGGAAGGGGCGAGGCCACAGTATAGTTGTATTCTGTTCGTGTGGCGCCTTGGGGATTCAAGGATCCCTGTTGAGGTCTGGTCTTTCCAGATTGGGTGTTCGTTACCTCAACGCCTCAAGGATCTTCTGTGGCTCAAAGATACCTCGCTCAGTGATGATGCTGGTGATGTACTTGGCTGGGGTCACATCGAACGCGACGTTGCGGGCAGTCGATTGCAGCGGCGCCAGACGCACCCGGCCCATCTCGCCGCTATCCAGAAGACCGTAGCTGTAGAGCACCTCGTCGGGGCTACGCTCCTCAATGGGGACATGGTCGCCATCGGGACAGTCAGGGTCCACTGTGGAGGTGGGGGTAGTCACATAAAAGGGAATACCCAACTCGTGGGCCACGACTGCCTTCTGGTATGTGCCTATCTTGTTGGCCACGTCGCCGTTGGCAGCAATCCGGTCTGTGCCCACAATGACCAGATCGATCTCGCCTCGCTGCATCAGGAAGCCGGAGGCGTTGTCGGCCAGGATCGCGTGGTCTATTCCTTCGTTGACCAGTTCCCAGGCTGTCAGGCGGGCGCCCTGGCTGCGCGGCCGGGTCTCGTCTGCGTAGACGAAGACACTACGGCCCTGGCGTTTGGCTGCGTAGACGGGAGCCAGCGCTGATCCCCAATCCACGAATGCTAGCCATCCAGCGTTGCAGTGGGTGAGCATGCGGACTCCATCGTGCAGGAGTGGCGCGCCGTGCTTGCCGATGGCCTCTCCGGCGGCGGCGTTCTCATCTGCGATTGCATGAGCGGTCTCCACGGCTGCCTGCCGGGCTGCTGCCACGCTGGCAGCTCCTTGCACCGCTGCCAGGACTTTGTTTGTGGCGTAAAAAAGGTCTTGGGCGGTGGGTCGGGTGCCGGTCAGGGTGGCTGTGCCCTCTTTGACGTATGCTTCAAAGCCAGCGTCGTCGGGGGCTTCCAATACCACCTGGGCCATACCGTAGCCAGCTGTGGCGCCGATGGCTCCTGCCCCTCTCACCCACATATCACGAATGGCGGTGGCGGTGGCGTGGTGATCGGGAAGGTCTGCAATCTCGAAGAAATGGGGAAGAAGGAGTTGGTTGATCATACGGACGGTGGCTCCCTCCATCCACACGGTTCGATATGGTGTGCCGTCTACGATCATGCCGCGCCTCCTTGGTGGCGTTTTGCTGGCGATGGTGATAACCAGGCGACTATGGGGCCGTCGCCTATTCTACCGCTTTGTCTCCATCTGGCCAAGCATGGGGATGGCGACGCCGTGTTCTGCGGCAAAATCAGTGGCCTGGGGGTACCCAGCGTCAGCGTGGCGGGCCACACCCAGGCCGGGGTCATTGGTGAGCACACGCTGCAATCGTTCGGCGGCAGCTGGGGTGCCGTCAGCCACAATGACCTGGCCGGCGTGGATGCTGTAACCGATGCCCACCCCGCCGCCGTGATGGATGCTGACCCAGGTGGCTCCACTCACGGCATTGATGAGGGCATTCAACAGCGGCCAGTCAGCGATGGCGTCGGAGCCGTCAGCCATGCTCTCGGTCTCCCGGTTGGGACTGGCCACCGAGCCGCTGTCCAGGTGATCTCGACCGATCACGATGGGGGCGCTGACCTGACCGGAGGCAACCATCTGGTTGAATCTCAGCCCTGCCCTGGCCCGCTGGCCGTGGCCCAGCCAGCAGACGCGGGCTGGCAGTCCCTGGAACACTACCTTTTCCTGGGCCAAACGAATCCAACGGGCCAGGTGTTCGTCTTCGGGAAAGAGCTCCAGGATAGCCTGGTCGGTGGTGTACAGGTCTTGGGGGTTGCCGGAGAGGGCCACCCAGCGAAACGGCCCTTTGCCGTCGCAGAACAAGGGACGGATGTAGGCCGGCACGAAACCGGGATAGGCGAACGCATCTTCTACGCCGGCATCGTAGGCGCGTTGGCGCAGATTGTTGCCGTAATCGAAGACCTGGCTGCCCCTTGCCTGAAACTCCAGCATGGCCTGTACGTGGCGGGCCATAGCGGACATGGAGCGGCGCTGGTAGTCGTCGGGGTCTCGTTGTCTCAACTCGGCCGCTTCGGCCATGGTCAGCCCCGGGGGGATATAGCCATACAGCGGGTCGTGGGCCGAAGTCTGGTCGGTGACCACGTCGGGCATCACGCCTCGCTCCAGCAGTTCCGGCAGCGCTTCGGCTGCATTGGCGATCAGGCCCACCGCCCTGGGAGATTGCGTGGCCAGTGCCTCTTCCACCCAGGTCATTGCCTCTTCTAGGTTGTCGGTGATGGTGTCTATCTGGCGCAAGGACAACCGGCGTTCGGCTCGCTGGCGGTCCACCTCCACGATGAGGCCGACGCCCTCATTCATGGTGATGGCCAATGGTTGAGCACCGCCCATTTCCCCCAGGCCGCCGGTCAACACCAGTTTTCCCTTCAGACTCGGCCAGCCGCGCTGGCGGGCCAACGCACCCAGAGTCTCATAAGTGCCTTGCAGGATGCCTTGCGTGCCGATGTAAATCCAGCTGCCGGCCGTCATCTGGCCGAACATGATGAGCCCGTCGTTTTCCCACCGGTCGAAGTTCTCCTGAGTGGCCCAGGCGGGAACGATGTTGGAGTTGGCCAGAAGCACCCGGGGGGCATCCTGGTGGGTGGTGAAGACAGCCACCGGTTTGCCCGATTGCACCAGCAGGGTCTCATCCGGTTCCAAGTTGCGCAACGCTTCGAGGATGGCGTCGAAACAGTCCCAGTTTCGGGCAGCCTTGCCCCGGCCGCCGTATACAATGAGGTTATCCGGGTCACCAGCCACCTGGGGGTCTAGATTGTTCTGGATCATACGATAGGCAGCTTCGATCAGCCAGTTTTTGCATGTCAACTGGGTGCCGCGGGGAGCACGGATTGTGCGGCCCATCATAGTACGCCTCCATGTACACCGCAAGGTTGGCTTGGCACCTATCTTAATACAATCCGGTGATGTAGACAAGGTGATAGCGATCAGGGGAGAAGCGGCGGATTCATCGATGGATTGTCACTGTGGGGATGATCACGCTGGCAAGTGTCCTGCGCGTTCTACGGCACGATCCGTCGAACTCACCTGGGCAGCCGTACAGGGCTGTGCTACGCTGTACGGCAGGAGGTGTTCTATGGAACGAACCAAGTTGACCATCCGCTTGCCCCGGGACCTTCTCGAAGAGGCCAAACAGTACGCCAACGAGCACAACATGACGCTGACCCGGCTGGTGTCGGAGTATCTACGCCGGTTGAGCACCCGGGACGACCCGATGGTCGATGCTCCAATTGTCCGGCGGCTGTCGGGAACTCTCTCGCAAGACGCCTCAGTGGACGACTGTCGCGAGTATCTGGAAGGGAAGTATGTCGGCCAAACTTAGACTGCTGATCGAGCCTAACGTGATCCTCGACATGCTGCAGACGCGAGAGCCGTGCCACGCGATGTCAGCCCGCGTTTTAGCCTGTGGTGCGACAGGCCAGGTTGAGGGATGGGTCGCCGCTCACAGTCTGACTACCCTGTTCTATCTCCTCGCCAGATATCAATCTGCCAGCTATGCGCGCGTTACACTCACTGAACTATTCAGTTTCCTGTCGGTGGCAGCAGTCGATCACGCGGTGAGTGAACAGGCGCTGAACCTGCCGTACCAGGACTTTGAAGATGCCGTTGAAATGATGGCTGCTGTTCGAGCCAGAGTGCAATACTTGATCACCCGGAACGTGCGAGGCTACAAGGATGGACCGCTACCAGTACTCCAACGGGCCGAACTGCTGTGACTGGTGTAGTATCGCTTGGCGACAGAAGGTGGCCCATGCCTGTGCATGATTGGGTGGGTGCTTGTTAGACTTCTGTGTGGTCCATGGTATGATGCAGCCAACGTGGAGGAGTCTCGTGTGAAGCGATACCGCTCTCATCTGACAGCCCTGGGCCTATATTCGCTGCTGGCGCTGATTCTCACCTGGCCGCTGGCGACTCACCTGACCACGCACATACCCGGCAGCGCGGTGTGGGCATTTGATGAGTCCACCTTTGTGTGGAATATGTGGTGGTTCAAGTTCAGTTTGCTCAACTTAGGCCAGTCGCCGTTGTATACGGGCCTCATCTTTTATCCCCTGGGCATCGACCTGGTGTTATACACTTTCAATTTCTTCAATGCCATGTTGGGCCTGCCGCTGCAAATGGTCTTCCCCCTGCCCATGGCCTCAAACCTGACCATCCTGTGTGCTTACGTTCTGAGCGGGTACGGCGGCTACTTGCTTGTCTCCTATGTATTGGCCACACAGTCTGCCTCCAATGCCAAAGGCCAGGATGCCGGTCGTGAGGAGGGGCGCACCTGGCGCTTGCGAGCCGCCGCCTTTGTTGCCGGGGCTGCCTACGCCTTCGCGGCCAGTCGTATGATCTATGCGGCCCTTGGTCACTACGACATGGTTACGGTGCAGTGGTTTCCTTTCTATACCCTGTTTCTGCTAAAAACGGTGCGTGAGCCGGGGTATAGAAACGCCATCCTGGCCGGAATATGTGCCACCTTCGCGCTGCTAGCTGAGATGATTTTTGGCGTTTTCTTGCTTTTTCTCACCCTGTTCTTATTGGTTGGTGAGATTGGCAGGGACAAGGCCGCTCCATCTGGCCTCCATGGACAGAGACGGGGGCTGCCCTTAGCTGCCCGGCTGGTTGTGCTATGTGCCACAGTAGCCATCCTTTGGTCTCCAGTAATGGTGCCCATCCTGCGTGCGTTTACGGCGGGAGACTTCGCGCTGGACGGGTGGGGAGAGGGGCTGAAGCTGTCGGCCGATGTGGTGGGGTGGATTACACCGACGCCACTGCATCCCTTGTTGGGTGTAGACGACTGGCCGGCGCATCTGCGCAGTGTCGTTGAAGGGAATGCACCCTTTCTGGACGTGAACACAGTGTTCTTGGGCTATGGCATCCTGGCGCTGGCCCTGGTGGGGGTCTTGAGTTCGTGGCGCCGGGCCAAGGCCTGGGCCTGGAGTGCGGCTGTCTTTGCTGCGTTCACGCTGGGGCCATTGCTTCAGATCAGGGGGCGTTTCCTGTTTCCCCTGGACAACCTGTTGCGTGAGCAAGGGCTGGCGCAAGACGTAACCTTCCCAATGCCCTTCTGGCTGTTGCATTACATCCCTATCATTAAGGCCAACCGGGCGCCGAACCGGTTCAGTGTGGTGTTGAGCCTGGCGCTGGCGGTGCTGGTGGGATACGGCGTGCTGGCCTTGCTGCGCAGAGTTCCGGCTGTCAGGGGCCGGGCGGTCCGCTTTGTGGCCGTCTGCGTGATGATGGGGATGGTTCTATTCGACCAGGTGGCCGTTCCTTTGCCGCTGACCGACGCCCGGGTGCCCGGCCCTTATGCGACCATCGCCGCCCAGGAGGGTGACTTCGCCATTCTGCAATTGCCGCTGGGCTGGCGCAACAGTTTCGGCACTCAGGGCGCTGAGCGAACGCAGCTGCAGTACTATCAGACGCAACACCACAAACGTATGCTGACGGGCAACATCTCGCGCGCGCCCGATTTCAAGTTCGATTACTTTGCCAGAATTCCGTTGTTTCGGGCGTTGACGGAAACTGAGCTTTACCGCGAAGTGGACGATGAGACACTGATCCGTGCCCGGGCTCAAGCAGATGAACTCATGGCCCTCTATGACGTGCGCTATCTGGTGGTTCACGACACCATCCCCCTGCGTTATCCCTACGTGGACACTATGCCTGCCACCCGAGACCTGGCCTTCTCTCTGCTCCCGCTTGATGCCCAACCGGTCGCTAGCGGGGATGGTGCTGCTGTGTACCGGGTGGCACAACCACCAGTGCCAGACACAATGCGAGTGGACTTTGGTGACTGGACATCGGCGCCATACCGAGGGGAAGGGTGGAGCGACGACGAGAGCGTGTTTGAGGCCAGTGCCAACTGGGCAGTGGGTACCGAGGCGCGTGTCTTCTTCCCGGTGAGCGGTCCTGGCGACCGATACCTGGCGATGCAGATTGCCCCTTTTGCCTATCCAGGTGCCCCGTCGCAGACGGTAACGCTGTCTATCAATGACGAAACGCAGTTGCCGAGGATTCTCTTGGCAGAGGGGTGGCAGATTATCGGGGTTATCTTACCGGAGTCGGCATTGAGGGAGGGGCTCAATAGTCTAACATTGCGTTTCGACCACGCTGTTCGCCCATCGACCGTGTTGCCCGCCAACACGGATGAACGTGCTCTGGCGGCGGCAGTGGATTGGATGGAAGTGGGCGTCGAGCGGTAGCAACGCCTGTCGTCGCCTTCTGGCAAATCACCCGCACACATCGTTGTCGAAGGCGGGAGAAGCCTTCAGGCCATGCGTGTGGATGCACTTGAATGAATTGATTTGGCGGTGCCAGGTACTGAGACCTTCTCAGAATGGCAGCTTCCCCGGATGCTTGGGCGCACCCCGCCACGGCAGGTTGGACTAAAGGGACACACGATGGTAAGATACGGCCCATGGGCGCAACACCTGATTACCCAATTGTAGTGAGTTGGCATGGATAGAGAGGAAATATCCCAATGACATCAACGCGACTACGTCTGTGGACCACCATCATTATCGGCATGGTTCTGTTTTGGCTGGTCAGCTACGGCGTGAATATGTACACCGATTGGCTGTGGTTCAAGAGCCTTACCCTTGAGAGTGTGTTCCTCACCAGGCTTATCAGCCGGATTGCTGTGTTTTTCGGGGGGGCGATACCCTTCGTCATCATCTTCATGGGCAATGTGGTTCTTGCCCGCTGGCTTTCCACCCGTGACAGGATTTACCTGGGCCAGCATCGGGCGCTGGACCTGCCCATATTTGGATGGCTCATCTGGATTGTGGGGCTCGTCTTGGGCTGGGCGGTGGGCTTGGCCGCTGCTCCTCGTTGGCTTGACTTCCTGCGCTTCTTCAACCAGTCTGCCTTTGGTGTTGCTGACCCGCTCTTTGGCTTGGACGTGGGTTTCTTCGTTTTTAGCTTACCGCTCTATCACTTCATTCAGGGGTGGCTGATCACGACTCTGATCATGACGCTCCTGGGCGTGCTAATCATCTATTTCTTCGCCCAGCTGAATAACATACGCGAGGGGGAGGTAATCGTTCTGCCCCACGTACGACTCCACGTTTCGGCGGTGGGGGCCGCCCTGTTCGCTGTCATTGCCTGGGGACACCGGCTGGCTGCGTACGAGTTGGTCTACTCGCCGCGGGGTGTTGCCTTTGGCGCCAGTTACACTGATGTTCATGCCGAGTTGCCGGCGTTGCAGGCTATGTTTTGGCTGGCGCTCATCATTGCCGGTCTATTGTTGGTCAATGTGTACTTGCGTCGACTCTGGCTTCCCATCATCGGTGCCGGTGTGTGGATGGGAATTGCGCTACTTATCGTCAGTATCGTGCCTGGTTTCGTGCAGAACTACGTGGTGAAGCCCAACGAATTGACGCTTGAGGCGCCCTATATTAGGCACAATATCCAGTTCACTCGTCAGGCGTTTGGATTGGCTGATGTGCAAGAGCATGATTTCGGCCAGGTAGAACCCCTGACTGTCGAAGCGCTGCCCCGGAGTCGCACCATTTTGCAGAATGTCCGTCTGTGGGATTATCGGCCCCTGTTGCAGACCTACCGCCAGATCCAGGAGATCCGCTTGTACTATCACTTCAACGATCTGGACGTTGATCGTTATCAGATCGGCGATGACTATCGCCAGGTGATGTTGGGTGCTCGCGAGCTGGATCAGTCACGACTGCAGTCGGTCACTTGGGTCAATCAGCACCTGCAGTTCACTCATGGCTACGGGGTAGTGATGAATCCGGTGAGCGAGTTCACTGCAGAAGGGTTGCCGATTCTGTGGATCAAGGACCTGCCACCTGAGTCCGTCGTGCCCATCGAGATTGGGCGACCAGAAATCTACTACGGCGAAATGACTGACAATTATGTGTTCGTGAACACGGGCCTTGAGGAGTTTGATTACCCCCGGGGCGAGGAAAACGTGTATACTTTCTATGAGGGGACTGGTGGCATTCCGCTCAACTCCTACGTGAAGCGGCTGGCTTTTGCCTTGCGGCTGGGCGATGTCAACATGCTGCTGAGCCAGTACGTGGACGCCGACAGCCGGTTGATGATAAACCGGCGCATCCAGGAACGAGCCAGACAGGTAGCGCCATTTCTGGAATACGATCGCGATCCGTATGTGGCTATCGTGGACGGCAGGCTGCTTTGGATTCACGATGCTTACACAGTGAGTGATCGTTACCCATACTCGGAGGGAATGGGGGGTCTGAACTACATTCGCAACGCAGTAAAGGTGGTCACTGATGCCTACGACGGCACAATGACGTTCTACATCACTGACCCCGAGGACCCGCTGGTTCAAGCGTATGCTTCTATCTTCCCCAGGCTGTTCACTTCCCAGGAAGACATGCCTGATGGCCTTCGGGAGCATCTGCGGTACCCCGAGGACCTGTTCACCATTCAGGCTACTGTATACCTGACCTATCATATGGGCGACGTGAACGTCTTCTACAATCAAGAAGACTTGTGGACCATTCCGCAGGAGCTCTTTGGCGCTCAGCTTCAGCCGGTCGAGCCTTATTACGTGATCCTTCGGCTGCCCGGCCAGGAAGAGGATGAATTCATGCTCATTCAGCCTTTCACACCGGCCGGCAAAGATAACCTGATTGCGTGGATGGCTGGTCGCAGCGATGTTCCCAATTACGGCCAGCTGGTTGTCTATCGGTTCCCCAAGAACGTGCTGTTGTACGGACCGAGCCAAATCGAGGCCAGGATCGACCAGGACCCTGAGATTTCCGCCCAGCTCTCGTTGTGGAGCCAACGTGGTTCACAGGTGATTCGCGGTAACCTGTTGGTTATCCCTTTGGAGAATTCGCTGATTTACGTGGAGCCTTTGTACTTGCAAGCTGAGACGGGACAGAT